>Ga0207757_100051_pt1 | contig 95812 bp, 101 predicted proteins | sample A23P3SouthBayCA_2_FD_187752 | JGI IMG/M metagenome (GOLD analysis project Ga0207757, IMG submission 187752) | Aerobic enrichment media microbial communities from Eden Landing Ponds, California, USA - A23 P3 (2) (SPAdes) | ecosystem: Environmental > Aquatic > Marine > Unclassified | place... | reverse complement strand
GCTCCGCGGCGAGGCCGACTCGATCATCGTCCTCGACAACAACCGCCTGCTGGACTACGTGCCCAACCTGCCGATCGGCAAGGCGTTCTCCGTGATGGATCAGATCATCGCCGAGACCGTCAAGGGCATCTCAGAGACGATCACCCAGCCCTCGCTGATCAATCTGGACTACGCGGACATGTCCACGATCATGAATCAGGGTGGCGTCGCAGTGATGCTCGTCGGCGAGACGCAGGACAAGAACAAGACCCAAGAGGTGGTGAGCGACGCGATGAACCACCCATTGCTCGACGTGGACTACCGCGGCGCGTCCGGCGGTCTCGTCCACATCACGGGCGGCCCTGACCTCACGCTGAAAGAGGCCGAGGGCATCGCCAACAACATCACCGAGCGGCTAGAGGCGAGCGCCAACGTCATCTGGGGCGCGCGCATCCAAGAGGAGTACAAGGGCAAGGTGCGGGTCATGGCCATCATGACCGGCGTCCAGAGCGCCCAGGTGCTCGGCCCATCGACGCAACGACAGGCCGAGAAGTCACGACGTAGTCTCAACGGCGAGGACGTTTCGGAATTCGACGCGGCCGACAACGCCAGCCAGGACCAGGCGTCCTGGTCCGACGGCGGTCGTGACCGGAATCAGGTCGAGCAGCGAAACGGCATCGACGTGATCAAGTAGCGACCGCGGCGGCTTTTCGTCGGCGACTTTTCGGCGCCACGGCCCGTGGTTGCCGTGTCTTACACTGCTTCTATCGACTCGACTAGCCGGCACTTCCGGCAGATTCGACCGCCGGTACTCGACCCACAGCGTTCGCACTCGTCCAACTCGTCCGCGTCGCCGTCACGGTACCGCTGGGCGGCGAGTTCCGCGAGTTCCTCGTAGCCCGCCATGATCGAGTGTCGGGTCCCCGGATGATCCTCCTCCATCTTGAGGAGGAGTTGTTGAATCTCGCCGCGGTAGGCCTCGCTGGCGTGGGGGCACTCCGTGATGTGGGCCGGCAAGTCGGCCAGATGGGCGTAGAGCGCCACTTCCTTCTCCGGCACGTCCCGGAGCGGTTTGGCCCGCGGGACGAAGTGGGCCGTTTCCGCCCGTCTCTCGAAGGACCCCAAACTCGCGTCGAAGTGTTTGGCGATCTGTTTCAGGTCGCCCTCGAAGAAGTTCATCAGCGCCGTCTGGGCCTCGTCGTCGAGGTTGTGGCCCGTGAGGAGTTTGTCGGCGCCGAGGTCCTCCGCGTAGGACTCCAGTAGATCTCGCCGGAACACGCCACAGTAGGCGCAGGCGGCCATCTCTTCGGGATCCTTCTCGACCACGTCGTCCATCCGGACGCCGAGTTCGTCGGCGTAAGACACGACCTCGTGTCGGAGGTCGCGGTCGGCGGTCAGTTCCCGGCAGGCGTCGAGGCTCTCGTCGCGGTAGCCCTCGATCCCCTCGTGGATCGAGAGGGCGACGAGTTCGACGCGGGGATCGCGGCCGAACGTCTCCGCCAGTATGTGTGTGAGGACGACGCTGTCCTTGCCGCCGGAGAGGCCGATCACCCACGTCTGGGGGTTCTCGGGCGAGGCGTGGGCCGGCAAGAGGCCGTCCTCCCGGATGCGACGCCGCACTCGCTTCTCGACCGACGCCCGGATGTGGTCGTCACAGAGGTGAGCCCCCGAGTAGGCGGCGTGCATCACCGCTTCGCGGCCACACTTGTCACAGTCCATCGGCACATCGTTGCCGAGCGGGTCGTATCACGGTTTCGTCTCCTCGATGCGACTCACCAGCACTCGTGGACGGTCCCGCCGTGTCGGACGACCCGCTCCGCGATCGGATGCGAGACGTCGAACAGCCGGTGGCCCATCGGGAGCGGCGTCTGTGTCGGCATCGCCGTGGACTCGCGTCGCTCGTCCACGTGTTCCTCACGGAAGAGGAAGAATGAGATCGCCGCGGTGCCGCTTCGCGCCACCACGTTGTCCCCACAGGAGTATGGGACCGCCGCGGTGCCGCTTCCTCCGAGACGCCCGCCGGTAGCAACCGTTTTGGACGTTTGGCCGCAAGGGCGCGTGATGGACCGAGACGCCGCGCTCGACCGGGCCGCGGAGATCGTCGACACCGTGGAGCGAAGCGCCAATCCGGCGGCGGACGACGATCGCCTTCCCGTCCCCGTCCGCGAGGTTTGGGTGTACGGCGACGTGGCCCTCGGTCTCGACCCGATCGACCGCCTCGACGTGTACGTCACAAAGGATCTACATATGCGGGGTCAGACCGACCAGGAGGCCGAGTTCCGTGAGCGCTACGGCATCGCGGGCGTGGGCAAGACCGTCGACGCCGACTGGGCGGCGGCCTACCCCGAACACCTCCGCGCGAACGACAACGGACACGCGGCCCCGGAGCACTGTCTCGCCGCGCATCTCGTCGACGACGCGGAGCCGATCCACCTGGAGGTGTGCAACGCCTCCTTCTCGGACAACGTCACCCAGCGTCTGAAGGGTGCGATGGCGCGGGAGGCGTACGGCGAGATTCTCGACCCTCGCGGCGTCTGCCTGTACGCCGACGGCCGGCGCGACGACGACGCGCTGGCGAAACTCCGCGGCGGCGAACTCGCCTTCCCGACCCTTACTGAGGCCCTGGAGATGCTGGGGCTGGACGAGGACGCCGCCGCTGAGGCGGCGGACGTGATGCGCGAACGCCGCGCCGAGGCGACTGGCCGGACGGTCCGTGGCGACGTGGTGTAAGACGCGATCGGGGCGAACAGGTGACGCCGGTCGCGTCCGCGGAGCGGCGGCGTCACACGACCGCGACCCACCCCGCGACGATGGTCAGGTCACGGGACCGGTGGCCGTGGCTTCGTATTTGAATCCTCACTCGTCCGGTACGCGTCCGACCGTTACGTCGAACGGCACCACCTCGGTCCGGCGGTAGGTCTCGTCTTGCATCGCGTCGACAACCTCACGGCCCATCTCCCGCCACGCCGCCCGGAGGTCGTCGTACTCCTCGCCCACCGCCCGCCGGAGCTCCGCCTCGTGGTCGGCCAGCCCCGCCCCGGTCGCCTTCCGGGTCGCGTCCCGAAGGTCTGCCTCGCCGTACGGCGGTTCGATCACCTTTCGGTGGTAGTGGCGGCGCGTCCGCACGTCGACGAGGCCGGCCGCCTCGAACGCCGCCTCGACGCGGTCGCCGGGTGCCACGTCGGTTTCCACGCCGTCGAGGTACGCCTCCCGGACCCGGCGTTCGAGGACGACTTCGCTGTCGATCGTCGACTCGACGGTCACGTCGGCGTTGTCGGGTTCGACGGCGGCGACGGCGTCGGTCGAGATGCGTCGGAACTCCCGGAGCGCCGCCGTCGGATCGGGCAGATTGACGAGGAGCGCCTGGCACGTCACGAGGTCGACCGCGCCGTCACGAACGGGAAGCCCCAGGGCGTCGCCGGCGACGACCGGCAGCCCCGTCTCCTCGCGGGCCACCCGTAGCAGGGCGGGGTCGGCGTCGACGCCAACCACCTCGCAGTCGTCGTCGGCCTCCGCCGCGAGGACGCGCGTGAACTCCCCCGTCCCACACCCCACGTCGAGGATGCGCTCCCGACGGGGCAGGTCGAGGGGGTCGAGCGCCTCGCGCGACGACCACAGACCCGCCCGCGTCCGTCGGAGGTAGTCGGCCGAAAATCTGCGCACGGGCGCCGTACTGTGTCGGGCGACAAAAATCAGTCGTCCTCGACTCGCCGCCGCGCGGCGAGGGCGGCCGCCAGCACCGACGCGGCGGCGGTCACGGCACCGAAGCCGGGTACCTCGACGGAGGTGTCGGAGCCGGCCCGGATCGACGATTCGGGGGTCGGGGTCGACGTGGGTTCGGGCGTCCGCGTCCGCGTCGACGTCGGCGTTGTCGTCCCGGTCGACGTGGCCGTCGGCGTCGCCGCCCCTGGTTCAAGCGTCGCTACGACGCCCGCGTGATCCGACGGCCAGAGCCGGTCACCCCCGGCGCTGATCCGGGTTGCCGGGTCGACACCGATCCGAGTCACGCCGGTCGCTCCCATACCCCGCGCGAGTACGTGGTCGATCCGCTCCGTGAGCGACACCTCGTCGTTCCGGAGAGTGGTGGCGTGACAGCAGGTGTGACCGACGCCGTCGCCGGCGTCCCGGAACGTCTCCAGTAGTCGATCGTAGGCCGCACGCGACCCGCCGGGGCCGCTGTTGAGATCGCCGACGAGGGCAACCGGGTCGCGGCGTTCGGCCAGGAGCGTCTCGACTTCGACCGCCTGTTGCAGTCGCGTCTCGGCCGACGCCGATTCGAGATGTGTATTACAGACGGTGAGTCGCGTGTCCCCAACCGTCGCGTCGACGACACCGTACCCCCGTTCGATCGAAATCGTCTCGCCATCTCTCGACAGCGAGACTGCGGCGTCGAACCGCCCCGTCGCCACCTCGCCCACCGTCACGTCCTCGTGGGCGAGGATCAGGTCGCGATCGGTCAGGCGCACGGCGCGGCGCTCCCCGTCAACGGTCGCAGGCAGTTGGAAATCGGTCGTCTCCACGGCGGCCACGACCCGGTACGGGAGGCTGCGGTCGGCAAGCGCCGCCAGCAGCGTTTCCCGGAAATCGTAGCGGACCGACGTCGCCGTCGGCGTCGTCCCGTCGGTCGGATCGCCGGTCCGGATCAGGGCGGCCTCCTGCACGCCGACGAGGTCGGGTTCGGTCCGGCCGAGTTCGGCCGCGATGGCGTCGAGGCGGGCCGAGACGTGACTCCGGTCGACCGTCCGAAGCAGGTCGCTCACGGCGTTCTGGACCGCCTCGCTCCCTTCGGCCGTGGCCGCGAGGAGCCGAAAGAGGTTGGCGCCGAGATAACAGTTTTGCGTGGCGACCGTCACCGGCGTCGTCGACTCCTGGGCGCGGGCACCGTCGACGACCGGCGTTCCGAGGCCGACGCCGACCCCTGCGGCTCCGGCGAGGACGTCGCGTCTGGTGATCCTCATCCGTCGCCCGGTACGGCGCGTCGTGGGAAAAGTGCGGGGGCTACGCCGTCGCCGTCGACAGTTCGTGAACGCGGTCGATGTTCCACTCGAAGCTCCGGCCGTTCTCGGTCGGCGTCTCCAGCACGAACGGTTTCTCGTGTAGGGCGGGGTGCGTGACGATTCGACGCATGCCGTCGACGCCAATCTCGCCCTCGCCAACGTGGGCGTGTTCGTCCTTGTTCGTCCCGCAGGCATGTTTCGAGTCGTTGAGGTGGATGCAGTGGAGGTGTTCGAGGCCGATCAGGTCGTCGAACTCGTCGACCGTCTCGTCGACGCCCGCGGGCGTCGAGAGGTCGTAGCCCGCGGCGAAGGCGTGGGCAGTGTCGAGACAGACGCCGAGGTCGTGACTGCTCGCTTCCAGCACCGCCGCGAGATGTTCGAAGTCGCCGCCGAGTTTCGTCCCGCTGCCCGCATCGCTCTCGACAAGGACGGTCACGCCCGCTGGCACGTCGAGTTCGTCGAGGGCGCTCACGGCGTTGTCGAGGCCGCCGTCCACCCCGGCGCCCGTGTGCGCGCCGAGGTGGACGTTCACGTACTCGATGCCGAGTTTCTCCGCGGCGTCGACCTCCTTCTGCATGCTCTCGATCGACTTCGCGCGCAGGTCGTCCTTGGGCGTACAGAGATTGACGAGGTAGGAAGAGTGGATGACCCACGGGCCGTCGAGGTGTTCGGCGGTGCCCTCGCGGAACTCGGCGGCCTCATCGTCGCCGACGTTCGGGTCCTGCCAGACCTGTGGAGAGTGGGTGAAGATCTGTCCGCAGTTACCTCCGACCTCGCGCTGGTTGTCGACGGCGTTGTCGACGCCGCCGGCGACGGATACGTGTGCTCCAACTCGCATACGAGTCGATCGGGGGTCGGCGAGCAAAGGCTCTTCGAATCGCCAAACGGTTTTGTCCGTGCCGGCTGAAGAGCCGGTATGGACGAGCCGATTGCAGTGGGCGAGACGGTTGCGGACGTGAGCGGCACGCTCGTCCGTCCGGATGGCACCGTCGACGAGGTGGCGCTCGACGATTTGGTGTCGGATCGACCGGTACTGCTCAGTTTCTACACGATGGATTTCAGCCCCGACTGCATCGAGGAGTGGTGTTCCTTCCGCGATTTCGACTGGTTCTCCAGCGGCGATCACGTCCAGGTCGTCGGCTGCAGCAAGTCGAGCGTCGGCCTCCACCGGCGATTCATCGACTATCTCGATCTGAACTTCCCACTCTTTGCCGACACCGGTCTCGAACTGTCGGACGCCTTTGGTGTCACCTACCGCACGCTCGGTGTCACCCGGCGAGCCAGGCGGTCGTGTTTCCTGCTCGATTCGGAACTGACCGTCCGGTACCGGTGGGTCGGGGATCACTGGCTCGATGCCACGCGTGACACGCCGCCCGTCCACGAGGTACACGAGGCGATCGTCGACGAACTCGACGTGTCCGATCCCGAGACGTTCGGCTTCTAGTCGTCCACCCGGCAACGGGGCGTCACCGACGGGCCGACCGTCACTCGCGCTGCTCCGGCGTCCGCCGCGTCCACCCGTCGCTCGCGTACTTCGTGTCCGCCCGCTCGCGTGCCCGGGCGAGTTCGTCCTCTGTCCACTCGCCTTCGGTGGCGTCCCCCCACGCGTCGAGCGCCGATTCGAGGGCGGTGACCGCCGCTTCCCGTTCGATGTCGGCGTGATCGTCGATCCCCGTCACGCGCTCGCGGAAAGTCGCCGCGTCGGCGTCGGGGTCGGCGAACACGTCGAGGTGTCGGTCCGGCCGGACCGCATACGTCAGCGAGCCGTGTTGGACGACGGCGTCGGTTCGTCGGTGCTGGGCGTTGCCACTCACCTTCCGTTCCCGTCCGTCCTCCGGCACGACCACGTCGTGTGCGGGGTGGAGTTCACGCAGGTAGCAGGCGGGTGCGTAGACCGCGGGGCGGTCCGTCTCGGCGAACCGTGCCGGGACGCCCATGCGATCGAAGGCGTCGAGGACCGGCCGACAGAGCCGGTGATAGGACGCCACGAGGTCGCCGGACAGTTCGTCGGCCGGCGCGACGATGGTGTACGAGATGTCGCCGTCGCTGTCGTGGTAGATGCCGCCGCCGCCGGTCGGACGCCGGGTGACGTCGATCCCCGCCCACTCGCAGTGCGCCCAGTCGACGGTGTCGGGGTCCTGGGTGTAGCCGAGCGAGAGCGTGCTGGGCTCCCAGCGGTACACCCGCAGGGTCCGGGGGCCGCCCGCGGCGGCCGTCTCCGCTGCGATCTCGTCGAGCGCCATGTTCATCGGCCCCGACCACGCTTCCTCACGGATCAGCCGCCACTCGCGGTCGGCCAGCGGGCCGCGTTCGTCCATATCCACCGGTCGGCGCCCGCCGGCAAATGGGTTTCGCGAGGCGAGCGCTCACCGCCCGCTCGTGGAGGCGTTCGGGCACGTCGCCGACCCGATCAGGTCGACTCCGAGTCGTCCGTCTCCGGGCGGTACTCGCCGAGCAGTGACTCGACTGCCCCCCAGTCGACCGGCGGGGCGTGGTCGTCGAGGGCGGATTCGAAGTCGGCTAGCCGGTCGCCGTAGCGGTCCTGCCACCCGACCGCCGGCCGTCCGTCGAAGCGGTCGCTGATCGACCGCCATCGGTCCTCGAGGCTCGCAAGACGGTCGTCGAGGGCGGCGAGGGCCACGGTGTCGACGGCACCGTGGGCGTCGTCGGGGCTGGGGTCGGGCCAGGCGTGGAGATCCCCGACTTCCGCACGGAGGTCGTCGAGCAGGAGCCGGGACACCCGGTGTCTGAGGGCGGCGTCGAACCCGACGGCGGCGGGGTCGACATCCGTATCCACGTCCCCGGCCGCGAGCATGTCGAGGGTTTCCTCCACGCCGTCGATGAAGCCCGCGACTGCGTCGGCGTCGTCGTCGAGGGCGTCCACCCGGCGGTCGGGAGTCCGGACCCACGCCTCCAGTTCCTCGGCGTCGACGCCGAGTTTGTCGGCGGTGTGCTGGGCCGAGTTGGCCGCGGCGTTGAGCTGGCGAATCTCGACTGCCGTCTCGTAGATTGCGTCGGACTCGTTTGCGAGGGAGATGACGGACTGGAGCCGGTCGCCGAGGCCGTCAACGCGGGACGCGACCGCCGCGTGCCGCTCCTCGAAGTCGTCGAGACGCGCAGCCACGCTGTCGAGATGATCGACCGCGGCGGCGGCCTCGCGAGCGTCGTCGATCAGCATGCCGGCGTTCTCTACCCGGGTTTCGGGGGTGGAAACCACCTTCGAGACGTGGGCGAGTGCGTCGTCGACCGCCTCGTGGCGCACGACTCCGTCCACCGTCACTCGTTCGAGTGCCGCCCGAATCGCGTCGGGATCGTCGCCGGTCCGGGCGACGACCGCGTCCACGGCCGCGTCCATCGGTAGCCCGTCGAGCGAGTCGTCGTGGTCGGTCACACGCCCGGGTTTTCCCGAGGCGGCGTTATACCTTCCGCCTCGGTGACGGAGTATTGCGACATATATATCACTTCCCTTGGTACGGTGTCCCATGGGGGATAACACTACCCCTCATATAAACGGTCTTTACTGGCTCTACGGGTTGTGCACACGATGTCTGACGACACCGGAGACCAACGCAGTCGCGTTTCACGGCGAACGTTCATCGCAACGACTGGCGCTGCCGGCATCGCCGGACTGGCCGGGTGTGGCGGGCAGTCGGGCGGCGAGGGCGGAGGCGGGAGCGAGAGCGAGAGCGAGGGCGAGGGCGGGTCCAACCCCACCGAGACGGAGTCCAGCGGTGGGAGCATGGAGACAGAATCGAGCGAAAGCAGCGGCATGAACACGGCGCTGCTCAACGCCGAAGGCTCCTCGACCGTCTACCCCATCTCGAACACCGGCAGTTCCTACTGGAACTCCAACGCACCGCCGAGCGACGGCGAGTACTGGGGCTCGAACTCGGAGAGTACCGTCCCCGGCTGGAGTCAGCTCGGCGAGCCGGATATGCTCCTCGCGGACTACTTCGCCCAGAAGTTCGGCTTCGAGCCGACCGAACAGCGCTCCAGCCCGCCGTTCCCGACGACGGTCGGCCTGAGCCACTCGGGGACCGGCTGTGAGGCCGTCACGGACGGGCTGGTCGATATCGGCAACTCCTCCGGCCCGATCACGGCCGAACTCAGCATTAGCGAGGAGGAGGCCCAGAACACGGTCGTCGACAACGTCGTCGGCCGCGACGGCCAGCCGGTCGTCGTCAGTAGCGACGTCATCGACGCCGGCGTCACCGAGCTGACCGGTGAGCAGGTCCGTGGAATCTACCAGGACGAGATCACCAACTGGAGCCAGATCGACGGCGTCGACTACGACCAGGAAATCTACGCCATCGGTCGCTCCGAGGGCTCCGGGACGGACACCTCGTTCCGTCTGAACATGCTCGGGGGCGCGGACGCCTCGATGCCCGGCGTCGACACCCGCTTCGGGCAGAACCAGCAGGTCGCACAGGCCGTCTCACAGAACGAGGGTTCCATCGCGTACATGGCGCTGGCGTTCACCAGCGACACGGTCGTCCCGGTCGGCATCGACTTCGAGGGTACGCTCTACGAGCCGGATCGCGACGCCGAACACACCATCTTCGACAGCGACTACCCGCTCAACCGTGACCTCCACATGTACACGCTGATCGAGGAGGACAACCCCGACGGCGGCGGCTACGACGCCCGCGAGGCGGCGTTCATCAACATGTTCCTCAACGAGTGGGGACAGACGATCTTCGTGCAGGGGAACAACTACATCCCGCTGCCGACGAGCGACCTGCGGTCGATGAAAGAACAGGTCTCGGCGCTCGCCACCGAAGACCTGGTCATGCCCTAATCCGGCGGATCGTCCGGATCGACTCGCAGTCCCCACCCACCGAGCGTCCATTTCTATGATACACTTCAGACCGACATACCTCACCCAAGATGGCATCAACCACACGTAGCGAACGACTGAACGCGGCCGTCGACAAGCAGGTCCAGCGGATTCGTGATTTCGTCGACGACACCGAACCCGAGGCGCTGGTCGTCGTCACGGCCATTGCTATCTCCCTGCTGACGGCGTTCATCGGGTTCCTCTTGGTTTCGAATCTGACAGCCCTGCCTTTCATCGTGTTCGTCGCGGTGACGGGGTACGGCTGGGTGCGACATCAAGAGGAGACGGCGCTGGTGTTGACGCTGACGATGACCGTCTCGACGCTGTTGATTCTCGGGCTGATCATCGTGTTCATCTTCCGGGAGTCGGTCCCGGTCCTTCAGTACGAGAGCGCGACCGTGTTCGGCGTGAGCGTGCCGGGACTTCGGATGTTCATCCAGCCCAACTGGGACGCGGTGTCGCCGCCGATTCGGTACTCGATGGTGCCGATGATTCATGGCACGGTGATGGTAACCGTCATTGCGACGGCAGTTGCCGGGCCGCTGGGCGTCGCCGCCGCCCTCTTCCTCTCGGAGATTGCTCCCGATGTCATCCGGGAGTTCGTCAAGCCCGGCGTCGAGATACTCGCCGGCATCCCCTCCATCGTCTACGGCTTCATCGGCTTCACGATTCTCAGCCCGTGGGCTTCGGACCAGTTCCAAACCACCGGGCAGGGGAGTTACCTCTTCGTCGGTATCGTCGTCGGATTGATGGCGCTCCCGACGGTCGTCTCCGTCGCCGAGGACGCTCTCAGTAGCGTCCCCGAGGCGATGAAAAGCGGGTCGCTCGCCGTCGGGACGACCGACTGGCAGACTATGACCTCGATTACCCTCCCTGCGGCGTTCTCGGGCGTCTCCGCCGCGGTCCTCCTCGGTGTCGGACGCGCCATCGGCGAGACGATGGCCGCGACGGTCATGCTCCGTGGCGTTCCACGGCTCACCGAGCCACTGGTGAACGTCTTCTACGGTCAGGAGACACTCACGTCGCTTATCGCCCGCAACTACGGCGAGGCGGACGGTCTCCAGATGGACGCGCTGTTTGTCGCTGGCGTGATTCTCTTCATCACCGTACTCGTCATCTCGGTCGGCGCACAGTACATCGAGTGGCGGATGCGGAGCAAGCTTGGAGGTGAGGCCTGATGGCTGGAGCGACCCAGTCGCGGCTCGTCAAGGGCGACACGACGGTGACCGACGCCGTCGCCGCGGCGACGGTCGGCCTCTCGGCGGTCCTGTTCGTCCTCGCGGTGGCGGCGATGTTCGAGCGGGTGAGCCTCACCGGCACCATCGCCGGGCTGCCGACGGTGACCCTGCTCGGCGGGCTGTTGATCGGTCTCGGGATCGCGCTGGCCGTCTTCGGTCTCGGCTCGTGGTTCGGCTACGTCGAGACCGAACCCGACGCGACCGCCGGTCTGGTCGCAAGCTTCGGCGCGGCGGTGCCGTGGTTCGTCGTCGGGGGCGGCGTCACCTCCCAGTCACTCGGACTCGGCACCGCCGGCGGCGTCGTCGGGGCCGTCCTCGCCGGTGGCCTCGCGTTCGCCGGGACCGCCGTCCCCCGCGAGGATGTGGGCTCGACTCTTCCCCTCGGCGCCCTGCTGGCGCTCGTCGGCGCCGTCTTCCTCACCGGGACCATCGGTCCGGAGTGGCTGTGGGACCTCGGCTGGGAACAGCAGGCCTCGATCACGGCGGAGTTCCTCGTCCCTGTCGCGACGCTGTTTTGCGCCCTCTACGGCGGCTGGGCCGCCGCGAAGGCCTATGGTCGGTTCGGCGCACGCGGCCGACACATGGGCGCGTACGTCCTCGTCTACCTCAACGCGCTCTCTATCGTCGCCTTCCTGTTCATCCTCATCGCTTTCGTCGTCGTTCAGGGGATTCCCGGCCTGCTCAACGGCCTCCAGGTCGGCGCTGGCGTCGGCCCACAGGTGTTCGGGTCGTTCGAACTGCCGGTGTCCGTCCCGTTCGTGATGAACGGCGTCGCGCTTCTGAACGACTTCCAGGGGGTTCTTCCGGCCATCGTGGGAACCATCTGGCTGGTCGTCGGCGCGGTGTTGTTCGCGGTGCCGCTGGGCGTCGGCGCGGCGATCTTCCTCACGGAGTACGCCGAACGCGGCCGGTTCACCCAGGCCGTCGAGGTGGCGACCAACGGGCTTTGGAGCACGCCGAGTATCGTCTTCGGGCTGTTCGGGTTCGCGTTCCTCATCCCGCGGTTCGGCAACCGGAAGTCGTTGCTGGCCGGGATGCTCACGCTCGGATTCATGCTCCTGCCGCTGGTGCTCATCACGAGCCGCGAGGCGATGCTCTCGGTGCCCGACGAGTACCGCGACGCGAGCGCGGCGCTCGGCGTGAAGAAGTGGCAAACGATTCGAAGCGTCGTCCTCCCGGCCGCGCTTCCGGGCGTCATCACGGGGGTCATCCTCGGCGTCGGCCGGATCGCGGGCGAGACGGCACCAATTCTGCTGACGATGGCGGGCGGGACGTTCGTCCCCGGGGGACAGACCGTCGACGTCATCGGCGGCTTCGAGTTCACCGGCTCGCCGCCTTTCGTCGCCAACCCCGAACTCCTGCAGGCCACGTCCGCGCTCCCCTACCAGCTGTACGCCCTCATCACCGCGGGCGTCGGCCTGGGGAGCAACGTCTCCGACCCCGAAGGGTTCCGGTGGGCGACGGCACTCATCCTGCTCGTCGTCGTCCTCTCGTTCTACGCCATCGGCATCGGCGCGCGATACTACTTCCGACAGCGACTCAGGTACGAATAACCATGAGCGACTCACAACAGACCCACAGTCAGACCCAGACACGGACCAGCACGACAGACAGCGACCAGCCCCTCGAAACGACCAGCGGCGAGACGGTCGAAGAGACCAAAGACGAGTGGGTCGAGTACGACTTCCGGGGCGAGGCGAAGATGGTCGCCGAGGACCTCGACGTCTACTACGGCGACGATCACGCCCTGAAGAGCGTCTCGATGGAGATTCCCGAGAAGAGCGTCACCGCGCTCATCGGTCCCTCGGGGTGTGGGAAGTCGACGTATCTCCGCTGTCTCAACCGAATGAACGACCGGATCAACGCCGCCCGAGTCGATGGGTCGGTCCAACTCGACGGGAATGAGATTTACCAGGACGGCATCAACCTCGTCGAACTGCGCAAACGGGTCGGGATGGTGTTCCAGTCGCCGAACCCGTTCCCGAAGTCGATTCGGGACAACATCGCCTACGGTCCGCGGAAACACGGCGACATCGAAACCGGGCTGTTGGCGCGAATGCTTGGCCGTGACGACAGCAACGAGGAGCGTGAACTCGTCGAGCGGTCGCTCAAACAGGCCGCGCTCTGGGGCGAGGTACACGACCGACTGGACGACAACGCCCTCGGTCTCTCCGGCGGCCAGCAACAGCGACTCTGCATCGCCCGATGTCTGTCCGTCGGTCCCGAAGTCATCCTGATGGACGAGCCGGCGTCGGCGCTCGACCCCATCGCCACCGCGAAAATCGAGGATCTCATCGACGACCTCTCGGAGGAGTACACGGTCGTCATCGTCACGCACAACATGCAACAGGCGGCGCGCATCTCCGACCAGACCGCCGTGTTCCTCACCGGCGGCAAACTCGTCGAGTACGCCGACACCGACCAAATCTTCGAGAACCCTCGGAGCCAGCGCGTCGAAGACTACATCACCGGCAAGTTCGGATAGCCGTGACCCGAGACGATTTCCAGCAGTCGCTCGCGAACCTTCGCACCGACGTCCTCGAGATGTCCGACTGCGTCACCGACCGACTTGAGCGCGCGCTGACAGCGCTGGAGACGGTCGACGAGGAAGCGGCCCGCGACGTCGCCACGGCGGACGACGCAATCGACCGCCGGTATCTCGACTTGGAGTCGACGTGTATCCAGTTGTTCGCTCGCCAGCAACCCGTCGCGACCGACCTCCGCTTCGTCGCCTCGTCGTTCAAGATACTCACCGACTTGGAGCGCGTCGGTGATCTGGCCGTCAATCTCGCCCAGTACACCCTCGCTGCGGACCGCAAGCGCTTCGAGGAGGTCGACCTCTCGGCCATCGGCACCCTCGCCCTCGAGATGCTCGACGACGCGATGACCGCCTACCGCACCGACGACGCGGCGCTGTGTCGGGATATCGCCGACCGCGACGACGAACTCGACACTCTCTGTCAGCGCGCGAGCGAGCGTGTCGTCCGCGACCTGATCGAGCGCGAGGTCGACAACGGTGATACGTGGGCCGTCGAGGAACTGATGGACGACGTGTCCCGACTGTTGTTGATCGTCCGTGATCTCGAACGCGTCGGCGACCACGCCGTCAACATCGCCGCGCGTACCCTGTACATGGTCGAAAGCGACCCCGCTCTCGTCTAACATGGAAACCCGAAAACTCCAGAAGATCGGCGGTTCGACGTATTCGGTCTCCCTACCCAAGGAGTGGGCCAGAGAGCACCACCTCGAAGCGGGGATGCCCATCCACCTCTACCCCCACACCGACGGCTCGCTGGTCGTCCGGGGCGGGGCACCGGACGGCGGCCCGCTCGCCGAGACGACGATTCGCCTGCCGTCCGCGACGGCTACCGTCGTCGAGCGCGCGCTCCGGGCGGCCTACGCCGTCGGCTACGACACCCTGACGCTCCGCCCGCCCGACGGTGCGGCGTTCGATGCGGACGCCCGGCGGGCCGCCCGCCGACTCGCCCAGACCATGGTCGGCCTCTCGGTCACCGAGGAGACGGCGGATCGGGTCGTCGTCGAGAACCTACTCGACGCCTCGGAGGTGTCGATCCGGCAGTCGGTGATTCAGCTCCAGTTCACCGCGTGTTCGATGCACCGCACCGCCGCCGAGCGCGTGGCTCGACGCGCCACGGACGACACCCCGAAGACCGGTCGCGACGACGAGGCGGACCGGCTGTTCGAGATGGTCACCCGTCACTTCAACCGCTCGCTCACCGATTTCGCGGAGATCGACCACCTCGACGTGCGCCGATCGGAGCTGTTCGACTACTATCTCGTCGCGAGCCAACTCGAACGGGTCGCCGACCACGCCGTCCGCATCGGATCGCTCGCCAGCCGCGTCGATCCGGCGGTCGACGACGACGCACTCGCGACAGTCGACGACCTCGCGGCATCGGCACGCGGCGTGGTCGAGACGGCGACGACGGCTGCCCTCGAACCCTCGGTCGAGCACGCCCACGACGCACTGGACCGTCGTGACGCCGTCGTCGACGACCTCCGCGCGCTGGATCGGGCGCTCTTCGATCGGTCGCCGCCCGGCGCCTACGCCCTCTCCCGCGTCGTCGCTAGCCTCACCCGTACCGCCGACTGCGGCGCCAACGTGGCCTGTGTCGCCCTGCGATCGAGCGTCCGTCCCGAGGCGTAGCTACCGCTTCGAGGGATGTGGCGCCCGCACCGTCGAGACGTACGCCGCCAGGTCCACGGCCGCGATCACGCCGATCGCGCTCTCGCCGTCGACGACCGGGACGTGGTCGTGCCCCGTATCGACCATCAGATCCGCCGCGACGGTGATCGGCGCGTCCGCCGTCGTCGTGAGCGCGTCCCGACTCATGACCTCGGCGACGGGAGTGCTCGGTTCCCACGCCTTCTCGCCGGCGACGACGCGCACGAAATCGGTCGTCGTGAGAATGCCTCGTAAGCTCCAGTCGTCGTCGACGACCACGACCGAGCCGATGTCGTGATCGAGCAGTACGTGCCCCGCCTCCCGGAGCGTCGTGTCGCCGCTCACCGACCGGGCCGGCGACGACATGAGACTCCCCACGAACACGTCTTCCATCTATCGTGGTACGTTTTTACACAGCATAACGTTGTCGTGGGAGTGCAGCGGGTACAAGTGCGTCTCCGTTGTGAGGGGACGTATGACGACCCAGCTATCCGTCGTGATCGTCGGCGGCGGCGTCGCCGGACTGTCGGCGGCCACGTTCACGGCCCGCCACGGACTCGACACGCTCGTCCTGAACAGAGAGGGACGAAGTCCCTCTGGCAGCCGGACGCAGTCCGGCGACGCGGGGGGTTCCATCCTCCGGCGCAACGCCCACTTGGAGAACTACCCTGGCTTCCCCGCCGGCGTCAACGCCCGGCTCCTGCTCGATATGATGGCCGAGGGCGCGGACCGGGCGGGCGCCGAGCGCTACGAGGCGGAGGTGATCCGGGCCGTCCCCGACGCCGACGGGTTCGACGTTGAGACGGCCGCCGGTGAGGCCTACCGGGCCGACTACGTGATCGCCGCAACGAAGAACGCGGTCGACTACCTGCCCGACGGGGTAGAGATCGTCGACCGCGGGAAGCCGTTCGTGGTGACCGACGAGCGCGGACGGACGGCCGTCGAGGGGCTGTACGCGGCGGGTCGCCTCGCCGGCAAACCACATCAGGCGGTCGTGAACGCCGGCCACGGCGCGGAGGTGGGGGTGACGGTGCTGGAGGACACCGACCAGCCCTTCTATCACGACTGGGTGGTGCCCGACGGCTACTTCACCGATCGCGGGCGCGACCTGCCGCCGGGTTGTGAGGAGATCGACGACGCGGAGCGTCGACGACGGGAGGACGCTTCCCGGGAGCGGATGTGCGAGCGGTTCGCCGACCCGCACCCGTCGGCCCAGCCGACACATCCGAGCCTCGACGGGGAGTGACCGCCGCCCGTTCGTCCCAACTGGCCAACAGTCGTAGTATCACGCGTGATTCTCCCGGAGTGCGGTTTTTACTGTTCGACTCGCACTTCCTGCTGATGACGGTCAATCAGGCGAGCACTGGTACCGCTACCGGGGGGCTTCAGCCGTCGCCGGAGACGGCGGACGAACTCGAACAGCTCCGCTACGAGCGGGATTACTGGCGCGGACTCTTCGAACAGGTGATCGAGGAGTATCCGAAGATGGGGTTCGTACTCGACGACCAAGACCGACTCGCGTACCACAACCCGATGGCCGAGGAGACGACGGGCTTCGACAAGGAGGAGGTCCTCGGCGAGAACGTCTACGACGCCTATCCCATCTCCGAGGACGACGAGACGTTCGCGCAGACCGTCGCTCGAGAGGGCCGCTCCCGGGCCGAGTCGGACTACCGCCGCATCCCCACCGCCGAGGGGGAACGGTGGGTGCGCTCCACCGGGGTGCCGCTACGAAACCCCGAGGGCGACATCGTGGGCGCCCTGGAGACGACGACGGACGTTACCGAACTCGTCGAACAGCAACAGACCATCACCGAGGTGCAGTCGCAGGTGTCCGACGAGGTGTCGACGAAGGCCGAGCAGGCCACGGAGACGACCGAGCAGGTCGACGACGCCATCGCGAACGCCCGGGCGCTGGCCGACGACCAGGTCGAGAACATGGACGAGGTGTCCGAGGAGGTCGGCTCCCTGTCCGCAACCGTCGAGGAAATCGCCGCCTCGGCGAACGAGATCAACGAACGCACCGAGGAAGCCGAGCGTCTCGCCGTCCGGAGCACGGAGTCCGGAACCGACGCCATCGACCGGATGGAGCGCGTGGCGGAGCGAAGCGACGAGGTCGCCGACCGCACCCACAACCTCGCCGAACAGGTCGCCCAAATCGAAGACATCGTCGAGGTGATCAACGACATCGCCGAGCAGACGAACATCCTCGCGCTCAACGCCAACATCGAGGCCGCCCGTGCCGGCGAAGCGGGTGACGGCTTCACCGTCGTCGCCAACGAGGTAAAGTCGCTGGCGACGGAGGTGCAGTCGGAGTCCGAGCGGATCGAGGAGATCATCCGTGACACCCGGGCGGAAGCCGACAAAACCATCGAGAGCATCGAGACTGTCAGAGAGGAGATCCACGACAGCACGGATACGATACGCGAACTGGTCGACAATCAGGAGGCCATCGTCGACGTCATCGACGAGACATCGACCGGGATGGAGGACATCGCCGAAGCGACGGACGATCAGGCGGTCCGAACGGAGGAGGTGGCGAGCATGGTCGACGCCGCCACCGACCGGTCGAAGGAGGTCTCGGACGAGATTGCGACGATCTCCGAGGCGAACGCGGAGCAAGCGGCGTTCGTCTCCGACATCACGGTTGCCATCGAACGACTCGAATCGACGATGGCGCAGTTGGACACGAGTCGTGCGGAGAACGCGGTCGTCGTCGACCGCGGGGCGTAGGTCCGGCGACAGTGCTTGCCGCCGCCCGACGCTCACGGCGTCACGGGCCGTGGTCCGTGGGCGAAACGTTTTGCCCCGCACGCGAGACGTGTTCGTATGGGTGACGACGACATCGACGACGTGGACCGAGCGATCCTCCACGCGCTCCAGGAGGACGCACGAAACATGTCGTCGGGAGACATCGCGGAGCGCACCGGCACGTCCGACAGCACCGTCCGCAAGCGCATCCAGCGGCTCGAATCCGCGGGCGTCATCAAGGGGTACAGCGCCGAGGTCGACTACCAGCAGTCGGGCTACCCGCTCCGGATGCTCCTCTTCTGTACCGCCTCGATCCCCGACCGCGGCTCCCTGGTCCCGGAGATTCTGGAGATCGACGGCGTCGTCTCCGTGCAGGAACTGGTCACCGGCGAGGAGAACCTGCTCGTCACCGTCGTCGGCGAGTCCGACAGCGACATCACCCCCGTCGCGCAGGAACTGCTCGACATCGGCGTGACGGTCGCCGACGAAGTGCTGGTTCGAAGCCACGAGTCGAAGCCGTTCGGCGAGTTCGCCCGGAAGTAATCAGTCGGCCGCGACCCCGCCTGTGAATCTCTCTCGTGCCGAAGCATCCCCCCGACAGCCGCTGATACGCCGTATTCCTCGGTGCATCGCACGTCTCTCGAAAACCATAATGTTCTATAATACCACTATTGATGAACGATTTGGTCGAATAGAAGGATTTAATAACCAATCTGTTCGTAAACATGGTAGAGATGGCCGATCCCGTGTCGGCCACTGACACCCCCAAACGATGACAGGTTCGGATCAGCCGCCGACGGTTGGATCGCTCCCGGAGACGACGACGTCGACGCCGCTCGCCCCCGCGGTCCTCACGCGGATCGTGTGGCTCCTGTGGGCCGCGAGTCTCGGGGCGCTGGTCGCACGACTCCGACTCGATGGGGCGTGGACGCTGCCGGGGGTGGCCGCCGTCGACGGATTGACCGTCGTGATGTGGGTGGTCGTCACCTTCTTCAGCGGCATCGTCCACAGCTACTCGCGGCGCTACATGGCGGGGAGCCGCCACAGCGCCCGGTTCTTCCGCCGGGTGTTCGCGTTCACGCTGGTCGTGATGGTGTTGGTCGCGGCCGACCACCTCGTGCTGTTCGTCGGCGCGTGGCTGGCGATGGGGCTGCTGATGGCGGATCTGATCGGTCTGGTTCGTGGCTGGCCGCAGGCCCGCGCCGCCGGTGCCCTCGCGCGCCGGTACTTCCTCGCGAGCAGTGGCCTCCTCGCCGTCGCCCTGGCGGCGCTGTGGTGGGCGACGGGCGCGACGACCGTCTCGGGCGTCGTCGCCGGCGCCGACGCCGTGCCACGGTCGCTCTGGTTGGTCGCTGCCGGGGCGCTCCTCCTCGCGGCGATGATCCAGTCCGCACTCGTCCCCTTCCACACGTGGCTCCTCTCCTCGATGACGGCCCCGACGCCGGCGTCGGCGCTCATGCACGCCGGCTTCGTCAACGCGGGCGGCGTCCTCCTCGTGCGCTTTGCGCCCGTGGTCGTCCGCGACCCCGACTTCATGCTCCTGGTCACCGTCGTCGGCGCGGTCAGCGCCCTCCTCGGCAAACTCCTGAAGTCGGTGCAGGCGGACGTGAAGAGCCAACTCGGCTGTTCGACGGTCGGACAGATGGGCTTCATGATCGTGCAGGCCGGCCTCGGCTTCTTTGGCGCCGCCATCACGCACCTGATCCTCCACGGGTTCTACAAGGCCTACCAGTTCCTCGCGTCGGGGGCCCGGGTCGAGCAGACGGCCCCGTCTCACGCCGCCGAGTCGACCGAGGGCACCCGCGCCGACCTGCTCGTGGCCCTCCCGACCGCCGTCGCCGGTGGCGTCGTGTTCGCCCTCCTCACGGGCAAGGGGACGGCGCTCGACAGTGGCCTGTTGCTGGCGCTGTTCGTCGTCCTGACGACGTTTCGCGCGACTCGGGAGGTGGTCCAGCACACTGCGCTCCCGGCGACGGTCCGGTTCGGAGCCGTGCCGCTGCTTTTCCTGCCAGCTATCGCCGGCTACGCGGCGGCCTACCACCTCGTCACGGCCGCCCTCGTCGGGCTCCCGACCGTGACGGCGCCCGCCACGCTGACACCCATTCACGGCGCCGTCGCCGTCGGATTTGTCCTCGCCTACGTCGCCATCGAAACCGGCGTCTACCGGTCGAGTACGCGCCTGTACGTGGCGCTGTTGAACACCGTGACCCCGCCAACTGACACCCTGCTGACGAAGACGGAGGAGTACAATGAGTACTGAAGCAGCTATCCATGACAGTATCGAGCGTGCAGCGACTTCGGTCGGCACCGTCTGGCCGCTTCACTCCTTCGTGACGGCCAACCCGCTCTCGGGATTCGAGGATCGTCCGTTCCCCGAGGCGGTCGATCGGGCGAACGACCTGTTCGGCGGCCGGGGGTATCCGAGCGCCGACGTGTTCCGTCGGGCGTGGGAGGACGGCCGGATCGATCCCGAGACGCTGGCCGACGAACTCGCCGCCAGCGGCTACGACGCCGACGCCGACCCCGAGACGTTGCTGGCACGGATGGCGACCGACGACGACCCGGACCGCGACGACGACGCGACGCCCGCGGACCGGGTCGACGCCCTCCTGTCGAAGTGGCTGGCGGCCTTCCTCGACGAGGGACGGGCGGAGTGGTCGATGCCGAACCGCGGGCATGGCTTCTACGCCGCCTTCCGTCACGCGGTCCGCTACGACCGCGAGATTCCGGACGCCGAGGCCGTGACTGACCTCCCCGGGGAACCGACCGACGCCGTCCGCGATCTGCTCGCCGGCCACTCCGAAAATCGGTGGGAGGCCATCTTCGAACACCACCTGTCCGCGTTGCCCGGCTGGACCGGCCTGATCAAACACCGCACCGACGGGGACAGCGACTGGGGATCGACCTGTCCGATCACGCTCACGGGCTATCTGGCCGCTCGCCTGTTCCTGGCCGAGCAGATGGGCGCACCGGTCGATCCGGGGCCGACCGCGACCGGCGACGACGCCGACGACCGCCACCCGCTCCCCGAGGTGTGGCTGCGCGCGTGGGAGGCGACGTATCGGGACGAACTCGTCGACGCCGTCGCGGACGAGAGCGAGACGCTCGCCGACGCCGACGGCGGCCGCCCGGACGCCCAGTTCGTCTTCTGTATCGACACGCGGTCGGAGCGCATCCGTCGCCACATCGAGGCGACCGGGACGTACGAGACACACGGCTACGCGGGCTTTTTCGGCGTTCCGATGCGCCACGAGGGGTACGGGTCGGACGTCGCCGTCGACGCCTGTCCGCCGATCCTCGACCCCCAGCACCGTATCGACGACCGGCCGACCGACGACGACCGGCAGGCCGGTCACGACCGTTGGTCGAACCTCGTGGACGCCGGGACACATCTCCTGAAGACGCTCAAGTCAAACGCCGCCACGGCCTTCAGTTTCGTCGAGAACGCCGGGAGCGGCTACGGCGCCGCACTGGCGGCACGGACGCTCCTGCCCGGCCGCGTCTACGATACCCTCCAGCGCGTCGACGGGCGGACGCCCGACGCCCACGAGTTCTGCGAGCCGACGGTCGAGCACGACCCGGACGCTGGGACCGCGCTCCCGCGTGGTCTGACCCTCGACGAGAAGGTGTCCTACGCCGAGACGGCGTTCGACCTGATGGGTTGGGAGACGTTCGCGCGCGTCGTCGTCTTCGCTGGCCACGCCAGCCAGACGGCGAACAACCCCTACGGCTCCAGCCTCGACTGTGGCGCCTGCGCCGGCAACCCCGGCGGACCGAGCGCGCGCGTCCTCGCGACGGTCTGCAACGACGAGGCGGTCAGGGACGCCCTCCGTGACCGTGGACACGACATCCCGGACGACACCGTCTTCGTCGCCGCCGAACACGACACGACGACCGACGAGGTGACGCTGTTCGCCGCCGACGTATCCGAGAGCCACGCGACCGATATCGCGCGGCTCCGCGCGGATCTGGAGACGGCGCGGGCAGGAGCGGCCGCCGAGCGCACTGGCAGCGTCCGTGACGCTGAACGCCGCGCTGCCGACTGGGCAGAGACGCGCCCGGAGTGGGGATTGGCCGGCAACGCCGGGTTCGTCGTCGGCCCACGCGAACTGACCGACGACCATCACCTCGACGGCCGCGCCTTCCTCCACTCTTACGACTGGCGGACCGACGACGACGGCGACGCCCTCGAAGCCATCGTAACCGGCCCGCTGGTCGTCACCCAGTGGATCAACACGCAGTACTACTTTTCGACGGTCGACAACGCCGTCTACGGGAGCGGGTCGAAGATCACGCAGAACCCGGTCGGTAACGTCGGCGTCTACCAGGGCAACGGCGGTGACCTGATGACCGGCCTGCCACTCCAGTCGCTGTACGCGACCGACGACGAGCCCCACCACCAGCCCCTGCGGCTCTCGACCGTGATCCACGCGCCCGTCGACCGGGTGACCGATATCCTCGCCGCGCACGACGAGGTCACGTCGTTGCTGGACAATGGCTGGCTCTCGCTGAGCGTGGTCGACCCCGAACGTGACGACGTGTTCCACTACGAGGGCGACCTGACGTGGTCGCCGGTGCGCTCCGACACCCCGCCGACCCAGGAGCGGGCAGCCCCGGCGGTCACGGCCGACGACTGATACGGTTTATTGTAAGTCGGGACCGGTGGATCGCCGGAATCTCGGCGGCCCACCGGTAAACAGTTACAGTAATCCGTATGACGCCGACCGTCGAATCCGACCGACCGTTTTCGGAATTGAATTCGAGAATTTAGCCAACGTATTTTCGCGATAGAGTGATCGCTACCGCGGTATGCACCTGTTATCCAACATCGTCGGAGCGGCGAGCACGGCCGGGCGGAGGGAGCCACTCCAACCAACGCGGCCACGTCGCGCGGCGTCTTTTCGCGGGTACGGCTTGGACTGTGATGCGCGATCACGCCGTCGGCACGCCGATTCCGCCATTTTCTATCGCGAAATACAGTTTACACCGTGACGCGGGGGGCTTTTGTCCCTCGCCCGCCGAATCGAGGTATGGTGAAAAACGTCGCCAGCGTGGTGGCCGACCTCGACCCCGAGGATTTCTATCTGCTCTCGGGGGTCGAGCAGGGGATGCGATTCAGCGAGTGGGTCAACCGCGAGAAACTGCCCGACTACGCCAACCTCACTGCCGAGGAGGTGGACTACCGGCTGGATCGGTGCATGAAACGCGACCTGATCCAGCGCCGGACGATCCAGTACGAGGGCTACCAGCTCACTTTCGAGGGGTACGACGTCCTCGCACTCCACACGTTCGCGGAGCGGGACACCGTCGAGGGCGTGGGCGCGCCGCTGGGCGTGGGCAAGGAGAGCGACGTGTACGAGGCCCAATCGTATCGGCCGCTGGCGCTGAAGTTCCACCGCGAGGGCTACACCAACTTCCGCGAGGTGAACAAGGAACGCGAGTACACGTCGGACCACCACCACGTCTCGTGGCTCTACACCGCGCGCAAGGCGGCCGAGCGTGAACACGACGCGCTCGAAACGCTCTACCCCGACGTGGCGGTTCCGCGGCCGGTCGACTACAACCGCCACGCCATCCTAATGGAGAAGTTCGAGGGCGTCGAACTCGCGCGGGCGAAACTCGACGACGCGCAGGTGGTGGGCGTCCTCGACCTGACCCTCGACGAGGTGACGACGGCCTACGAGGCAGGGATGGTGCACGCCGACCTCAGCGAACACAACGTCGCCGTCGCGGCCTCGGGGGTCACGGTCTTCGACTGGCCCCAGTCGGTGCCCACGGACCACGCAAACGCCGACGAACTCCTCGAACGTGACGTCGGGAATCTGATCGGCTTCTTTCGCCGGAAGTACCCCGCCGTCGTCCCTGACGTGAACACGGCCGCCATCGCGGACGCCGTCGCGGCCGGCGACTTCGAGACGGTTCGGGAGTTCGCGGCAAGTCGAAGTTCTTAACCCCGACCGACCGGTAAGGCCGACAACTCGCTGGTCAACGGGCCCCAGCGGGCACCCGACTCGTCGGGACGACATGTGGCTCGCCGACTTCGGCGACGCTGAATCGCAAGCGCCCGTGGGTAAACCATGGCACGAAGCTTCTACTCCCACATCCGGGACGCGTGGCAGAACCCCGACGACGGGGCACTCGCCGAACTGCAGTGGCAACGAAAACAGGAGTGGCGCGATCAGGGCGCCATCGAGCGCATCGAGCACCCGACCCGCCTCGACAAGGCGCGCAACCTCGGCTACAAGGCCAAACAGGGTATCGTCGTCGCGCGGACCTCCGTCCGCAAGGGCGGTGCCCGCAAGCGCCGATTCAAGGCCGGTCGACGCTCGAAGCGACAGGGTGTCAACCGCATCGGTCGCCGGAAGAGCATCCAGCGCATCGCCGAAGAGCGAACCGCGCGCAAGTACCCCAACCTCCGCGTGCTCAACTCCTACTGGGTGGGCGAGGACGGCTCGCAGAAGTGGCACGAGGTGATCCTCGTCGACCCCGAGCATCCCGCCATCCAGAGCGACGACGATCTGAACTGGATCTGTGACGATTCGCACCGCGGGCGGACGTTCCGTGGCAAGACCAGCGCCGGGCAGAAGGGCCGCGGCCAGCAAAAGCGCGGCAAGGGCACGGAGCACACCCGGCCCAGCGTGGGCGGCGACCGACGCCGCGGCAAGTAGGGCGGCACTCGACGCCGTTTTTGATCCGCTATGCCCGTCAGCGACGGCTGCACCGCTCGGCGGCGAATAAATGGTATGTCGCGATATCGAAAGTGGCCCCCAGTTGCCGAGCCCGGAGCTCGTCCGGGCACTAGTCCCTATTTCGTCATTTCGATCTCGAACCGCGCTCCACCATCCGTTCCATCGGTCAGGGATAGCTCCCAGCCGTGGGCTTCCACGATTCGTTTTATAATTGTCAGCCCGAAACCAGTCCCCCCGCGTGCCGAGGAATGTCCCGGTTCGAACACCGCCTCACGCTTGTCCGCTGGTATTCCTGACCCATCGTCTTCGACGTAGAGGCCCTGTTCACCGTGCAATCCGACCCGGACGGTCACGTCGGACCCGCCGTGTTCAACCGCGTTTCGGAACAGATTCTCGAAAACGTGCCGTAATCGGTCGTGGTCGCCTTGGAAGGTCACCTCGTCGACGATTTCGATGGTCGCGTCCTCTGTCTCTACCGTTGCCCAGCACTCCCCGACGAGATCAGTCAGGCTGACCGACTCCGTTTCGGTTATCGTATCACCCTGGCGAGCAAGCGTCAGCGTGTCTTCGACGATTGCCTCCATCCGATCGAGCGCCTGCAGGAGTGAATCGAGATGCTCGTTGTCCGCGTTCTCGGCGAGAAGCGTCGCGCGGCCCTGTGCGACGTTGAGCGGGTTGCGCAAGTCGTGAGAAATAACGCTTGCAAACTCGTCGAGGCGCTCGTTTTGCTGACGTAACTGTCGCTCTCGTTCGACGCGATCGGTCACGTTCCGAGTGATTCCGACGAGGCGAGTTATCTCCCCGTCGGTGACTCCCGGCGCAAGCTTCGTCTGCCAGAAGCGTGCTCCTTCGTCGACCCGTAGTTCCTCCTGGTACGAGATCGGCTCACCAGCGTTGATACAGCGGTGGTAGTTTGCTTCGAGTTCTGTTCCCTGTTTCTCACCGAACACGTCCCGTGGTGTCCGACCCTGCACTTCTTCGGTCGTAATGCCGGTCTGTCGCTCGTAGGAGGGACTGAGGCGTTCAAATTCGAATCTGACATCGCCATCGGTGTTTTTGACATCGATCAGAAAGATGGCGTCCTCCACGTTGTTCAAGAGGGCGTCGTACTCTTCGGCGAGTGTCCGAGCTTCGATCTGGTACTCCTTTCGCTCGGTAACATCCCGACTGCTGAGGAGAATTCCGTTGACGACACCGTCGTCACGTCGATCCCTCATCGTGGCCTCGATCCAGCGCCACGACCCGTCGGCGTGCCGGAATCGGACTTCGACGGTCTCGGATTCGGCCTGGTTCGATAGAACGGCCTCCACCGCCTCGGCGTTTCGTTCTCGATCGTCGGGGTGGACGAACTCGTATCCCTCGTGGCCAATCAACTCGTCGGGATCGTAGCCAAGAATTCGTGTGACGGCCGGGCTAACGTAGGTTATCGTCCCGTCGGTATCGACGATTGTTGCAAGATCATTCACTTCCTCGACGAGTGTTCGATACCAGTCAGCCGTATGTTCACCGTGCTCTTCGGGAGCCGCACTGTTTTTCATCGGTCCTACTACGAACCGTACGTACAAAAAGGGCTCAAAGCGCCGGGAGAAGGGACCGAATCAACCCAACTGGTCGCGCTCTCGATGCGTTCGATCCACGGTTCGTGTCCCGCCGATCCCGGCACGAACCCGTTCTGGATCCGTCGGTTCGTCTACCGGGCGGTGCGGTACTCGCCGTGTTTCATCCCGAGGAAGAAGGCGACGACGGCGAACGCGACCATCGACGGCAGCACCATCATGAAGACCGTTCCGGGCTGCATCACGTTGGTGAGGGCGATCGTGGCGACGGCCGTAATCGCGACCAGTACCCCGACCGATCGGGCGAAATCGAACTCCATACCCGAGGTGGGGGTCGCGTCGTGAAAAGGGTTGTACCCTCTCGAAACCGATAACTGATTTGTGCGCGGAGCGTCAATTCTTCCCCATGCACGGCACGACAACCGCGACCGCTCGGCGGACCGATCCGTCGGGAGGTGTCGCGTGACGGACGCCAAGCTTCCGGCCGTCTACGGCGGGCGGACGCTCCACGTCCATCTCGACGAGGGCACGAGCAAAATCGAACCGATCGACCCTGCGAACGCCCGCCGGTTCCTCGGCGGCAATGGCTTCGCGGCGAAGGCGGTCCACGACCACGTCCCGGCCGACGCCGACGCGTTCGACCCCGAGAACGTCCTCGCGTTCGCCGTCGGACCGATGAACGGCACGCCGTTCCAGTCGACGAGTCGAGGCGTCGTCGGCTTCGTCAGCCCGCAGACGAACGGCTTCTTCGACAGCACGTTCGGCGGCACCTTCCCGCGCGCTCAGAAGACCACGGGCTTCGAACTGATCGTCCTCCACGGCGTCGCCGACGACCTCTCCTACGTCCACGTCGACGCCGATGGCGCGCGCGTCGAGTCCGCGCCCGACCTCGCGGGGCTGGACACCTACGAAACCTGTTCGGCGGTCGAGGACCGCGCCGAACCGGACGCCGACGGCGACGTACACGTCATCGCCGCGGGACCGGCCGGGGAGAACCTGGTTCGCTTCGCCTGCCTGCTCCACGACTCCGAGATGCGCGAGGGGGTCGCCGGTCGCGGCGGCGCGGGCGCCGTCCTCGGGTCGAAGAACGTCAAGGCGGTCGTGATCGAGGAGGGTGAGTTCCAGCCCGAACCGGCCGCCGATGGGGATCTCCGGAACTTGATTGGCAGTCGGATGAAGCCGCTCATGGAGGAGACGGAGATGCTCCAGAACTACGGCACCGCCGGACTGGTCAACCCGATCAACGAGATGGGGAAGCTCGGGCGGCGGAACAACCGGGTCGAGCAGGCCTCCCGCGAGGAGGCCGAGTCGATCAGCGGCGAACTGATCCGCGAGGAGTACGTCACCGAGGACACGACGTGTGCGAACTGCGCCGTGGCTTGTGGCAAGCACGTCACCGTCGGGGGCGAGGGGGTCACGGACGCGAAGATTCCCGAGTTCGAGAGCCTCTTTGGCACTGCGACCATGACCGACGTGTTCGACATCGAGCGGGTGATCAAGGCCAACGACCTCTGTGATCGGTTGGGCATGGACACCATCTCGTGGGGTGTCTCCGTCGCCTTCGCCCGCGAGTGTTACGACGAGGGCCTCCTGACCGACGACGACTCGCCACATCTCGACTTCGGCGACGCCGACGGCCTCGTCGAACTCGCTCGCCGGACCGCTCACCGCGAGGGCTTCGGCGACCGCCTCGCGGAGGGCTCGTTCCGTCTCGCCGCGGCGTTGGACGACGACGCCGAGCGGTATCTCCACGGCGTCAAGGGGCTGGAGTTCGCTGCCCACTCCCCTCGCGGTCTGAAGGGAATGAGCATCGGCTACGCCACCGCCACCCGTGGCGGCTCCCACCACGACACCCGGCCGACCCTCCAGTACGACGGCGAACACGCCGAGACGACCCAGGGCACCCCCGAGTTCGCCGCCCGCACCCAACATTTCACCGCGCTCGGCGACTCGCTCACCCAGTGTCGGTTCGTGAGCGAGGGCGGATGGGGGAAACGCGTCACTGACCGCTACCGCGACGCGATCAACGCCGCGACGGGGTGGGATCTCTCGACCGACGAGGTCGAACGCATCGGCGAGCGGATCTACAACCTCGAACGCCTCATCAACGTCGAGCGCGGCGTCGCGCGCCGGGAGACGGACACGCTCTCACACCGCGTGATGCACGAACCCATCCCCGAGGGGCCGAGCGAGGGGATGTACTGCCCGCCGGAGGAACTGTCCGCGATGCTCGACGAGTACTACGCGTTCCGCGGCTGGGACGACGACGGGGTTCCCACGGCGGAGCGTCTCGACGCTCTCGACATGGCGGAACTGGCCGACTGATCGGCCAGGACGTATAAGTCCGGCACCGCCGCGCTGGCGCTCGGCGGCGACCTCTCCCTCCCGGTGTTGGATTTCGGCCTCGCCTTTCTCGCCGCCCCGCGCTCGCGGGCGCGCCCGCCATGTTCACGGCGACAGAAGGGAGCCAGCCGGAACGGATCACGAACGTCAGCGCCGCGCGCATCCGGGCGACCGCCGCCCGCGATACCCGGACCCTCGACCGGGTCGAAGTCCGGTTCGACGCGACCGTCACGGTCGGCGAGACGACCAACCGCGTCCGGGCCCACGTCGTTCACGACTTCGCGGTCGGCGTCGATGTGCGGCGGCCGGCGGTCCTCGGGCCGCCCCGTCCGGACGAACGCGTCTGGAAACTCCTCGTCTACTAATCGCGGCACGCGACTTTCAATCGCTCCGAGCGGTCTCGTGGTAGCCGGCGGCGAACCACGACACCATCGCGACGACCGCGGCGACGATGACGAACGCCCAGAACGCGCTCCACGCGCCGGCGCCGATGCTGCCTGTGTAGACGCTCGTGGCGACCCCCGCCACGCCGGCGACGACGAAGGGCGTCAGAAAGGGCAGATCGGTCCACGATCCGCCGGTGTTGTAGTATTCAACCGCGTACCCCCAGACGTTGCCGACGGTAAACTGGAAGACGACGAGACCAAACAGGCCGGATATCACGGCGCGAAGCACCGTGGCGCCGGTGACGCCCCCAGCGCGCAGGAGGGGGATGCTCGTTCCGACGACGAAGACGATTCCCATTACCCCGTGCCAGGGGCGGAGTCGATCGCGGAGGGCCATGCCGACGTCTCGGCCGCCGGACCCAAGAGCGTAGCGGACGGGCGCGGGGTAGTGTTCAGATAAACCAGTCAAACTGGGACCACCTCGAAAGCCCCGGCGGAACTATTCGCGGTAATCACTCCTCCTCTGGATCTGTTTTGGTTATTTTGTCTGGGAGTTTTTTGTTATCGATTCTATCGAGTTCCCTCTCCAGTTCTTTCAAAAACCCAAACAACATAAGATAATATAGAATTATGCACGATATGATCAGAAATACATCTTTGAATACCGGAGTGAAACCTTCGATTTCAATCGCTGACCAGATATAGTCATAAAAATATATGTATATCGCTGCGGCTGACACCACTAACACATGGTGGTAGTATGAAACGGGTCGAAAGCCGTCAATCAAGATATCCTCATACTCGTCTACCTCCAAGAGTGGAAGAATAGCCCAAACGACATATGTAATCAAGGAAAATAAGATTCCGGTGGATCCTGTGGTGGTTTCAGTTACCAAAACGTAGCCGAGAAATATTATCGCAATATTTGCACCATGTAAAAAATTGAATCGGCCCAGTTGAGGAATCGTAACCTGTTGCTGCTGAGATCCGGTGTCTAGGAAATAAAACAATCCAATAAAAAACGGAGGAAGCTTCTGCTCAGAGATTCGTTCCAAATCAAGGCTACGTGCAACTCCACCAATTTCGATAACTACCAAAAATAGAAAAGATATGAACCAACCGAACGAGACGGTGGTAGCCATAGCAACTAACTCTCTTTCTTGCTATCTAAATCATTCGGACGATCTATCGGGAATTATTGGTCAGAAGTTCCTGTATGTAGCTTGAGAATGTGGTGTAGCTTTCCGGGATCCATCTGGTTACAACTCTACGTAGTAACGCATACACGATTGAAAACAGTACTAGACCGACGATCAGCGGCCACAGCCTTCTTGGTAGCATCCAGGCCGCGATGGCGCTAAGTAGTATTGCTAACGTTAAATCGGGTATTGATCCATCATAGAACACCCGCAAGGGGCGAACCCATTCCTTCGTTACATGATTATATACTGCACGGTTGTCCATTTTTCTCCACGGTCTCATTTCTTTTCCACCACCAAGAATATCCATTATTGAGTGAAGGGCTGCCGCTGAAACCCCGACTAACAGTAATATAACTAGTGCAGAACCCGACCATATATACACTGGCAACAGAATTATGAATGTTATCGAATAAATAACCGGGAAATGTAGCGTTTTTCTATGAATTAGTAGCATATCAATATCGGGAAAACCACCGCCAACAATGCCTGCTACAACCAGGGCATTGGGATTAACAGGGTACAGAGAGGACACGATTGCTGCAAGCGTTATTCCCAGCAGCATATGTGTGAAAACCATCATAATTTTATATCAGTAATTTTAGGGAAAGTCGAACTTTCATCAATCGCTCCACAATTGTTGTACTGTATTTGCCCCGATCCCAGCGGCTTTCCATCATACAAGCCACAATTCTGCATTTCCATCCCGGACAGTCGGTTTGGCTTTTGATATGCTCGGTCAGTTTCGAAACGGGCCCGATGCCCACTGTCGAAGAGTAATGGCCTCTGGTATTAATACATTATCGTGAGAAGGAGCCAGACACGTCAGAGTTCACCCACCGCTGCGAACTGATCGAGATGGGTGATCCCGGCGCCAGTTGGTCGGGGACCGACGTCCCTCGGCTTTCGTGCTTGACTTCGCTCCGTGACGACATCCCGATGGAGCATCGTACAGAAATCATGTCGCTCTCGGTGAGGTCGACCGCCGCTGCCTACGACCGGAGGTTGTGCTGGCTGAAGAAGATCCTCCCATCGGCTCGGCCGACGGACCAGTCAGTCCGAGGGTTGCTGGACGCGGCAGCGGACGAATTTCGAGAACTCGTAGGCGAACATCAAATGCTCGTCGTCCGTCCGGCGATGCAACCATCAGTTGTCGGCGCCGATCTCACTGCTGCTCTCAGAACTCATCGATAACCCGGACGGATGTATCGTCCCGCATCCCTTGCGGGACGTAAAACAACAACAGCGCTCACCTCATTGCGACTTTGTCGGCAGCGTATTTAGCTGATTACAGACGCTAAGCCCTCTTCCTCAAGGAGCGAGGGGACGCAGTGTCACCATCGTCTACCAGAGACTGTCCTGCTGTGGCCCATAGGGTGCTGTTCAGATTAGTCGAGTCCATGCGAAGGCGAAGGATTTGAGCCACTCGTCTGCAGTTTCTGGGTCGGTGTTGCTAAAACAGTTCGAAAATATGGTAGTTTGTCGTTTACCTCAGAAAAATATATTCGACGCTGTTGCGATTTCCGTTGCGTTCGTATCTGAAATAGAGGCTGTGGCGGCGGCCGGCGTCGTTCAGTGGGTTCGCGCTATCGACGAGAAACACTGCGTCGTCGACGTCGTGTTCCTCTCGTAATTCGCGGAAGAACAAGTGAGCGATACCGTTTGTTCTCGTCGGTTCAAGTTTTGTATGGCGTAATTCGTTCGTCTTCGGATCGACGGTTAACGAGAACGTCGCTCTCGTTCGCCAATCAGAACACAAGGCGATCTGATGACGGCGTACAGCCAATATCGTTCATCATTGAGCTGGATCACGGTCTCGCCGACCGCAACGTGATCTGGACTTCGACCCTTTTGGGGCTATAGATCAGCCTTGTGAACAGTGGATCGCGCTCGTTCAACACCGAATATCTCAAGAATATAAACTCTATCTAAAAGTGATAATAAACCAAGATAGAGCTGAATACTGAGCTTCATAAACAGCCGCGGTATTGCTGCTCGTTCCACAACCCTACTTCGATTCGGGCGATACAGACGCTGAGGCTAGCGTTTTCATAGGATACTCGGAAAACGCTACGCCTCACGTTTCAATCCTTCTCTGAACACTACCAGAACGGAACTCACCAGTTATCTATCCTTGCGTACCGTCGACCTGGGAGAGTGCCTCAGTAGCGACAATCACCCCTGGAACCATCGGCATGTAGAGGCCGACGGTGTCCCCGACCCACCGTCGCGTTGCTCAAATACGTTGGTCACCTCATTCGCCTGGCGCTGTCGTTCGTGGACGGTCATCTCGCGGACAGACCCGTCCTCGGCCTCCCAGATGCAGGCAACCTCGTTTCGCCAGCGGGATACCAGTCGGAGAACTCCGGTCCCGCCCTTTCGTCTCTGACTTGGTCGTATTCCCCGTGAAATTCGACGCCTGAATCGGGCACGCGTCTGACTCTGTCGTCGTTCGTTCGATCAGTGCGTCGTCGTCGATATCGTGTTCCTACATGAACTGCCAGACATTCGTCGACTCGACGAACTCCTAGCTTGGTCCGTGAACTATCCGGTCTGTCGCTTCACGTTGTGATGGCACAGTTTGGTGCGTGTCTGCTGACGATTGGCATGGGGCCGTTCGGTGAGCGGGCAGTAGCGGTGTGTCTCTCGGGACGGCTCGCGGCGGCTAGAGGAAGGCGAAGGCGCGGACGGATGCGCCGCTCGTCCCCTGATAGTTCAGCGGCGGGTAGAGGAAGTACGCACGCTGGGAATCGTCCCCGTCGAGGACTTGATCGAGGTTCCGGACCTCCTCGATCGGGGTGATGTCGTTTTCGAACAGCGGGATGTGCGAGTCCGCGGGGTCGACGTCCGTCGCAGGGCCGTGACCGGGAACTTCTTCGGTGAATCCGCCGACGCTCGCGCCTTCCGTACCGACGGCTTTCAGGTCGTCGAAGGAAGCGAGGTACTCTGCGGCCTCGCCCGAGAGGAAGGGGAACTCGAACAGGTATTCGTCGGTTTTGCCGTAGTACTCGTCCCACCCGGTGTGGAGCATGACGACCTCACTGTCGGCTATCTCGGATTCGTAGGCCTCGAGGTCACTCGTGGTGATCGCTTCTTCGGGACTTTTCGGACCGATATCGATGGCGACGCCAGGACCCATGAAGTGGTCGATCGGGTAGTCGTCTAGCGTCTTCCCCTCGGGGATAAAGTGAAGCGGCGCGTCGATGTGCGTCGCCGTGTGCGATGGCATCGATAGCTGCTCCATGGTCACGCCGTCTCGGGCGGCCCACTGCGTCTGGTCGATGGTGACCGATGGGAGCGTCGGCCATCCCGGCATTCGGTCGTCGATCGGGTTGCTCAGATCTACTACCTCGGACGGTGGTTCGAACATAGGTGGCTAGTCGTAGTGAACTATCAAATAAATTTTCCCGTGCACGCTCACTCGCCGAGAATGTCGGTTTCGATATCGACGCCGGGGACGACGCTGGTCTCCTCGAGAAGTATTGTGTGCTCGGGCGCCCACGAGACGGTCACCTGTCCGCTTGGAGTCTCTTCGAGGTCACGCGACGTGAGCATGACCGTTTTCGAGTCAGCGTTTCCCTCGGCATTGAGGACTACCTGTGTCCCCGACCCGGGATGGTGAATGACGTCTTCGACCTCGCAACTCAGTTTGTTGTCCCTGTCTCCACCGAGCGAGAGGTACTGTGGGCGGACGGAGAACGGAATCTCTGTCTCCAGCAGGTCCCGCGGCGACGAGACGAGGTTGTCCGTGCTGGCCTGCAAGTCGCCAAAAGCCGTCTCGACGGTGGCTCGTGATTCGTCCTCGGAGACGGCTGTCAGTTCGCCGAAGAAGGTGTTCGAGTCACCGACGAACGTCGCGACAAACGCCGTACTCGGCGCGTCGTACACCTCCTCTGCCGTTCCCGATTGCTCGACTTGCCCCTCGTTCATGACGACGATTTGGTCGGCGAGGCGCATGGCCTGGGTCTGGTCGTGGGTGACGTAGACGAACGTCGTATCGAGTTCGTGATGTATCCGCATCAACTCGCGCTCCATGTGCTTTTGGAGCTTGTAGTCGAGGTCACCAAGCGGTTCGTCGAGGAGCAGGAGCTTCGGTTCGAGCACGAGGCTTCGGGCCAAGGCCACCTGCTGTTTCTGGCCGGCCGAGAGGCCGCTCGGATTTCGATCGACTAGGTCACCAAGTTTCAGGAGTTGCACGATGCGGTCGACCCGCTCTTCGATCTCGTCTTCGGGAACGTCCATGCGCTCCAGACCGTACCGGATGTTCTCTCGGGCGGAGAGGTGCGGGAACAGTTGAAAGTCCTGAAAAACCAGGCTGATATCGCGTTCGTAGGTCGGCGTGTCGGTGATATCCTCGCCGTCGAGTGTAATCCGCCCGTCAGTGACTTCGATCTTCCCGACGATAGAGTGGAGAGTGGTCGATTTCCCACAGCCAGAGGGACCGATGAGGACGCAGAAGTCGCCCCGGTCGATCGAGAAGTCGATTCCGTCGACCGCGAGCGTGCCGTCGGGATAGATCTTAGTGAACCCAGAGACCTCGAGCACAGTGTCATCTCCCGCCCCGTGCGCCGTCTCGTCGTCTGATTGTTGTGTCGCGTCTGATGCCATGTTAGAATCGGATGATGTCCTTTACGGTCATCGAATCGCTTACGCTGAGTCGCTCGAAGTACTGTGCGTCGGCCGCGTCCCACCCGACGGCGACGTCGTCTCCGGGGAAACCGAACGACGGCCGACCGGGCTCGCTGACAATGAACTCGCGATCGAGTCCGTCGGCCGTCACGCTGAACTCCGTCACTTCACCAGTGTAGGTGACGCCGCGGAGTTCGGCCTGGATGGTCGTGTCCCGGCCGCTGGCGGCGTCGCCGATAGCCATCTGTTCTGGCCGGAGCAAGACGACGCCCGCCTGCTCGCCGACATCGTCCCGGGGCGTGGCGTGAACCTCACCGACCTCCGAGTCGACGACCACTTCGTCGTCTTCGGCGCGAACGACGGCCCCGGTCAGCGCGTTCGAGTCGCCGACGAACCGGGCGACGAAAGCCGTGGCCGGGGAGTCATAAACGGCCGTCGGCGTTCCCTCCTGTTCGATTCGACCGTCGTTCATCACGACGAGGCGATCGGCCAGTTTCAGGGCCTGGTCCTGATTGTGGGTGACGTAGACGAAGGTACTACCAAGTTCCTCGTGGATCTGGCGCATCTCGAGTTCCATCTGCTTTTGGAGCTTGTAGTCGAGGTCGGCCAGCGGGTCGTCGAACAGGAAGAGGTCGCACCTGCGGACGAGTTGCCGGGCGAGTTCCACGCGTTGTTGTTGGCCCCCACTCAGCTCTTCCGGGACACTATCTTTCGTTTCCCCGATGTTGAGCAGTTCGAGCACCTCTTCGACGCGTTCATCAATCGCTGCGTCGGTCAGCCCTCCGTCTTGTTGTTCGAGCCCGAAGGCGACGTTTTCGCCGACCGTTCGGTGGGGGAAAAGGGTGTCCTCGAACTCCTGGAAGACGTAGCCGATGTCGCGGTCCTCGACTGGTTTGCCCGTGACGTCCGCGCCGTCGTAGGCGACGTACCCGTCGTCGACTTCGACGAGGCCTGAAAGACAGTTCAGGAACGTGCTCTTGCCACAGCCACTCGGACCGACGATGACGCAGAATTCGCCCTCCTCGATATGGAGACTGATGTCTTCGAGAATTCGCTCGTTACCGAACGCTTTGCCGATAGCTTCGGTCGTTACACTCCTGGCACACATTACCAAATCGTTCTCTCGGGTCGGTATATTTCTTTCCCTATTCTCAGTCCGCGTGGCGGATGCCGGTGACGACGAGGTAGCCGCCGACGAGCAAGAGAACCGTCGAAACCACAGTCGTCACGCTCCCGAGTGCGAACAGCATTGGGGTCGGTCGCTTCGACGAGGCTATGGCGAACACCTGTAGCGGCATCGTGTTGTCCTGGCCGAGCAACAGGAGACTCCGCGTCCCCTCGTTGTACGAGAGGGTGAACGCGAAAACGGCCGCACCGAGGATCGTCGGGGCGATCTGCGGTAAGATGACTTCTCGAATCGTCGTGAGTCTCGACGCTCCGAGTACCCGCGCCGCCTGTTCGTTCTCGGAGAGCGTCGGTGGGAATCCGGCCAGTAGTACGATCACCGCGAACGGGAGAGTCCAGACGACGTGGACCGGGATAGCCAGCCAGAGGCCCTTGTCCATCTGCAGGATGTCGAGCAGGAAGAGCGCTGCCCCGACCCCGTAGGTGATCCCGGGCGTGATAATACCGAGGATGAGCAAGTAGAGGATGGCTCGCTGACCACGGAAGTCGTATCGATAGGCCAGCGCCGTCGCGGTTGCGAGGAAAGTGGTGATGACCGTGACGACTAAGGCGAGTTCGAGCGATCGGACGATCGATCCGATAATCGCGTCGTTCGCGAACAGTTCGGTGTACCACTGCGTCGTGAAACCCACGAACGGGAACGTGAGGCCGCCCTGATTGAACGAGAAGCCGATGAGCGAGATAATTGGCAGGTACACGTATCCCGCGACCAGCACGAAATACGCGACGAGGACGTGGCGGACGTTCACCCGCTGGACCATTCGAGCCAATAGAGACGTCCCTGTGCTGCCGTCGAAATCTGTCGCCATATGGTGTAATAGTCCGCATCGTGCATATAAAACTAGCCACTATGGGGCCCACTCACCCTTCGTTTGGGAGTGTTCTGCTCGCGCGACTGCCTCTTTCTCGCCGGGTTACACGCCGCTCTCGATCGGGCAAACGGCTTTTACCGACCGACCTGTTGCCTGTAGACAGATGACCGCTCACGTCCCAGATGACGGTGGAGAGCACGATGTCGAAGTCTCGTTTCCGGCGGCGAACATCGAAGCAGTCCGGGGGATGGCGAGTTCGCTCGCGACCACACTCGGTCCCACGCCACGCGACAAACTCGTGGTCAACACGCTCGCGACGCGCGAAGAAACTGGCCACCCGGCGGTGCCGGCGGTCGACGACTACGTGGCGACGAGCGACGGCACAACGATACTCACGAAGAGCCCACTCGAACACCCGATCGCACCGATCGTCCGCGACATCACCGGGCCGGAGCGACCGGGCGAGACGGACATCGAGGGCAAGGACATCCCTGACGGCGTGACGACGACGCTCGTCCTCGCTGGGGCGCTGTTGGACGAAGCGAAGACGCTCCTAGACCGCGGCGTGCACCCCCGCGACATCACCCGGGGCTTCTACGTCGGTGCCGACGTCGCGAGGGCGGCCCTGGAGGATCTGACGCGACCGCCGGAGGAGTTTCCCGAGAGAAAGGGCCGCCTCGCGGCCGCACGAACCGCCGTGACCGGAAACGACGTGGGTGGCCACGCGGACCGCTGGGCTCAGTTTGCCGTCGATGCCGTCGAAGTCGCCGGTAAGCCGAACGAACGAACCTTCGTTGTTCGACAGACGAGCGACGGGTCGATCGACGACTCCCGCCTGATTCGTGGTGCTGTCCTCGACTTGAGTCGCATCGTCCACGACCGAATGCCGCGCTCCGTCTCGGACGCAGACGTGCTCGTCATCGGCGGACAGGACCGCGGCGGGTTGCAAGACCCCGAGATTGACGACCGGTACGTCGCGACGCCGGAATCGCCAGACCAAGTCGAGGGGTTCCAGAACCTCTTTTCCGACAACCGCCACTCCATCGTCGATCGTATCCGCGAGGTCGACGCCGACGTCGTCGTCACTCAGCTCGGAATCACGCAAGAGTACCAATCACTGCTCGCCGACTTGGGCGTCGTGGGGATCCGGAACGTGACTATGCTTGACTTGCTTCAGGTCGCCAGTGCGACCGGGGCCGTGATCGTCAAAGACCCCGAAGACATCCACGTCGACCACCTCGGCCACGCCGGCCGCGTGAGCGAGATGACCGTCGGATCCCGCCGGGATGAGACTGGATCGAGTCAGATGGTCATCTTCGATGACTGTCGTGACCCGGACTCCGTCGCAGTGTTACTCCGTGGTGTGACCGACCGCCTCGGACAGCAGGCGACGACGCAAGTCCGCAAGGCGGCAAATGCGGCCGCGGTCGCGGCCGGGATGACCTCCCTCCCGGGTGGGATCGTTCCGGGCGGCGGAGCGACCGACTTGGCGATAGCGAATCGCGTCCGCGAGTCGGCGACCGACGACGACACGCGAGTCCAACTGGCTACCAACGCGTTCGCGGACGCCGTCACGCAGGTCGTCGCGACGCTCGCTTCGAACGGTGGCATGGATCCGATCGATACGCTCACGGCACTTCGCAGTGACCACGCCGCCGGCGACGCGTCGACGGGACTCATTTTCCCTTCCCGAACGATCGGTGACACCTGGGCCGCCGGTATCGTCGATCCGACCGGGATCCGACACCAGCAGTTCACGAAGGCGGTCGAAGTCGCAAACGTGGTTCTCCGGATCGACGACGCGGTCGATGCGACGTTCTCGGAGGAACTCTCCGGAACTGACGAGGCCATTTTCGACGCGCCCGCCGAACGGCACGAGGAGCACGTCAAAGAGAACGACACCCGTTGGGGGTAACGAACGCCCCCTCGCTGGCTGACCTTCTAGCGCTACTGTGCGATGTCCGTGATGTCGACCTGTCGCAACAGCACGAAGACCAGACCGAAAATCACCGCGAGCAGGGCGATCGACAGTGCGGCCGCGGCGGGGTAGTTGAGCCCGTTGTTGATCTGCAGGTAGATGAGCGTCGAGATGGTGCTCTCTCCGCCGGAGAGAAACTGCGGGACGATGAAGTTCCCGATGGAGAGCACGAAGACGAACATCGAGCCGATGGCGACGCCGGGCTTGCTAAGCGGCCAGACGACGTTCACGAAGGTTTCGATCGGGTCGCCTCTGAGCGTCTCCGACGCGTCGAGGAGATCTTCGTCGACCTGCGAGAGGGAGATGAAGATGGGGGCAGCCATGAACACGACGTAGTTCTGCAGGTAGCCGACGAGCTGGGAGAACGGGGAGAACATGAGCCAGGTGAGCGGTTCGTGAACCAGCCCCGACCAGATCAATAGCTTGTTGATCACGCCGGTTTTCCCGAGGATCGGGAACCACGCCTGCGTCCGGATGAGGGCTGAAGTCCAAAACGGGATCACGAGGAACAGCAACGCGAGGATGCCGCCTTTCTCGGTCGTGTAGAATCGCAGGTAGTACGCCAGCGGGTAGCCAACGACGAGACAGAGGAGCGTCACAACGACACCCACCAGTAGCGTTCGACCGAACACGCCGATGGTGGTATCGGAGAACACCGTCCTGGTCCAGTTCTCCAGTGTGAGCTCAAGGACTACCGAGAACGACTCGTAGGTCAGGAAGCTGTAGGCGAGCACGACGGCCAGTGGTACTAGCAGGAAGACTGTGAACCAAAGAACGGTCGGGCCCGTCAGTAACTGGACCTCCGACAACCGGAGCGAGGGCCCCCGACTTGCGTCCAGATCACTCGCGTGATCATCGTTTCCTGTCGACATGGTTGTTGATTTTCCCTCGGTCACTTACGCGCTTCGGAAATTCTTCCACTGATCCAGGAGGTAATCGGCGTTGTCGGGCCAGATCTGGAAGAGGGCCGTCCGGTCGATGCGCTCCTCGATGCTTCCCTGGTCTCGTTTCTGACCGTCGGCACTCGGACTCCCCTCCTCGTTGGCCCATTCGTATTCTTTCGGATCAAAGAGATGGGGCTTATCGACCGCATTGTACGTCTTCTTGCCTTCGTAGGCCCAATCGTAGTACTCGGGACCCATGCCGTCGCCCACGTCGTCGGAGCCGTCTCTTACGAGTTCTTTGTTGGGGTAGTTCGGCGTCGGGTATCCCCACTGCTGGATGAAACCGGGGAACCACGCGCTGTAGTGGACATCGTCGATGAGAGATGTCACGGCGTCTTTCTTTGCTTGCCCGCCCGTGCCGGGCTTAGTCGGCATGATGCCGCCCCACCAGAACTGGTATCCCTGTTCGCCTTTGCTCATGGTGGCGTACTTGCAAGGCGTCCCGGAGCGCCGGACGGCGAAGACGGCGGGTTGCCAGAGATCCCCGATGATGGCCTCCTCGCTTGACATGAGGTTTATCGACTGTCCGGCAGAGGTCCACGTCGAGCGGAACTGTCCCGCCTTCTTCTGCTTGACGAGGAAGTCGACGACCGTATCGATCTGGTCTTTGGTCGGGTTGTTCAGCTGACCGACCCTCGCATCGATCATGCCGTTGGACTTGAGGTAGCCCATCACCTCGTTTGTCGAGATCGAAGGGATGGAACCCATCGCCACTTCCCCCTTGTACTTCTCGTCGAACAGTGCGCCGTAACTACCGACGCTCGTGTCGACGAACTTCGGATTCAGCCCGACGCCGTTGAAGTTGAACACGTGTGGGGGCTGTTTGAGTTTCTCTTTCTTCTCGGGGTCTTCCCATAGGAACTTCTGGATCTTGTCGGTTTGGCCTTTGAGGTGGGAGAGCCGTTCGGCGGGGTTCAGGAACAGGTCGGAGATTTTGCCGTCCTGCCAGCCGTCGAGGTCGGATGTCGCGACCGGGGCGGTGTAATCGTTGTCCGTGGTGAACGCGGGTCCGAGGACGGTGTCGTGGGAGACCGCGTCGAAGTTCTCGTTCCCCCCGCTCATCATCTTCTGCTGGACAGTGGAGTTGTTGTTGTTGGTAATCTCGATACTGTTGCCGGTGACGCTCTCGAACTTCGTCCCCTGCTGTTCGCGGGCGGCCCAGGCCGGTGCGAGCCACGAGATCGATTCGCCGCCTCCCGAACCGCCACTACCGCCACTCGACTCGGTCTGGTCGCTCCCCGTCGAATCGGACCCGCCGCCGGAACAACCAGCTAACCCGGCCATAGCCGCACCACTGGCGTACTTTACGAAGTTTCTCCTGTTGATTCCGCTTGTCATGTATACACGTGTAGAGCAGAATTTGGCATTACTTAAAATTATGTATTCATATCTTACATGTATACGACAAATCGACGGGCCGGTTCGATCGGCACCGTTCGTTTCCCCCCGAAGACGCGAAGCTACTCGGTCTAGTACATACAGACTCCCGCGGAGACGTTCAGGTCCTGGCCGGTGACGTGAGAGGCACGTTCAGAGCATAGGTACAGCACCGCATCGGCGACGTCCGTCGGTTGGACGAACTCTCTCATGGGCGAGACATCCTTGAACTCCTGTTCGACGTCCTCGTAGGGCCGCTCCTGACTCTGGGCCTGGCCTTCGATGACCCGTTCGAGGCGTGGCCCGTCGACGCTCCCCGGGCAGATGGCGTTGACCGTGATGTCTTCGTCCGCGAGTTCGACGGCGAGAGTTCGGACAAGTCCGATGACGCCCATCTTCGCCGTTGTGTACGGGATTCGGTCCTTGAGTGGTCGCTTCCCACTCATCGACGAGAGGCTCACGATCCGACCGGCGTCGCTCTCCCGCAGATACGGAATGGCCGCCCGAATGGCGTTGAAGTGGCCACCGAGATTCACTTCGAGAGTCTGCAGGAACTCCTCGTACGTTATCTCCTCTGCGGGCTTCGTCGGCCCGGCGATACCTACATTGTTCACGAGCACGTCGAGTCCGCCGAACTCGCGGACTGCCGTATCGACCAACCGTTCCATATCTTCTGGGTCGCTAGCGTCGCCCGCAACCGGAACGACTCGACCGGAGGCGTCCTCGAACTCACTCGTCGCGTCCGCGAGCACTGCCTCATCGATGTCGTTGATAACGATGTTGACGCCGCTTTTCGCGAGCGATTTCGCGATTTGCAGACCGATACCACTTCCTGAGGCCGTTACAGCCGCAGATTCCCCCGGGATAGTAAATTCTACTTGGGGCATACACCAGAGGATTACAGTGGATCCTCAAAACCATTTGGGTGGGGTAGATGGGAACGGGAACGCCTCCAGGGCGTTGACGGACACCCAAAACTTGAATGGAATTGCCTGTCCACTGCCAATCATGCGATCCCTAGACAAAGCTATCGTCTCGTGTGCAGTCACGGGCGCGATCCACGTGCCCACGATGTCACCGCACCTCCCCGTTACCCCGGACGAGATCGCCGAAGAGGCAATCGCCGCGGCCGATGCCGGTGCGAGTATCGTTCACGTCCACGTCCGCGACCCGGAGACGGGCGAACCCATCACGGATCTCGATCTCTTTCGCGACGTCGCCGCGCGAATCGCCGAGGAGTCCGACGTGATCGTCCAGCCCACCACCGGCGGCGCTCCCACGATGGCCGTCGAGGAGCGTGTCGGCGTCGTCCCGGAACTCGAACCGGAGATGGCCTCTTGTAACATGGGATCGATAAACTTCGGCCTCTACCCGCTCTTAAACAAGTACGACGAATTCGAGCACGGGTGGGAGCGCTCGTATCTTGAGGGCACTCGGGACCTCATCTTCTCGAACACCTTCGACGACCTCGAGACGGTCCTTCCCATCTTCGACGAATACGGTACGAAGCCGGAACTGGAGTGTTACGATGTCTCTCATCTGTACAACGCCAAGCACATGCTGGAACGAGGGTTTCTCGAAACGCCGCTCCACATCCAGTTCGTCCTCGGCATCCACGGGGGCATCGGCCCTCATGCCGAAAACCTGAATCATCTCGTCACCATCGCGGACAAACTATTCGGAGATCAGTACTCTTTCTCCGTGATCGGGGCCGGCAAACACGAATTCGTCAGGGCCACGCAGGCCCTCGATATGGGCGGCCACGCGAGAGTTGGGATGGAAGACAACCTGTATCTCTCCCCCGGCGAGCTCGCGGAAAGCAACGCCGACCTCGTCAGGAAGGCCGTCGATCTCTGCCAAGACCTCACGGGTCGCGAAATAGCGAGCCCGGACGAGACACGGGAGTTCCTCGGACTGAAGGGGCAGGCGGAAACCGCGTTCTGATCACCCGTCGCCGATTACGACGACCCGCAGATGCTGACGTTCGTCCCCGTCAGGCCGGTGTGAACGAGCGCGGCGGCGAACCGGACTGCTGCGTTACCGCCACCCAAAACACGACTTAGTCACACGCATCGAGATCGCACCGGCTTCCGGACACGTCGAGGACTCCGTCGGAGGGCGACATTTTCTGGTCGATAACCGCCACAGGAGTCGTTGCTTGGATGCCTTCCTCGATCGCATCGAGTGCGATTCGATGTCGTTTCGAGACGGCGAGGTCGTCGTAGTTGGTTATTACGAGTACTGTGTCGGGAACTAAGTCAGGAGAGAGTCCCCCCTCTTCGAACGCGTAACTCGCAGTGCGGTTTTCAGTCGACGTTCACGGTTTGGAGATTCACCTCGCAGATGTTCGCCGCCCGCGTGACCTCTTCAGGAAACTCCTCTTTGAATCGGGAGCCCCGTAGGCGACTGACTGGGCCAGAGATTGCAATGGCTCCCTCTACCTCGCCGCGTGGACCGAATATCGGCGCACCGACTGCCCTGATGCCCTGCATTTGCTCTTCGTCCGCGAAGGCGTATCCGAGATCTCGGACCTCGGCCAGTTCCTCCAGCAGATCCTCGGGGTCGGTGATCGTGTTTTCGGTGTTCATGGGCATCCCCCGCTCTTGGAGGATCGTTTCGACTCGCTCATCCGCTAGTCCCGAGAGGATCGACTTCCCTGCAGCGGTACAGTGGGTGTGATTGAGGGGTTTCTCTCGCTTTCGGTCGTGGTATTCAACGCCAACTGCGTTCGAGCCGAATCGCTCGTAGAGCGTGAACATCCTTCCGTCGTGTTCGATGATGAGGTGCGCGCTCTCTCCTGATTCGGTGGCTAGTCGTTCCACCTGTTCTTTGGCCGCCTGATAGAGCTCTGAGTGATTGCGGACATATTCCCCCAGCGTGAGTAACTGCGGTCCGAGATCGTACTCGTTACCGTGTTGTACGACGAACCCGGCCTGTTTCAGCGTGGCGAGGTGGGAGTGAATCGACGCGGGAGAGAGGTCAACTGCGTTGGCCAGTTCCGATACCGTTCCCCCCTTTCGTTCACGGAGGTGGTCAATGACGCTCGTCGCCACCTCGACCGATTGTACCGTGCGGGAACCGGTGTCATCCTTCATATCTGTCCCATCGGGACGACCGGGTTTGTACTTTTTGCTAATGACAAACATTCTGTTATGAACATCTTGTATGAAATGAATAGTTCTCTGGAATTTACTCACTCCCTCGATCCCGATGGATGACTGGAAGCGGTTCGAGGGATCGAGCACCGAGCCCCAAGGATAATGGATTATCGTGGGTTTAAACGAGCGGACGTTCTGCTTGACCGTTCTTCGGGGACGGAGATCGTTCGCAATGCGGTCAAGCACTGTCACGCTCACGCACACAGTTAGGTATTAGCAAAAAGCTCTTTCTCACTATCTGACTCCTTTGATCATGCAGTCTGCGAAAAGAATTAAAATCACACAATAATGAGGTAACATAGGTTAGAAACGTTCGTTTAATACACGAGACTATTGGGACTCTCAATTTGCGATCGCCAAACAGTACCAGAGCAAGTATGGCCAATGATGACGTTACGCCGTCGGTCTCCAGCGAGGGTCTCGCTGGAACGAACCTTCTCCGCACAATATAACAAACATAGTCGTGTTATGATCCTGGTTGGGCGGTCAAAAACGTCGGTTCAGCCACTCTCTAGCTAGTGTCGTATCTCTAGTAGCCCGAGCTAAATATCTGATTTACTAGAAAATAACGCGGATTAGTTCGGTTGTGCACACCAAGATCGCCCACTTCACGAGAAAAGTCGTAACGCTCGCGCAAAAAGCCGTCGTCGGAAACACAAAACCTGCGGTACAACGCGGTCACGGTGACTACGCCGACTGGGTTATCGTGTCGCGTCATGGCCTCAAAATGTATCTCGATTTGCCGTACCGACGACTTCTGGATATCCTGGACGAAATGCCGCGCATCCCACGAATACTCGGCCTAAATGTGTCTCAGCTGCCCGATTCCACTCCTGTGCGTGCGTGGGTGTAGCAACTGAAAATACCGATCCGGCGCGATCTTCTTCGACTGGCGGCGGAACCGCACGAAACTGGCGAAATCCAGGCAATCGACGTAACCGGCATGGATCGGATCGCAGCGAGCCAACATTCTGCCAAACGGACGAATTACACGCTCTGAGCGGTGAAAACGGCCGTGTTGGAGAACTGCAAGAATGGTACGATTCTAGATATACATTGTTCGATGAAACAACTGCACGACACACGGATCGCGTGGCAGCCGCTCTCACGAAACATAGACGAACCGATGTTTCTGTGCTCCGGCGAAAATACGGCGAAATCGTTCGAGCGAGAACGTGGTACGGTCGATTCCGCGGACTCGTCCTCAAATGTGCCGTCAGAACTATCGAATTCGTGATTTTAGTCGTCTAAACGAGGCCGAACGTACCGGTAGACGTCGTCAGGGCGGGTGCGTTCTCGTACTCGACAATCTTCTCGGCTTTGTCAGAAATGGTGTCGCAGATCTGTTGAAGCGTCTCTTCGGCGGCGAGCAGCCCGTGCTTTGCGTACCCTCCATGGATCCCCACACGCTCGTCCAAACCGTCAAACGGGTCGGCAGAATCCGCGGCTGACCATCGCGGGGCGTCTACGTCGGACCGCTGCTATCCACCACGATACGTTTCTTCTCCCGTCACGGGGTCGTATGTTCGGACATCTCTGAGCCGAAGAACTATGTTGAAGTCTGAACCGCCGGTTTCAGGTCGGTAACGCGAAAAACAGCGCGGCAATAAAGAAGACGATCGCGGCTCCCATGAGCGTTACAATGTACATCCCAGCAGCGACTCCGAGGCCGGCGATAGTCCGAAGCGTCAACCACTGCTCCATCGATCGTTGCCAACAATACAGACGAACACCTATCGTCCCAAGTCCCAACACCGTTATCGGATAGGCTATGAGCACCGCGATAAGCCGACCCGCTCGAAACTTCGGATCGTTCTGTGTGGAACCGATGTGAAGCACCTGCCAGCCAGCAGCGATGGCGACCCCCTGACCGAGTGCGAGAACACCGACCAGTAGCAAATAGTTCACCGGGAATCGGTCAGTCGGCCAGCTATCGATTCGGGCGCGAAAATCCGACACCGTGAGTGATGGGAGACACCCGAGGGCAACGATACCGATTACTGCCAGATACTGCAACAGCGTCGTCGCGAGATCTCCGATGGATGAGTACGGAAGCACAGTGCCTGTGAGCGTTGGCTACCGTATATTCCTGTCTCAGAGTTAATGCGAAATTGAACTCATACTGTGGATAACCATCACACCTAGTCGCTACAGGCTAGCGTTTTGCTGTATCGGATGTTTTCAGGCGAGCTCTGTACTATGTTTGTATTCGTCGCTCACTGGTACTCCTTCGAGGGGTGACCCTTCGCCACCAAGTCATAGCGTAGTTATCACACCGATGTTTCGACTCGTCGCTCGCTGCAACGCTTACCTGGCCGAAGAGCGCTGATACCGAAGATACGCTCCGCTGGCGATACAGAGTGTGGCGATAAGCAACAACCCGCCGCTGAGGACACCTCTGAGTGTGCTTGGAGTTCCGGGGGGTCGACGATGTTGAACGCACTCTGAAACACGATAAGTTGGGACACTAATAGGAGGCTTCCGCCAGACACCAACAGCCGATTCTTCGAGATTCCACCCATGCCCCACCGAGCACTCCTCGATTATAACAAGCATTACCCCGGCTCTCTGGGTTGGCAACAAAAGAGCGGTATTTGCTCCGTCACCGGACTCCCTCACCGAGCGGCGCATTTTGACTTCTCAAACCGATCTCCTCATAAGCAGTTCGACGGCGCCCTCCGTTCGTGGAGACTGCGACGTATGCAGGCTAAACGTCGAACGAGCACTGACCGGCGGCGTCCTGACTCGTTTGTCCGGCACGTTCGCGAACCTAACAGTTTTTTCAGCACGATTCGGACCGATTAGTATGGCCACTCCTGATAGCTTTGATTACTGGAGCCCCCTCGCCATGTTGGTCGCGCTGTCGCTGCTCGCGGTACTCACGCTTGCACGGCCAGCATCCCCAGTGGCATTGACCCTCACGCTCGGTATCGCTGTCTTCGTTGCCGGTACTTTCGTCGCCGTCCGCGAGCGCATTCCGTCGTACAGTCGATTCCTCGGCGTCTATATCGGCGTCTTCGGCCTCGCTGGGTTCGCGAGTCGGGGCTGGAACCTCACGAGCGCAGTGTTGGTCGTGATCGGTTCCATCTCCGTCTTTGAATTTGCCTACGAGCGCATCACGGGCCGCTCCGCCGACATTCTGTACTAAGTCTATTTGAGTCCGCTTTCTCATCTCCTGTAGTTCAATAAGGCCCAGAGTATGAACGTGGTCAAGAAACAAAGGACTGCTCCGTCTTGTGGTGACAGCGCTACCGCACCGACAACAAATGAGCCAATCATCCAGAGTGTGACGAGCAGGCCCTTATATTTCATACGGGGTCTCTGTTTGCCGACATGTATGTATCCCACGAACGATCTCAGTCGCCGCAGTGGATCGCCCGTATAGATCATCAGTGGTACTGCAGCGCAAGTATCAGCAAGGAGGCGACCACGCCGACAGCGAGCATCGCGACACGGAGTACGGCCATTTCCGAGCTACGCCGCTTCGATATCGACGTGGCCGGATGTGTTAGTACGCCGATCCAACCGTCGGATCTCAGTCTTGCGCGTGACGAGGGCTGGATCGAGCGTCACGTTCGCCGTTACCGCGTGGAAGTTGAACGGTTACAATGGTTCCGGAGCTGTCGGCGTCGAACGAGAGCGTGCCACCGAGACGGGTGACGATCCACTGCACCATCCAGATGCCCAGTCCCCGCCCATGACGGAGCTGTGACTGTTCGACAGACCCAAGCACTGCGTACTCCTGTTCGGGGATGCCTGGTCCCTCGTCTTCGATCGTAACCACAGTGTGTTCGGCGGATGCGCGAACCGAGATGCGAACAGGTGGCTCATCCATCTCGGCGTGTTTCATACCGTTGCTGACGAGTTCGGCCACAGCGGTCCGGACGGCCTCACGACTGGTATACAGCGTTACCGGCTCCGCGTCGACGGCCACGGACCCTCCGAAATCGTCGGCGATCTGTTCCCCTACCTCTTGGATGAGTTCTCCTATTTCGATCCGTTCCCGGTCGACGTGCTCTTGCGAGAGGAGTTGGTCCATCTCGGTGACGGTCTCGCTCATCGTCGCGAGCTCTCTGGCGGAATTCGCGATCTGTTTACCACGTTCCGGCTGCTCATCAAGGAGTTCCGCGTGGGCTCGGATCACGTCTACTTTGTTACGGAGGTTGTGACGCAAGAGCCTCACGAGGACGTTTCTCCGTTGCTGATTGCTCCGCCGCGCCGTAACGTCACGGAAGATGTAGATGTCCCCGGTCCTGTCACCCTTCCGTTCCGTCATCGGGCTGTGTGTCACCTCGAACCATCGGCGGCCGTTTTCGGTCGTCAGCTCACGGTCGACGGGAGTATCGCGGAGTTCGTCGGGTCTAACCCCAATAACCGACTCGAAATCACGTCCGAAGGCGTCTCGAGACTGTGTCCCGAAAAACACCTGCTGCGCGGTTTCGTTCAAATAAATTACACTCCCACGCGTGTCCGTTACGATCACGGCTTCCGAAATTCCTTCGAGAACCACGCCACGGGCCAACCGTGCCTGTTTCGTAGTGTCTTCGGCGGCTTCGGTGAACACGCTTGCCGCCAATGGTATTCCAGAGCCGAGAGCGGTGGCCAAGATGAGATTCTGGACGACACTGTCTTGCAGGGGTGTGAGTGACGCGACGAACCCGATCATAACGAGACTGCTACCGCTGATGGGCAGGAGAACGCCTTGCCACAGAGGGACCAATTTGCGCTTGAGTGTCGCCTGTGAGAGCAGAAAGGTTCCGGCGACGCTCCCGTACGTTGCTGAGATGTTGATGATGGCCACCGAGGCGTACTGGATCACTGACACCGGTAGTTGCGTCGCGAACACGAGGGCGACAGCTGTTCCGGTGCCACCGAAAAGCCGCCTGCGCGTGAGTTCTGGACCGCGACCGGTGTGTTCGACTGCGAACCACAGCCAGGCTATCGACGCCCCGAACAGGGTGACTCTCACACCGCTGAACAGCGTCCCGATATCAGCGACCCTCAGACGGACGGCCACGTCAAGAACCGCGACCACGGCGAGACACCCGGCCGTGATACCGAGACCGGTCGTCCCGAGTTCCGGTCGACGGGTGACCGCCGTGATTCCAGCCGTGACCAGGGCCACGACGAGCAAGGTATCGGCGATGACGAGCGGTTCGATCATCGCTCATCCTCGAACCGGATCTTGCGTGCGGGAAGCGCCAAGCGGAGATGCCCCCAAGGGGCTCCATCGACACCCACGCTCCCGCCAGCATCGATGGCAATCAGCGAGAGCAACTTCGCTGCGGGATGCTCCGCGGTGGGTTCTGACGCCGGATCGGCGTCCTCGTCGCCGGAGTCCGTTCGTATATCGACGTATACGACTCCGTCGTACCCGTGACCGTCGACTGCCATGACGGCCTGTGTTGATCCCGACGAAAGGTTCAACCCGCCCGCATCGGGTCCGGTTCTCGACTCGTTGCTGGCGACCGATCCGTCGATTGGGCCCTGCCCTTCGGTGTCCGCCTCGAACGAGACGGTCACCGAACAGTCCCGGATCGTGACAGCGTCGAAAACGGCCGCAAACCCCGCAACCAAGAGCGGCTGTGGAACTGCGACGGTGTACGACGCCCCGGTCGCTTGAACGGTGTGCTCGTCTGACTGTATCGAACTGTGGGTGGCGGCAGTCCGAATCGCCGCCTGGAGCTCAGTAGACACTTCCAAAGGAGTCTCGGTGAGCGCTTGCTCCATATCTCTTGCACGCTTCCCGACTGCGAGAAGGAGTTCGCTACGTGTCCGGACTCTTTCGCCCACTGCCTCGGGATCGGTCGGCGCGTCGCTTGGCGTGACTCCGGGTGCGTTACGACCATCCCGTCGTTCGACCGACGATGCGAGCTTTGCAATTTCGTCAAGCTGGACGCCGATCACTTCGGAGAGAAGGTCGGTCAGCATGCGCGTTTGCCGCTCGCGGAGCCGCTGGTCGGTCGCGTCTCCGAACAGCAGTACCGTGCCGAGGGGAGCGCCGTCGGTGTCGCCAACGGCCTCGGGAATGACGGTTAGGACTCCATCGCTCACTCGGATCAGCTGTCGCTCCTCGTGTGCCAGCACCGCATCGTTGAGGACACGTCGGACGGGCCGTCCGACCACGGCCGATTGCTCGCAGCCGAACGTGTCCTCGGCGGCTGTGTTGAGATCGACCACCCTGTCCTTACGGTCGATCGCCACGACCGGTTCCGACAACTCATCGACGATACGACTCTGGACTACCGGTCGGGCAACCGGAAGCTGTTCCAACGGCCGGTACCAGCGCAGCGTGGCCAAGAGCCCGCCGCCTGCAAGGAGCAGGACGACAGGGAAGATCCGTTCCGAGTAGGCAAATACCGTCGATAGGATCGGGGCCAGAGCCAACACGAGAAGTGATCCAGCCGGTAAGAGCCCCTGTCCGTACGGCACAGCATCTCGAGAGATTGCCGCCCAGAGAAGGATGGCGGCGGCGATAGCGTACAGCGGAGTAAGCACTCCGGAGACGAGACCGATTACGCGCTGGGTGAGGAGACCTGCCCGCGACGTCGTCTCGACACCCAGTTCGAACGGGAGAAAACTCACTATCAGCAGTATAATCGGCAGCGATATCAAGAGAGTTCGAACCGACCGCGTGAGCCACTGGCCGCGTCCGGTAAACCTGATAGCGAACAGAAACGCGAAAACGGCGACGAACCCCGAGGTGTTGTACAACGTTACGATCCACAGTCTCTGATACCGTGCCGGGTAGACGAACATACCCAGGAACACGATGCTACCGAGCGTGAGCAAGCCCCCGACAGTAGCCAGCGCCCTGGCTCCGGGCCTGCTTCGTCGGTTCCACGCCGATCGGGTGAGCGCGGCCGCGACCACTAAAGCGGCGGCGCCAAGCAGTGAGTGGGAGAGAGAGATCCCGTAGGGTGACATACCGCTACCGATTGGTTGTGATAGGTCGTGGATATAAATTCGGATACATCATCGGAGAGCAGGTGTCGGCCACAAATGAGGTGCGATTTTCTGGTGGGTGTATCCGACTCCGCCCCTCTCAGCGGCGTTGCTTGCGGGTGCAGTCCTGCAGGCTTCGTCCCTCCCGGCCGGTGAGGCGGTCACGGTTGCTCAGTCCTGGTGGAACGCGTTCGGAGGCGCGTCGCCTGGGATTCACCAGCAGTGAAATCCGTGCTCAGACGGCTGTGCCCGGAAACTCGAACGGGCAATTGCGAGACGCAGAGGCAGTGTTTCTGGGCCAGAGTCAAGGGGTAATAGTAAACACACGCCCGAACAAACCGAGACTTATGAGTCGCGTTCGGCTCCGGTTCCTCCGGAAGGGTCCTCGTCACCTGTCGAGGATAGTGCCTCCGCGACGATTGTACGGGAGGACTACAGAAGACCGATGACCGACGAGTGTTCTTCAGCGATCCCGTTGGACGCGTTTCGGGATCCCGTTCTTGCCTACGCCGTCGACGACGGTGACGCCTGCATCATAACGACGAACGAGAGCTTCGAGCGGCGATTCGAGAATACGCCGCCCGAAGCGCTCGTCTCGGGGGTATTCGAGCGATTTAGCTACAGTACCGCGACCGGCGATGAGGATCCCATAACCCACCTCGTTCGGGGTGATCGTGTCGGGATCTATCTCGGCGGGGCCGAGAGTCGAGAGACGTTCTTTGTGCGGGTGATGCCCTCCGATGGGGACACCGGGTATCTCATCTTTTCAGACCTGGAGGACTGTCCCCCTATCGAGGAGATGCCTGCTGTCGACCAGGTTAGTAGCGTGATCAGCCACGACCTTCGTAATCCGCTCGATGTCGCCAAGGCACATCTCACAGCAGCGCGGGAGACGGGAGATCCGGATCACTTCGAATCGGTCGCCGACGCACACGATCGGATGGAACGAATCATTCGCGATGTCCTCACCCTCACACGAGGGGATGCCGTCGTGGACCCGTCGGATCAAGTCTCGATCGAAGCCGCCGCAACGGACGCGTGGCAGTCGGTCGATACCAACAGGGCGATGCTCGACCTCGTCGGATCACTCCCTACGGTCACTGCCGACGCTGATCGCGTTCGACGGCTGTTCGAGAACCTGTTTCGGAACGCCGTGGAGCATGGCTCCACGAGCCCCCGGTCGCAGGCTCCCGATGACGCCGTGGAACATAGTTCCACGGGCAGTCGGCCGGAGGCCGACGACAACCGGCCGCAGGCCGGTGACGGCGAAGCCGTCGACAGCGTGGAGCACGGTTCAACGGACAACCGGACGGGATCGGAAAATTCGGTTGAGTCTGACTCGGACGCTTCCCCCTCGAACACTCGCGGGGACCGAAGAGAACGGAGTCCGGGCATCCGAGACCACTCTCCTGATCGAAGCGACGAAACGGCTCCCGAGGACCGTTTGACGATCACTGTCGGCGCGTTAGCGGATGGCTTCTACGTCGCCGACGATGGCACGGGTATCCCTGCCGACGAGTGGGAGACGGTTTTCAAACCGGGCCACTCGACCATGAACGGCGGAACCGGACTTGGCCTCGCAATCGTCGACCAGATTATCGCTGCCCACGACTGGGATGTAACGCTCACTTCTGCCGACTGCGGTGGGGCACGGTTCGAGATCCGATTCTAACGCCGATGGCCGAACCTGCACGTATGATTGATAGGGCGCGAACTGATCAAAACGGTGCTCTTATGTACGGATGATCGACTGCAACGGCGCCGTCGGCGTTCTCGAAATCTCGGCCGAGGGGATCGTACTGGATAGCAACGAGATCGGCCAGACACCGATCGGCGCCACGGATCCGACTGGCGCCCCCGTCGCCGACGCGTTCCCTCGGTCCGTCGGCGACACCCTCCTGCCCTCATTCGAAGGTGCATCCGTCACCGAGACGGATTTCGAGGAGTGCTATCCTGTCCTCGACAGGTCGCTTGCCGTCTCCGTCGTTGCGCTTGATCAGGGAGGGACCGTCTATCTCGGAGACGTGACCGAGAGGCGACGCGAGAAACAGTTCCTCCAACGACTACGACAAGAGCGCAAACGAACGGAGCTCAGACCGGTTGTCACATCTCCCCCCGATTGATCCTGGCGAACCGATCGAGAATATCGTCGTCCCTCAGCAGCCGTCTCGCTCGGGTTTCGAGTTGCTCCGCTCGCTCAGCCACCTCTACAAACCTCTCGTGCTCGCGGTGCTTCTTTGCGTCCAGTTCGGCTTCAAGCACCGCTCGCTTGGCCTCCGCACTGAAATACGCTCCGAGCGTTTCGGACGCGAGGATCCGCCGCTGTTGATCGATAACCGCGCGGACATCCTCGCGGTCGACCGGTTTACAGAGATAATCGTCGAACGGCATATCGAGTACTTCGATTCCAGGATCGACTGCGGTTACCATCACCACCCGCCCGTCGTATCCACGATCGACCAGTTCCGACAGTACGTCATCACCCGACATCCCCGGCATATGTCGATCCAGAAGGACGATATCGACCGACATATCGGCGACTGCCGAAAGCGCAGCTTCTCCACTGTAAACCGTCTCGACATCACAGTAGCCTCGCAGTCGTAGTGCATACGCATCTGCAACCTCTCGCTCGTCGTCGACGACGAGCGTGCGCACGTCCGCCACGCTATCGTTTCCGGACATCTGTTTCGATTGCTTACACGATGTCGAGGCTGCAACCACATAACTGATCATCTTCTCCGAGACACTCCCATCTGCGTTCCTAGAATCTCGAGCGCCGTGCGGTCTGCATGCTTAGCCCCGATATCCAGTATGAACGGCCTTCTGCTAGACGTATGTCCGTCAACCCGACCCCAAAGTCGAAGCAGCAACCCGATTGGACGGAGGATATCGACCTCTCGGCGACCGAACTGTTCGAACTCTTCGGGGACGAATACACTCGACGTGTGTACGAGGCAATCACGGACGAGCCACGGAGCGGCCGTGCAGTCGCCGAGGCGGCAGACGTTTCGCGGGCAACGGCGTATCGTCGCCTCAACGATCTTCGCGATGTAGGCCTCGTTCGCACTGAAATGATGATCTGTGACGACGGCCATCACAAGGAACGGTTCGAGCCCGTGGCTACGTCGATCTCTCTCTCCCTGGATGACGGAATCGGAGCCATGGTCGAGGTGGCGGACTGATCCCGCAGTTCACCGATCGAGCCTGAGAACCACGACCGGCCGCCGACTCCGAGACCGGTCCATCGTAGACTCGCGAAAAGAGCCCAGGCAGAAAACCGCCCCCGAAACGATCCGGCTGCCTCCGTCCAGGAGGCGAAATCTGCATACCTAGACTCCCGCTACTGGCCGGGTCCGCATTGATAGCCTCCGGTTACAGAGGGACGCAGTGCAAGCATACTGGTAGCAACGATGACGAGTGCCTTTCCACCACAGACCAACGTCGAACACAGCCCTCGTGAACGAGCCGACCTCACCGTCTCCGGTGATTCGCGGGTCGACGCCCTCAACGCGCTGTCGTCGGAAACGGCCCAGTCGATTCTGGGGGCGCTGGACGGCGACCCGAAGACGACCTCAGAGATCGCGGAGATAGTCGATACGTCGATACAGAACGTTCATCACCACTTGCGACGCCTCGAAGACAACGACCTCGTCGAACCGATCGACACGTGGTACTCGGTAAAAGGCAGGGAGATGACTGTCTACGCGCTCGCGACCGAGAAACTCGTCGTGCGGTTCGGAGCAGCCAACCAGTCGCAGTGACGAGCAACGGTCTCTCCCCCGTCTGGAACCGGCACGTTCCGTTTTGCCGACGGATATCGACGACCGAGTGGCCCATCAACGAGGGACCGACCAGCAATAGGTTCGACCAGCCGGTGCTATCTCACTCGGTCCCCATTCTCAGTTCGCTCCGCGAGGTCGGTGAGCGAGATATTGACCGTCGTACCGTCGTCGGTTTCGAACGATAGGTTGCCGCCTAGTGCATCGGTGCCCCACTTCAGTTGCCAGAGTCCAAGTCCGCGTCCGTGTTGGAGGGACGTTTCGGTTCCGGCCGCCAGCGATTCGAGTTCGGCCGCCGGAATACCGGGTCCGTCGTCGCTGATAGCGATTCTGTACCCGTCGGCTGTCGACGCTATCGAGACCGTGACACTCGACTCCGCGTATCTGACCGCGTTTTCCAACGGACTGGTCAGTGTCGTTCGCAGTATCTCGGCGTCGGTCCGGAGCGTCGCCGCCGCCGGGAACTCCGTATTGACAGTGACGTCGTCGGCTGCGATCTGCGAGAGCAGATCGGGAATCACGGATGTGAGATCGACTGTCGTCGGGTCGGGGTCACGAGCCATCAGACGGTCGATTCGTCGGGCACGAGTGCCGATCGACGCCAACCGATCCGTTGCTGCTAAGATGGCCTCGGCATCGTCGCCATCCGTTCGATCGGCCAGTCGCTCCGTGTGGCTTCTGATCACGTCAAGCCGATTCCTGAGGTTGTGTCTGAGCAGTCGGTTGAACACCTCGAGGCGCTGTTCGCGTTGTTCGCGTTCCTCGATGAACCGCTCTAAGTCGTCGCGCATATCGACCATCGCCTCTCCGACGGGCCCGGGAATCTCTTCGTCCAGAGCTGCGTCGTCGAACTCTCGACGGGCGATCTTCTCGGCCTGTCTGGTGATCGTTTCGATGTACGCCTTCGTTCTGTGGAGGCTGGTTCTGAGTTGCCCGACCTCGTCGATCCGGTTCCCGTCCGGAATCTCTGCCGTCAGGTCCCCCTCGGCGACGGCCTCCGCCTGACGCGATAGCCGTCTGATCGAACGGATCGGGCCGAAGTGGATCATACCGCTGATCAGTCCGAATCCGACGATCGTGAGTCCGATCAGCCCCGTCAGGTCGGTCTGGACCTGGTCGGTCACAGCCAGGGCCGTCGATTTGGGAACTTCCTTGACGACGACCCAGTTGACACCGCCGCTCGGGACGCTGTGATAGCCTCTCACTTCCGTGTCGCCCAGTTCGGCACCGCTGATCGGCGCGAACTGATTCGGCCGCTCCTCGATCCGCGATTCGACCTCGGTAACGGTCGATTCGCCTTTGTACGGACGAAACTCGTTTGGACTGTTCTTCTCGAACATGACGTACCCACTCACCCCGCCGAGAACGACGGTGCTCGTCCCGTTGGTCGCATCGGCCGTCGCCGCGACCCGCGTGCTGGGGTGGTACTCGCCGATCAACACGTGGTCGCCGTCGCGCGTCGGTGAGGCGATCGCGACCGACATATTGCCGTCATCCAAATACACCCACGAGACGAGCGTCTCCGTCGTGTTGTCGAACTGGAACGCGACGTCCTCGCCGGAGGCAGTCTGTCCCCAGTCGATCTTGGTCGCAGCCAGCGGCTCGCCGGCTAGGTCGTCACTACTCGCAACGATCCGCTCCGTTGTACCGTTCGATGGCTGCTCTGTCGGCCGTTCGACAACGTGGAGGCTGACGAGTTCGTCGGACGTTCGACTGAGCTCTCTGGCAAGGGTGCGTTCGGTTCGAGTCCGATTCGACGGAGCGACGCCTTGATGTGAGGAGAGCAGCCGAACCGACTCCTGTTCACCCTCGAACCATCTGGCGAGATTCTCGGCTTCGAGTTCCGCGCTGGCTTCGACCGAGTCTAACTGTTCGTTCGTAACCCGATCGGACACCTGACTGGCGAGCGCCGTCCCGCCAGCGACGATAACGACGGTAATAAGCAACGAGACAGTAAAGAGCTTCACCGCGTATCGTGAGCGAATTTCCTCCGGCAGAAGTTCCTTACTGTCCATTCGGCGCCACATTTGTTGAGGATACTAATAAGAAACGTGCCCGATAGCCGATTCGCGGTCCCAGGGTGTGGATAGCGGTTACGGCTTCGTCCGGATCGACAGCTCAACCACCTGGACTTCTCCCGAAGCGTTAGCTGGGTTGGGTCATCCAGATATCCACCCCGTCGTTGGGTGGGTACTCTCCGAATGGCGTTCACTCCGTTCGACACACTTCGAACCGAGACGAACCGTTTCAACACGCTAGTTTCCGATAGTGAAACACGGGGAGTCCAGCTATTAGCTTCGGGATCCATCGTCTCCACGCCCGCCCAGTCCCCCAGCGGGTGATCCAAAGCTCCCAACTCCCCAACCACGCTCGTCGCTATTCGTGCTTCGCTCCGCGCATCGGCCTTCCGATTTCGAGATCGAATCGAGCGCTAACCCCAGTATTCGGTCGACATAACATCCAAATCGTCGTCCGGCATCGAACGATGGTTTCCGTCACTACACTACTTACCCTGGTGCTCGAGGCTCTGGCGTCCGTTATTTTGTGTCGAACAACCTGGCGGGCCTACCGATCCAGAGAGCAGCCCAGTGCGGAACCGTTTGCGGTACTCTCGGCCACACTGACAGTCTGGGCAGTCTCCTCGCTTGGGGCCACGGTCGTCAGCGCGGTGACCGTGCAATTCCTCGAACCGGCTTTTGACGTAGCGCAGTTCGGGGCCCTGTTGTTTCTCCCCATCGCTTGGATCGTCTATGCACTCAGCTATGCCGGCCGCGGAATCATGGCAACACGGAAGCGGATCGTGCTTCTCTCCGGCATCGTGTTGCCGGTGGTAATCGGCGTGATCGCCCTCGTTAGTGATGCCTCCAAAACGGTCGTCGGACCGCTGATCGGGCTTGCGTTCGGGTGGACGGTCCTGTATGGGTTCGTACTGTTCCTCTATGTCCTGTATGCGGTGTATCTACTCGTCGATCTCAGTTGGGGTCATCCCCGCGTTTCGGTCACACAAATAACGCTACTGACTGCCAGCGTTGCGGCTCCGAGTTTCCTCTCCGTTGCGGAGAACAATACCCCGCTGGTCGGCGGCACGACGCTCGGTCTGCTCCTGTCGGGCGTCTTTCTGACTGCTTCGATACGACGATATCCGGTGCTAACCGGGTTCCCGAAAGCCGACTACGTCGCACGGACACGCGTGGTCGAAACCTTGCAGGAGGCACTCGTTGTCCTCGACTGGGACGATCACGTCCTCGATCACAACGAGGCGGCGGCGGAGTTGTTCGGCGGGTCCACGGGGGGGATGATCGGCGAACCAATCCGGGCGGTCATCGACGGACTCGACGGCACCGAACTTCCAACAGGAGCGACGGGAACGGTCGCGCTCCGGACGTCGAAAGGCCGTCGACGGTTCCAGCTTAGCGTCTCTGCTGTCGAAGAAGCCACAACCAACGACGAGGACAATCCAGTCGCTAGAACCGTTCTCTTCCGAGATATCACCGATCGAGAGACCAGAGAGCAGCGACTTGCAGTGCTCAACCGCATCCTTCGCCACAACGTACGGAACGACTTGGATGTCGTGCTCGCATACGCCGATCACGTCGACGACGAGGAACTACGGACCGGAATTCGAGAGAGCACAACGAACCTCCTCGAACTGAGTAACAAAGTCAGAGAGGCCGAGGCAGTCATGACTGAGAGCACCGACTCACCGGAATCAGTCGATCTGACTGACGTACTCAGCACTGTCGCCGATCAGTTTCGATCCGGGAGCGATTCGGCCGACATCTCGCTTGCCTGTCCCGACGAGATGGTTATACTCTCTCACCGAACTGTACTTCTGCGGGTGCTTTCCGAACTGGTCGAAAATTCGCTCGAACACGCGACTACGGACTCGCCCCGCGTCGAACTCAGTCTTCGGGCGGTGGCGGACGATACCGTCGAAATCTCCGTGGCCGACGATGGACCAGGAATCCCCGAGCGGGAACGAGATCTCCTCGCTGGTGGGACCGAGACACAGCTCGAACACGGCCAGGGTATCGGACTCTGGTTCGTCAACTGGGCCGTTACCCAGTTGGGCGGAGAGATCCGGTTTCGGGAGAACGACCCCGAAGGCAGTATCGTCACGATTCGTCTCTACAGTTCGATACGCTAACTGGCCAGCACACGAACGAAAAAATGGCCACGCCGCCCGGAGAGGGGGCCAGCGTATTCCGATGCTCCGCAGACGGAGACGGTTCGTGATTTACTGGACGCTACTCTTTGGGCGAGCAACACCGAGACAGGTTTTTATCCGGTGCCATTGACACGTCGGCGTGAGCCGAATTGGTCCCCTCCAGTTGACCGAGATGTGGACGTACGCACTCCTCGGCGGGCTACTCACACTCCCGTTCACCGCGATCAACGTGTGGCGATCCCCCGAGAACGTAACCCTCGGAACGGTTTTGATCGGGAGCGTGTTCGCCGGGTATCTGATCAAGCGACGCGGCGGGAACAGCACCGCGACCGGACTACGAGCCGCGCTTATCGGGGGAATTCCGGTGCTCTGGACGCTGAAGGAACTGCTTTGGGCAGTCACGAATATCTCGAATCCGCCGTGGTTCCAGGCGGCCAGCGTTGCGGTGGCGCTCGCCTTCGGCGGCCTACTGTTGGCGGTGATGGCTATCTCGGGCGCGCTCGCCGGCCGCTTCGGGGGCTGGCTGGCCGAACGGCGTGGTCACGACGGTGTCGCCGACGCAGGGCGTCGCACGTAGCGAGAGATCGTGCATGCAAGAAGCCAGAACGCGTTCTCCACTACCGGCGTTTCCGACGGTGTCTTGGGAAATGGAGGCACCGTCTGCGACCGGGGAAGCTCAGGCGAGAGACCTGTTCGAGGACGCCGATCCGCCGCGCAGTTGCACGAACGAATCGGCGATGATGCCGTACATCACGATCACGAGTGCCGAGTTGATGACGAGCGAGGCGAGTTGCCCGACCGACGGTGAGACGAAGGCAAGCAGCGATCCGACGGCACCACCGATAGCGCCGATAACGCCGAAGAGAACGACGAGTGCGAGCAGTCGCCAGCGGTTGCCACTCGACAGTTCCCAACTTCGACGGAGCGCCTCGATCGGACCGGTGTCTTCGACGGCGACGGCAAACAGTGCAAACTGGAGGGTCACGGCGAGGAACAAACCGGGGACGAGGAGAAACGCGAACCCGACCGTGATCCCCACCCCGAGGACGACGCTAACGACGAGCGTGGACAGGAACGCACGGCCGATGCGTCGAGTGAACAGTTCCCCGGGCAGCGAGGAGAGCGCGGAGAGATCGCGCGCCAACAACCGTGCGGTCACGAGAAAGATGCCGATGCCGAGCAACAGCGCGAGTACGGTCACCGCGGCTGCGACCTCGGTCGATAACGGGAGTGCGAAGCCGACCCCGACGTCGCTGGACTGCACTTCCGACGGGAGTCGGTTCACGATGACGGCGTTGAACGATCCGACGAAGAGCACTTGATAACAGATCATCAGCACGAATGCAACGATGCCACTAATCGAGAGCGAACGTCGGGCACCGCGCCCGATTGCTCGGCCTAATTGGAGGGCCATACGACCGGTTTCGATCACGGGGCGCGTAAAAACTGCCCCGGCGTTTCTCGGCTGGAAACGCTTGCCACCCCGTGGTCAGATGTGATCCCGTCCCTTGACACGTCCAGTGTCGCGGTGGTCAGTACCGATTCCGGACGTTCTGTCGGCTAACGATGTGACCGTGTTTCCGACTCCGAAACCCCCACAGGGTATTCATCGCCCGGCGTACCGTCCGAGCCTCTTGTGACCGTCATCAGCGCCACGGACCTCTCGAAACGCTACGGCGACGTGCTCGCTCTCGACTGCGTCGACCTGACCGTCGAGGCCGGCGAGACGTTCGGGTTCCTCGGGCCGAACGGCGCGGGCAAGTCGACGTTTATCGACATCCTGCTCGGATTCGTCGCTCCGACCGACGGCACGCTCTCCGTCTTCGGACACGACTGCCAGGACGACGGCGTCGCAGTCCGCGAACGCGTCGGCGTCTTACCGGAGGGGTACGCCCCGTTTGTCGGCCTCTCGGGCCGGCAGCACGTCGAATACGCTATCCGCTCGAAGGAGGTAGACGAGGATCCCGCCGACGTACTCTCCCGCGTCGGGCTCCGTGGCGACGCCGCCCGCCCGGCGTCGGACTACTCGAAGGGGATGCGCCAGCGACTCGCGCTCGCGATGGCGCTCGTCGGGGATCCGGATCTGCTCGTCCTCGACGAACCGACGACCGGACTCGATCCGAACGGCGCCGCGGAGATGCGGGCCATTCTCCGCGAGGAGGCCGACCGCGGAGCGACGATTTTCTTCTCGAGTCACGTCCTCGAGCAGGTCGAAGCCGTCTGTGATCGGGTCGGTATCCTCCAGAACGGCCGGTTGATCGCGACCGACACTATCGCTGGGTTGCGTGATGCGATCGGCGGTGGCACGAAACTGGTCGTCACGCCCGACCGGGTCGACGACGAGGCCCTCGGCGCCGTTGAACGGGTTGCGGGCGTCGAGACGGTGGTCGAGCGTGACGGCACCATCGAGGCGACGTGTACGAACGATGCGAAGATGGACGCGCTCGTCGAACTGCACGACGCCGGCGTCGAGGTCGTCAACTTCCGTACCGAAGAGGCGTCGCTCGAGGACATGTTCGTCGAGTTCACTGGAGGGACGCGGGCGTGACGTGGCGTGTGATCGCCCGCCGGGACTGGCGGGTGTTACTCGATGCCCGACTCCCGAAGCTCACGCTCGTCGGTCTGATCGGCGTCGTGTCGGTCGCGGCATACGTCTATCCCGTCGTCGGCACCGCTCCGATCACGACGAGTCGGTTCGGCGCCTTCGTCAGTAGTTGGCTCGGAGGGGTACTCGCGCCGATCGGCGTGTTGTTCGGATACGGCGCCATCGCTCGTGAACACGAATCCGGCGCGCTGCGGCTCGCGCTCTCGATGCCACACGGCCGATCGACACTCGTGTTCGGTCGATTCGTCGGGCGAGCAGGCGTGCTAGGGGCCGCCACCGTCCTCGGACTGGGGATTGCGGGTGTCTTGGTCGTCTACCCGTTCGGAACGCTTCAGCCACTCCGCTTTCTGGCGTTCGTCTTCTTGAGCGTCGCCTACGGCGCTATCTGGGTCGGGATCGGCGTCGCGGCATCCGCGCTGGTCGCGACGAACCGACGGGCACTCGTCCTCGGCGTCGTCGCGCTCTTCGTCCTCGTGATCGTCTGGGATGCCGTCACCTCGGGGGCGGAGGCTGTCCTGATCGCGGCGGGGATCACCGACAGTCCGATCCGTACCGTGGTTCGGATCACCGCCCAACTCGATCCCGGAGGTGCCTTCGAGACGCTCGGTACCGCCCTGGCCGCGAGCGACCAGGGGGCTGGCGCGTGGTACGACGGGCCGATGCTCGCGCTTCCAGTCTTCATCGGCTGGCTCCTTGGCCCACTGTCGCTGGCGATGCTCCGGTTCGAGTGGAGGGACCTCTCGTGACCTGGCGCGATGTCGCCATCCGGGATATTCGTGTCGCCAGCCGGTCGGTTGGCATCTGGATCGTCAGTGTGGTTCAGATACTCCTGTTCGTCGGTGTCGCCGCCGTGGAGTTCGTACTCGACGACGGATCGTTTCTGACGTACATCGACAGCCTCACCGGAGTCGTCGCGGTGACGATCCCACTCGTTGCACTCCTACTCGGATACAAGTCGATCCTCGCGGAGCGGACCGGCGGGCAACTCCGACTCGCACTCTCCGTTCCACACTCCCGCCGGGACGTGGCAGTCGGCAAACTCGTCGGGCGGAGCGTCGTCTTCGTCGTGCCCACGATCCTTGCGCTCTGTCTCGCCGGTGGCGTATCCACCGTCCTCGCCGACGGCGGGGTGCCATGGCTATGGCTGCCGTGGTTCGCCGGTGTAACGATACTGTACGGGGTGGCGTTCGTCGGCCTGGCAGTTGGCGTCTCGTTATCGACGACGACCGGACGGCGCGTCACCGTCGGTGCCATCGGTGCGTATCTGGTGACGGTCGTCCTCTGGAAGGATCTCCACACGGCGGTGCTGTTGGTTCTGCATCGGTTCGACACGGCGGTTACGAGCGATATGCCGGGCTGGGCCCTCTTCGTCCGCCTCGCGTCTCCGAGCGAGTCCTACGGCTTACTCGTCCGAACCGGATTCGCCATCGATCGGGCTGGTCGATACATCGACAGTGGAGTCGCGTACGTCACCTGGGTAGCAGCGCTCGGACTGCTAGTCGCGTGGACGCTCGTTCCCGTCGCCCTTGGCTTCCTCCGATTCAAAACTGCGGATCTCTAGTGGGTGTGTATTCGTCGGTCTGTGGCGTTCGACTCCATCCGCCACACACCCGGGCGCTCGGATCCGTTGCGAGTCGCGGGGGAAGGTTGGCGGTCGACGACGCGCCGAACGTGGGGACGCTACCGATCACGAAACTATTCATACGTCGTGTCCTGAACTACCGATGTCGATGCCCTCCAACATCGTCCATCCGGTATCACTCGCGGTCCTCTGTCTGGTGGTCGTGTTGTCCGGTTGCGGGGGATCCCCGCGGACGGACACCACGACGGCGCCCCCCACGGACACGGATACGCCGCGGCAAACGATCGAGACGTCTACCGCGACCACGGAGGCCCCGCCGACGGCCGCGGACTCGCCACCGAGTCCCACGGCGTCACCGACGACCGAGAGCGTTGCGCGGGGTGGCCTGTTGATCGTCGAAGTCGTGGCGACCGGAACACAGGTGAACGAGAGCGGACCAGTTCAGTACGATCGAGCGATATTCGACCGCTCGCCGACGCTGAACGATGCGGTCACCGAGGCAGTCTCGACGGACACGACACAGCGACGGGACCTCTCCGGTCAGGAGGTTCGACGGACCGAATCCGTGGCCGACGAGTACAACCGGTCGATCAGTGAGTTGGTGGTTTCGAAAAACGGTACGGTCGTTCGCGTCTCGCTCGCGTACGAAGTCTGACACATCGCGGAGTAGCCTCGCGCCAGAGTCGCCCGATAGAACGGAACGTCTGCTGTGACCGGATCGAATTCGGCCGTCTCTGAGCCTGGAACAGTGTCTCGTGGTTGATAAACCGGGCGCCCGGTTACCGTGGTATGGCTCGGAGCCAACGGTTCGATACGGCAGAAGGGGGCGGATGGTCACTGGCGAACCGTCTCTTCGGTGTCGTCTTTCGCCGTGAGACCTACGCCAACCTGGCGTATCTGCTCGCTCGGTTTCCACTTGGTACTGCGTACTTCACGGTCTTGGTGACCGGCCTCGGTCTGGGTGTAGGGCTGGCTCCGGTGGTCGTCGGAATCCCAATACTGGCTGGTGTTCTCGCACTCGGCGGCTACATCGGGGTCGTCGAAGTCGAACTCCTGTGCCGACTCCGTGGGCGTGACGTGTCCATCACTCTCGCCGACCCTAGCGAACTGTCGATAACGGGCTATCTACAAGCCGTCGTAACCTCCCCTCGAAACTACCTGCTCGTCGCGTTCGGGATTGCGTCGTTCGTCGTCGGTATTCCGTTGTTCGTCGCCATTACAGTCGTGTTTTCGCTTGGACTCACGCTCGCGGCCGCGCCTTTCCTCTACTGGATACCCGGCGCCGGATACGATCTCACAACCCTTCGTGGTACCATCGAGGTCGGGTCGCTGTCTGTCGACGCTGGGTCCGTGGTCGGAGCCAGCATCAATACGCTTCCGGAGGCCCTTGCCGCGTCAGTCGTCGGTGTCGTAATCTGTCTCGCAGGCCTGCACGCAGTCAACCTGACCGCCCGGCTACTCGCCGGGGTGACCGAACGCCTACTCACGTCCCTGCCCGAGTGAGCGCACTCCGCCTCGGGTCTGTCAGAACTGCCGATCAGGACTACCGCGACGCCTCATCTCGTCGGTCTACCGGGGCGTGTTCGAGTAAGTCAGGGGCGGCCCACTCCCGGGAAGGGTGACGATTTCCATCATTACGTGTCGAGTTCAGCAGGAATGCCGTCCCGATACGGGACCGGTCCGTCGCTACGTACGTCGGCCTACAGTTCTAAACGCTCGGTAACTCGCTCGGCGAACATTCCGATGAGCGCGATGCTCCCGCCGATAACCGTGTAGAGCGCCAGAATCGCGCTGATCCCGTAGCCCTGGAGGTGCCCAACACTCGACAACCAGAACATCGCGAGGACGCCGCTCAGTAATCCGGTAATAACTGGGGCCCGTTCCTTCGAGGAAGTGCTCACGTCCTCACGGACGAGTTGCCGGGTGAAAAAGCGAACAACTACTCCGTTCACAGACCTGTTCGGGCGGGAGCCCAAGCAGTCCAGATGTCTCCGTTTCGACCCTCTGCAACATACGGTCGACAGTACCGCTGATCCGGGACGGTTCCGGTAGCGATGCCGTACCGTTCATCGCGTCCGATGGGCACGTATCCTTGGGCCCGGAGCGCTTCACCCCGGTACGGTCTCGCGATGAGTCGCTGGGGAAGCCGTCGCAGGCCGAATCGCCGATTCGCCGTGTACTCGTACTCGACGACGGTGTGATCGTCTCGCGTGTCGACAGTGACAACGTACGTCGACCATGGCTGGTCACCCACCGTGAGTTCCAACTCGATCCGACAGTCGCCGTCCGGCGTGTGAGCCGTTCGTGTCTCGACCGTCATCTCGACTGACCGCAAGCCGAACAGATACGAGAGCCGGTACGTGACCGACCCGCCCTCGGTGGTGATTTCGTCGGCGAGCCCCCACTGGAAGACGAGGATCGGTGGTGTCGGACCCACAAACGACCCGATGACGGATTCGACGTCCTCGTCGGTTCGGAGACGGGCGGTCCCGCGCGGTTCGATGATCGGGACACGCACGACGACGATCAGTAGCGTTCCGACGGCGACGGCCGGCACCAGCGACGTCGTGACGAACGTACCGAGGAATACGACCACTGCGAGCACGACGATCAGTGCGCTCAGCGGGCGTTCGCGTCTGAGATACCGTTTCGCGACGGCGACTGCCTCCTCCGGCCGGTCGACGGTTCGCGTGGAGGGCATCGGCAAACCGTCAGCACGGCGGTCAATTAGAGGTGTTGCTAGCTTCTTTGCCGGTTTAATCGACTGCGTCGATTCGTGCGGATCTCCGGACACTGGTGAGTCGCATCCGCGGGCGCCTGGGAGCGCTACTCCCGCTGGAACCGGCAGGAAACGTAGAGTAGAACGGCTCCGAACGTCGCGGTCACGACCGCCTCCGGAGTGACGACGGGCGGACAGGACTCTCCGGCCGTACAGACCTGCAAGCTTCCGACTACTTCGGAAACGATGATAAACGCCCCACCGAGTAGCAGTATCACCCGGGAGAGCCTGTCGAGATACGCTCGGAGTCGGGAGACAGCTTCCGTGCTCACACGACATCGGTACGCGGCTTCGACACTTCAAGATTAGCGGCCCATCGCACTCCCCGAGCGGCGGCAACCACGCTGAAGCCGTTACTGCTCGTTACGGGATCGGAGCAGTTCGCCAGCGCGTTCGGGGTCCGGAACGAACGCGATCGACGATCTCGGTCCCCGCGCGGATTCGCCGACTTCCGGGTCGGGAATCCGATCGAAAAACACCGTTCCGGCGTCCAGCCAGAGCGGGCTTCCGAACAGCCCGCGCTCGACCGAGACGTTCCGGACGCGGTCGTACGACACCGACCACTGTGGCCGGCCGAGGTATCGATCGTACGCAACCACCCCGGATTCGTGAAACTTGTACTCGACGCCACCGAGCGCCAACAGCATATGTACCGCACTCACCGCCGAGAGAGCGCCAATCAGGCCGAGGGAAATAGTGGCTAGCGCCGCGGCCACGACGATTGCACCGTCCAACAGGGCGAGGATGGCGACGACCATTATCCCCGCTAATCCCACCCGAATCGCGAACTGTCTCCAGTGACCGAACCGGTTGTCGACGACACCGCCGGTCGTCATCGCGTTTACCACTCCTGCAGCGAGGATCGACACGCGAACCGGCGCCATCGTCTCGCGCGGTTCCCCGTCCGGAACCGACGGCGGAGACGGGAGGGACACGTCCCGCTTCGCTGCGGACTCCGACCGATCTTGGGACGCCGCTCCATCGTCGGATTCGGACATCGCATCCGTCCGCCCGTCGTCGGGTCGAGCACGCGACGCGTACCAACCGTACGCGAAACGCGACACGATCAGCACGGACGCGGAGATCGTCATCCCGGCGCGTGTTATCTCCAAGCCCTCCTGTGTGAGGGTTGCGAGCGTCCACTTCGAGGCGAGCCACAACAGCCCACCGTAGACGGCGAATGCGAATATCCGTTTCCGGGGGGTGACTGCGGAGGCGGAGGTGACCTCGTATTCCCCCGAGGCCACGTACGTCCGCAGCACCAGCCACGACTTTGCCGCCGCCGCGACGAGTCCCCCGCCGAGCAAAAGCGGTGCACCCGGAGAACTCCACAATTCCTCGGGGACATAGACGGCCGCGACGTACGCCGTCGTAGTCGCCGAAAGGACCAGTACGAACACCGCTCCCGGTACCCCGGCGAAGTTTCGTAGGTAGACCCCCGGAAGGCGGTCGGTAACCCTGATCGATCCGCGCTTGTGGGCCAGGAGCCGGAACGGACGCTGAAACAGGGTCGAACGACGATTCGTCACGGGCCGCGAGAGCAACCCTTGTGCCGTTGTCCGGAGCGTCAGAAAGAGCAAGTCGATCCAGTACAGGACGGCGACGGCTATCAGCGAGAGGTGCCCGTACAGGAGGACGATTACTGCGGCGACGGTCTCGACGCAAACCGACCCGAAGAGTATCCTGCGATCCCCGATTAGGCGCATGGATTCGGTGATCCGGGACGCTCGAAATCGCGGACAGATCCGCGTTGGTTGGCGGCGTGTGGGTCGAGCGCAACGCTCGATGTCGGTCGAACGCACGAGCGCGTGGCGGTACCGTTACTCGAATGCGCACCGAGGGACGCGTCGTCGGTGAAGGAGGTCTCCACACCAGCGACGAGGGCACGAAACGGTGTAGCGATACTGTACAGCCAGCCGAGGCCGATGGACGCTACCGGTGACGTATGCACGTCTCGCACAGACAACTGCAAATCGGCGACATGGAATAAGTGCAGGGGGCGTCTCTCGCTCCCCGAAACGGGGCATCGCCCGATTGGCCGAACCGCAGCGATGCGTCCCGTCCCAGCCCGACGCCGGTTTCTCGCGCGGAAACAGGAGCCCACATTTATTCACGGTCAACGGGACGTTCGAGTATGGTCACCGCTGGCGAGGACTCTGCCCGCTCGAACGGCGCGAAAACACGGACTGCTGCCGCGCTCGCCACCACTGGCCCGCGAGGAAGGGCACCCGGTACGACAGCGACGTGGTCGATAGCGCGGGGACGTTCCTGACTGATGGTGGCTGACAACTGGACGCCCATCAGCGGCTGGCCGGAGACGCTGTCACGGGAGCAGCAATCCATGGTTCACGGGGCGCTCTGGTTCGCCGTCGTTTCGCTGACGGCGTTTCTGCTCACCGAGAGAGCTGGTATCGAAGCACTCGCGGTTGGAGCGGTAAGTGGCGTCCTGTACGCGGGGGTGGTGTACGTATGGAACCCGTACTGATACTGCCGGCTGTAAGTCACTCAAGATCCCCGTCCCCTCGGGGTGATGGAGATCTTGAAACAGTTACAGCCGACAGTATGAGAGGGATCAGCCGACGTATCGAACTACCTACCTCCGAGCCGTGACCGAACGCGCACCCAAGGTAGCACTCCCCGTCGCCGGCCTGTTCGGTGTGGTGAGCGGTGCCGTCGTCTACCACTTCCTTCTTCCGAATTGGTTCCCAGCGCTCGCGACGGCAGCAACCTACGCCGGAGCGGCGTATTTCTACCTCGCGTTCGACATCCCCCTTCTCGGGACGCATATCGAGTTCACGGACCGTGCCGACCGATTCGGCTACGCGGTCGGACTGTTCGGAGTGAGCGTCGGGCCGTTGGCGCTCGGCGAATACGCCGGGCTGTCGAACTCGGCGGTGACCGGCGTCGTCGTGTGGCAACTCGGGCTGCTCGCGTTCTTGCTCCTGTCGGCGACCGCTGCTCACCAGCGGTCCTGAATCGACGGGGCCACACCGCTTGGGTGGTCGTTCGATTCCCTACGAGACGGCCGCCCCGATACGCCTCAACCCGCCGTATAGAGGACCTGTACGAGGAGGGCGGTCATCCCGATGACGATTAGGAACGCCCAGCCAGTCACCCGGACGCGCCGTCCGTACTCGGGTACCCCGTCGCTGTCCGTCCCGAGTATCGTGACGAGCCGGCTCGGATGTGTGAACGGACTCGGCGGCGTTGGATCGGGGAGCCGCCGCCGTAGCTGCCGGTACTGGCTGAACGACCAGACGCCGTACAGACACAGCGAGAGGATCATGCCGACCCAGAAGCCGGCTCCCGCGAGCAGCGGGAGTCCGACCGGTCCAAGCAGGTCGGCCTGCGCCGGTTGCACCGAGCCGTCGGAGAGGCTCAGGATACCGAAAAACAGCCCGACCATCGAGAGCCAGAACGCCACGAAGCAGACAACGAGTAACCGTTTCGACAGCCGATGGAGGGTCTCGCCGTTTCGTTCGACCCACGTTCGGGACGGCGGCGACCGCACCTCGCTCGCCGGATGGAGTTCGTGCTGTCCCGGATGCTTCGGTCCCAGTCCGGCGAGTACGGCGATACACAGCAGCACGCCCCCGATGGCAAACGCTCGCGCCGGCCACGGGGTCCGCTCCCTGATCAGGTACGCGTCGCTCGGAGCGGACGGCCGAACGTACGCCCGGACTGTCGTCCCCGGCTCGTATGACCGAACGACGGACTGCGCTTTCGACCGATCCGAGTAAGTACGACTCGTCGGGCCCGGAAACACCTGCTCGCTCGTGTACGTCTCGGCCCGATAGTCGTACGTGTACTCGATCTCCGGTTCGTAATCGATGCCTCGACGCGTATCTATTCGCTCCACGTGTGCGCTGTCGACCGTTGCTTGGACGGCGACGGCGTTGTCGACCGCCTGTCCCTGCTGGACGTAGCTGTACCCACCGGCTCCGATGAGGATAACCGCGAGGATCAGCAGGTACAGGCTCTTTCGTGAGAGGTGGAGGGTCGTGATTCCCACGGGGAGTTCCATCTCGGTCACAAATATGGCAACCTAACAGTATGAGAGTGATGTCTACCGCACGCGTATCCGATTTTCAATCTAGCGTGCGAGCGACAGTCTCGACCGCGAGTGCGGTCAGGGTAAACGCCACTGCAGCATCGAGGAGACTCCCATCCCGTCCGGAAACGACGACCAACAACCCGACGTAGGTGACGAAGGTAGCGGTACACGCGGCGCCGGTGCGGACGACCGCGGAGGCGAACCGTGTTCCCAACAGGTCGTGTGACGTGAGCGTCGTCGGCGTCGAGACGCCGAGAACGATCAGTCCGAAGAACGCGGCGACGCCCGCACTGACGCGGAGTTGAATCACGTACGCGCCGACGATCGAGAGGACGATGGCAACGGTAAGACCCGCGTTCTCCGGCGTGATGAGTCGGGATCGAACATCGTGGATGGAGGGCACGTTCCGGGCTTCGTACGATTCGGTATAAATCCTGTGCGGTGCGGATCTCCATCGTACGGTTCGGTCCGGATTCGTCGCTGTCGCTGGAGATCCCACGCACAATCGCTCCCGTGCGCCCACGCCGACGGGTCGAACGGCGGCGTCGCAGGCTCGTGGGCAGTTCCGCGTGACGAACCGAACCGAAATTCTGCAGCGATACCTCGAATTGGTGGCTGTCCCGATTTCGATGGCTCTGGACTGCCGGCCGCGGCCTCGTCGTCGCCGCGCCCGCTACACTCCTCGTCGGTGGCTTCGTTACCGACGGTCGGGTACGATCGGTGGCGCTCGCGCTCGTCGTGGTGTGGCTCCTCCTCGGCCTCGTAGTGGCGAGCCTCAGCCATGCATACGGAGCGGATCGCCTCCCACACCCTCTCACGTTTGCCGCCATCTTCGTCGCGGGGGGCGTCGGCGGAAGCCTCGCGTGGGAGGCGACGACCGGGAGACTTCCGACATGTGTTGCCGCCGGCATCGACATCGGCGTGTGGATCGGGGCCGCGTGGGCTGGGAGCAAACTGGCATATGGTGGCCCGCTCGACCGTCTCTTCGATCATGTCGATCGACCGGGCGGATGACGACGCCACGGGCGCGGACGCGGGGGCCGTCGACTGCGTCGTCGACGTTCGTGTGACCACGGAGACACGAGGGGAAAGTCCAGGGCTGTCGCCGTTGGCGACATCCGACACTAGTATTCTTGTGGATTGCCTCGATACAACCCGGTGGTGCCATCGCACGTGCCTTCCGAGACGCGCCAAGTGGACTGGACGAATCCGGAATACGTCGCGACTGTCGTCGGCGTCCTCGCCGTCGGCGCGCTCGTGTTCTTCGCTGCACTCACCCGATCCAGCCCCACGGTCGACGACGTGACGTTCGTCGTGTTGAGTATCACCATTCCGGCGACCCTCGCTTACGAACTCGCCCGTCGTTGGCGATGACCGCCGCCCGCTCGTCCGCGCCGTCATGAAACCGAGCAGGATCTCGCGTCCGCGACTCGATTGAGACATGCGCGTCCGTCCGCCAACTGAGTGGGAAAGACATCGCGTCGGCAGCGTCGCGGCCGTCGCCAACCTCGTTCCGCTGGTCGGCGTCCTGATCCTCGGCTGGAACGTCTACTCGCTCTTGCTCCTCTATTGGATCGAAGGGCTGGTGACGGTGCTGCTGGCTGCAGTGAAGGCACTGTTCGCCGAACGTGGCTCGCCGGGGCTTCCCGATATCGAGCCGCTCCACGAACTTCGTGAGAAGCGTGGCGGCTGGCGTCCCGTCTCTCGGATGCCCGCCGTCTATCCACGGAACGTCCCGTTCGCGGCGTCGATACTCGGGTTCTGGACCCTCGCCGTCTTCCCGGTGAGCGTCCTCTACTGGCTGACGGCGGCCCCGGTGATACGTCCGTCGCTGTCCCTGCTCGCCGGCGGTGTCGGACTGGTGGTCACACAGCTCCACGAGTTCCTGTCCGACTACCTCGCCGGGCAGGGATACGCCGAAGTCTCCGCCCAGGAGATCCTGCGTGAACCCCTACAGCTCGGTCTCGTGATTCTCACAGTAGGCCTGATCGCGAGCGCCGACGATCGGTCTGGCGGGCTGGTCCTCCTCACCGGTATCGTCGTCGTCAAGACCGCGACCTCGGTCTATCGGATCGTCACTGACCACACGGACCTCCCAGTGCCGTCCGTCCTCGACGGGGCGTTCGACGGAAGCCACGCCGAGCCACGTCCGGATATCGACACCCCGGACGGACCCGTTCGTGGACGGATATCCGTCGACGCGGCACCCGTCCTGCTCGGCAGCCTCCCGATGATCGTGTTCGGGTTTGCCCACCGGTCCACGTTCGCTATCCTGATCGGGCTGGCGCTCGCCGCACTCACCGGTGGCTCGGTCTGGCTAGTCATCGGGATAGTGTTCGTCCTCGTCGTCGCCGGCGCGCGTATCGGTAGTTACTACCTGCGGTACGGGACGATCGAGTACCGCCGGTACGAGGAGCAACTCGTGGCCTACGATACGGCACTCGGAACCGTCCAGTGGACCGCCCCGGTGGACTCGGCGACGTTCTCGATCCGCAACGCGATCCCGGACCGACTGCTCGACACCGGCACGCTGGAGGTATCCGGGGCCGACCCCGGCGACCGTGACGCCCAACTTGGCCCGGTTACCGATCTCGACGCCACGATCGAGACACTCGAACTCCCCGTAGCGGACCCCGCTCGCCCCGAACGAGATTCGGCTATCATCGCGTCCGCCCTGGTGCTTGCACTCTTCTTTCTCGCTGTTCCCGCCGGTCTCGCCTTCAGCCCGAAAGTCGACACCGCACAGCTGATCGGACTCTCCATCGGCGTCGGACCGATTTTTCTGCTGCCGGTCGTACTTATGATCTGGGTGGCGCTCAGGCGTGTCTAAGGGATTGCCTGTCGTATTTGCGATCATCCGGACCGGTTCCTCGACGGGAAAGGAAACATCGATCCGAGCGGAAGTCGCACTGTCAACTCAGCCTGGAACCAACCAGACAGTGAGATTCGAACTGTCGACTTCGAGACGCGAATACGATACCCCATCCCCCGAACGATGACGCCCACCGATAGTGACACTGGCGGCCGGGTCGTTACGTGGACGGCGTTCCCGGACCGCGACGCCGACCGATTTCGGCTCGTCGTGTTGCATCTCGCTGCCGGCGTCCCCGTAGTCATCGGACTCGCCGTACTGGTGCTCCTCGTGTTTGTCGTCGCGGACGGAATCGCGGTGGAAAACGTCCGAGGGATCGTCCTCGTCGTCGTTCTCGCGCTCATCGGCGGTCCCGCGTCGCTGGTGTATCTCCTGCTTGCGGTCGAGTACGGCTCCAAGCGCGAGATGCAGAAACTGATCCCGCCGATTGGATGGTTTCGCCTCCGCTACATACCAGTCTCCCTGCTCGGTGGCGGTATCCTGCTCTTGTCGTTGGCAATCCAGCCGGGGATCCTGCCTGTGTATCTGATCGGCCTCGTCGTCTGTAAGATGGCCGTCGACCTTCGATATACGGTCGGTCGGATAGATCCCGAAAAGGCAAGCCTCCGGCAGGTGAGCGGTGCAGCAGCCGCGGAATACACCGATGACGGGGGGCTGGACCCAAGCGACAGGCAGGTGCGGACGTTCGATCTCTCGCCACTCAGGTGTGTCTCCCAGCGACAGATAGGCGATTATACCGTCTTCGTCCCCCGATATCAGTCCCACGGACGGTGGGGCCGACCGCTCGTACTCGCCGTCCCGAACGACACCGCTACCGAGGCCAAGACGGCGCTCGACACCGTGATTCGGACGACCGACTGGACCCCGAGCAGTGGATTAGACCGGGCGGTTCGAATCGTACTCGGGGGCCTCGGCATTCTCTTCCTCAGTACGACGGGAGGATTCGCCACTGTCGGGGCCGACGCTCTTCCTGTCGTTGCATATGCGGTCGCGACACTCGGGCTGTTGGGGGTAATACTGCTTTTCCTCGCGATTCGTGGCTGAGCTACCGAAACAGGGTATTCTTTAGATATTCATGAACGGCCGTGTTCGGTTGTGTGTGAAGAGTGAGGCGTACTGCTTTCTGAGTGATACTGCCCGAAATAAGTCTCCTCAGCGGTGGTAACGGCAGGGTCGAATTAGATTTTGTGGGGCGTCAGCGGACACCTGAGTTCGCGATGCGGCTCGGTATTCCGATGCATCTGGCTGAAATATAATTTTTGAATACTATCTGTATTTTTGAAAGGTCGGGTGTCGAGCGGTCTCGAACTGTCGTCCACGAGTGGCCACAGACGGCCGATCTACAGCCCGATAGCGGAGCAAGCCCGAATCACATCGTGCTCGACGAAACCGTGATTCGACTTGACGGTCAGCAATACTGGCTGTACGCTGCTATCGATCTCGAGACAATCCAATTCCTTCACGTTCGGCCCTTTACGACGTATCCGTCTGCTCTCATCGACATATTCCTCGGCGAACTACGACGGAAACACGATGTCGAATCCGCCGTGTTTCTCGTCGACGACGCCAAATGGCTCCAAACTGCCCTCGATCGACACAGCCTCGATTGCAGATACGAACGCCATGACAATCGGAATGCTGTCGAACGTCTACTTTTCGAGGTAAAACGGTGAACTTTCCATTTTTCAAATACGTTTGGCAATGTGGGGTCGACGACAGCAGAATCGTGGCTCCAGGCTCTTGCCGTCTGGTGGACTCAATGCCAAAGTTAACACGACCGTAACTTCGAGTGCTCTCCCAGCCACCGTTCTCGTCGTACTCGTCTGTACGAAGTTGCTGTTCGACCACGCGGACGTCCACCGCGATCGGCTCGCCGCGTTCGACGAGCGCTCGTCGGTCGACATCGGATGGGCGGACGATACCGGTGAGTGGGTGACGGTCGAGACGGAGATTCAGAAGCCCGTCGAGATCGGCCGTTCACAGCGGCTCTCGCTGCTCGTCGATGGTTTCGTCCACGGGTGTCGAACGAGAGCAAGCGACCCCGTTATCGTCCTCGTCGGCGTTTCGATCCTGTTCGGATTCCTCGGACGGAGCCGCGAACTCGTGCTGTACGGAAGCGGGGTCGCACTCGCTCTGCTCACGTTCCTCGCTGGCTGTGGCGTCGTCGACCGCCTCGTCAGGTATCTGTCGATGGAGTACCGCGCCGCGTCCGAAGCGGGTGGGCTACGATCGACTCGTCGCGACGCTACAGTGGCGAGTTTCCGGGTGGAAACTCGACCGCTGCGATCCCCATCAGACGGTTGCCGACCGACTCTTCGGCACGTGGGCGATCACTGTCTCCCACGAGTGACGGACAGTGCGGATCCCCCACGTTTCGGGCGCGGATGTTGCTACGCTCACCGGAGAGCGCGTCAAGTGAGCGTGTCGCATCGGTGGCGCCGCACCGTCTATCTCCGAACGAACCCCGTTCACATCGGCAACCGACTGTTTTTCTCTATGTGGAGACGAACTCGGTATTCGAGGGGTTCCCACTCGTCTGCCCTCGCGTATCGTGTCGCTTTGCTCTCGAATCGTTCGACGACGTAGTACGTCCCCGGACGCGGGAGATCGTTTCCGCGAAGCTCGTACCGTCTGCTGACGGTGTCGTCAGGTTCGAGTGTTCGCGTTAGTGGTGTCCCGTCCAGCGACAGCGACGATCCACCCCGTCCGACTTCGACACGGTCGGTTGCCTCGTACGACGGGGAAAACAGGGTCGTCCGCCACGTCTCTTCGTCCGGCGTCGACGACGGAGCGACCGCGAGCACGCCGAACGGCCAGACGCCGTAGCTTCGGATTCGGACCGACTCGTCGCCGGTGTTCTCGAGCGAAAGCGTGAGTGCGGCTGGATGTTCGATCGTCGCGTCGGCGGCGGCGAGGTGTACTGACACCGAGAGGGGTTCCGAAGCACTCTCGACGGCGGTGTCGATAATCCGATACTCGGTATCACCGAGACACCCGGAGAGACCAGCGATCGAGAGCGTGCCCGCCACGAACGTTCGACGCTTCATCGTCGCTCACCTCCGTCGCCGACGCGGGCGTCGGTGAGTTCGACGAAGACGTCCTCTATCGTCGTGTCATCGGCCACCGTCGCCCGATTTCGAAGTTCGGTGAGCGTCCCTTCGGCGACTAATTGTCCCTCGTGAAGGACGCCGATGCGGTCACAGACCAGTTCGACCTGACCGAGTACGTGACTGGAGAAGAAAACCGTCGTCCCCCGCTCCGTTTCCTCGTTGACGATCTCCCGTACGCGCCGAACGCCGTGCGGGTCGAGGCCGCCGAACGGTTCGTCCAAGATGAGCAGTTCGGGATCACCGACGAGGGCCATCGCGAGCGCCAATCGTTGCTCCATTCCGCTGGAGAAGTCCTTGGTCGCATCGTCGACGGCGTCTTCGAGTCCGACGCGCTCGAGGAGGGTTTCGGGATCGTCGCCAGCCCGCTTCGTCTCTGTGACGAACGCGACGTGCTGACGTGCCGATCGGTCCTCGTAGAGGCCGAACCGATCCGGAAGGATCCCGACTCGATCGTGCACCTCGACTACGTCACGTCGTGGATCGTTTCCGAGGACGCGAGCCGTCCCGGAGGTCGGCCGAAGATAATCGAGCAACAGACCGATCGTCGTGGATTTGCCGGCGCCGTTCGGACCGAGAAAGCCGTACGTTTCGCCACGTTCGACCACGAGGTCGAGGCGATCGACGGCGCGAGCGTCGCCGTACTCCTTGGTCAACGCCTCGGTTTCGATTGCGGGCGCTGCGTCGCTCACAGCGCGTCACCTCTCGTGAAGACGCGGCGAGCGAGGGTCAACGGGGCTACCAGCCAGCCCAGTAAGACGAACAGACTCAGTGCGGGATGAAGGTACCACGGCCCGCCGCCGCCGAACGCCGCTTCGACGACGAAGGCGTTCACGGACACACTTGGATCGAGTTTGGTGTAGACGATGTGGAACAGTTCTGTCGAGTTGCCGACGCCCAGCAACCAGTTCGTCAGGACGTTGTACGCGCCGTCGGGTGTCAGTCTCAGCGCGAGAAACAGCGGTCCACTCGCTGGCGCGTCGTATGGGTCGACCGGAACGCCGGTGACGGCAGTATAGATCGACGTGACGATCTGACTCCAGAACACCGTTGCGAGGAAGTACGCGAACACTCCTGTGGCCGCAGTCACGGTTCGTCGAGTGATCGTCGAGACGAACACGCCGACGGCGACCATCGCGCTGGCGAGTAACAGCGTCGCGACGAGCGTCCCGAGAAAGGGAAGCAGACTGAACGGGCCGTGTTCGACGAGGCCGATTCCCGCGAGAACGAGCGCTGCCGCGACGATCGCCGCCCCGACACCCACGAAACGCCCACTCGCCTTCCCGAAGAGGATCTGCGTCCGCGTCAGTGGCAGCCCGAGGAGGAACTTGATACTGCCCGTGGTTCGTTCACCGATGAGCGACTGGTACGACAGGAGGAGGGCGCCGATCGGGAGGAACAGATCGATGCCGATCTGGATGTAGCCGATGGTGATATTTCGTCCGACCGCGTCCCACCCGGCGTAGGTCGGTCGGAACCCCCAGAGGACGACGAGGAGCGCGAGTATCCACGCCCCCTTGGAGGTGAGTACTGTCCGGTATTCGCTGCGTGCAAGCGGGGACCACCGCATGGATGGAGGGACAACGAGCCGTCACAAAAGCCCTGCTCTTGTACGCGGTGTCCGCTTTGCATCCGTCTTCGTATGGGATCTCTGTTCCCGTCAATCGCGACTGTGCAATCGGCAGGTAGGGATTCTCCCACGACAGTGAAGCCATAAAATAACATGTTCTGGATATATGTAGGTGTGGGCGCACTCCCAGCGCTGGGGATGCATCATCGGCGTTGGTTTGATACTAACTCGACCTTCGATCTGCAATGCAACGGTCCCCGACTCGCAGACAAATCCTCCGCAGTACCGCTCTCGCTGGCATCGTGGCGATAGCTGGTTGTAGCACAACAAACCGTGAAGCGAACGCTTCCAGTACCAGTACTACGTCGCCGACGAGCACGAACGCCACCGAAACTACGCCAACGGCCACCACAGAGGCCACCCTGACACCCCCCGCGTCGATCGACGACTGGCTGGCGAATGCCAACGGTTACCGGGACGATACGCCCCGATACGGGCCCGGAGCCCAACCGTCCATCGAGGTTGGCCACCCGGTCGAGGACGGGTTGTCGTTCGATCCCCCCGTGATCGAAGTCGCTCCCATGACGAATGTGACCTGGGACTGGACTGGTCACGGCGGTCTCCACAACGTCGTCGCGCTCGATGGTACCTTCGACAGCGGGCGACCGAACGCCCAGCCGGGTACGGCCTATCACTACATCTTCGAAGACCCAGGGACGTACCCGTTCGTCTCGGAACCGCACCGAGATGAAGGAATGCGTGGCGCCGTGTTCGTCAGAGAGCCCCCGTCGACGGGGAACCAGACCGTCGATATGTGGGTCGTCGACAGCAGTAACTTCGACGGGACGGTGGTCGATCGAACCGACGCCGACACGGCGAAGATCACTGTCGGGACCAAGGGTAACAGGGGTCATCTTGCGTTCGAGCCGCCGGTTCTGAAGATTTCGACGGGCACGACGGTCGAGTGGAAGTGGACCGGGAACGGCGGCGGGCACAACGTGGTGTTCCTGAACGCCGACATTCACTCCGGTCAGGTTACTCACGAATCTGGGGTCCACTTCCGACATCGGTTCGAACAGCGTGGAACGTATCGCTACGCCTGTCAGCCCCACAGAGCACTCGGCCAGAAAGGAGCAATCATCGTCGAATGACCTATCGCCATCTAATTAGACGGCGGCGAGTTAGACCGCGCTGGATCGTTTCGATGTCTCTAGCAGGAGCGATCAACACAGAAGACGGTGACGCTCGCTCGTAAAAGAGGTACGGTCGCAGGAGGCCTCCACGGCGAGGGAATTGCCAATCGGCATCTCAGTGTGGGCAGTATGCAAGCGGAATACGTACTCAGCAGAGCCTCACAGATCTGTGGCAGTCTCGTATATTAAGTGGCTCGCGGAATCTGTCGACGATACGATGGCGTTTGGCCGCCTCAAGACTGGGTTCACCCTCGCGCGGCGAAGTGCGACCGCCCTCCGTGATCACCCGAAGCTAGTATTGTTCCCGGTTCTCGCAGGGAGTGCGAGTCTCGCGTATCTCGGCGTTCTGTGGACCACGCTGCTGTCGTTCTCGGGCGACGCGAACGCACTAACGCTCGTCGCACTGGCGTGTTTCTATGTCGGCTCGACGTTTATCGCGTCGTTCAGCACGGCAGGATTGATGTACTGCTCTCGACAGGCGTTCGCCGGTGAGTCGCCGCGAATCAGGGATGGACTCCGAGCTGCCAGCCGCAATCTCGCACCGCTGTTGGCGTGGTCGATCGTCAGCGCGCTCGTCGGAATGTTGCTGCGAATCCTCGAGGAGAACGACACACCGCTCTCGCTGGTCACGGCTGCCGTGTTCAGCGTCGCGTGGTCGGTCATGACGTTCTTCGTCGTACCAGTGATCGTATTCGAAGACGTCGGTGTCGTCGGGATGTTCGCCCGGAGCAAGGAGATCGTCGTCGAGACGTGGGGCGAGTCGATGGGTGCGATCGGTGGCGTGGGTGTCGTGACCATCGCCCTCGGGTTCGCCGGCGCAATCCCTGGATTCTTGATCCTCTGGGCTGTTCCGGAGAGCGCCGGAATCCTTGGATTCTTCGCGCTGATCGTCGCCGTTCTCGTCGCGATGCTGATCGGTCAAGCCCTGACTGGGGTAGCGAAGACCGCGCTGTATCTGTACGCCGTCGAGGACGAGTCGCCGCGCTACTTCGACGGCGTGGACTTCGGCGGTGGTGGGTCGACGGGACCAGAATCGTCAACTCGAATTCCCGGTTCCGGGGGCATCATCTAGATTCGATCTTGGCGACGAGAGGGAGAATCTTGAAGCGGCTCTCGACTCGTCATCCACCCGCAGCATGGCACAGCGTTCCCCGCTCACCCTCCCCTCCCCCCGAACCGTCGCACTGTTCGCACTCCTCGTCGTCGGTCTTGTCGGCAGTTTCGCGTTCCACGCCGCGATGACTGATATGCAGGTAACCTACACCGCGACAGCAGTCCACTCCGGTGACGATCCCGGACGAATCGTGCACGCCTCGCAGTCCGTGACCGATCTCGACGGGCGACTCGAAGGCAAGTCGGGCGACGTTCGTCGACCGGTCCAACGAGCCGCTCGGAATGGGTCGTTCACCGGCAACGTCACTCCGGAACTGTATACGATTCTCAACGGGATGGACGCGAAACTCGCCGTCTACGACGGGTCGTACTACCGGTGGAACGCGACTGTGAGCGACGAGACGACGTTCGTCGAGATGCGGATGACCCCGACGGATCAGCCGTCGGTGCTGGAGACCGTCTCGAAACCGTACGGTACCGCCTCGGCCAAGGTGCAAGAAGCGATCGGCACCGGATCGGTGACCGGTCGTGAGATGGTCGAGCCGGGTGTCTATCGCCGGGGGGACACCTACTACGCCGTCGCTCCGGAGAACCCGGCGCGCTCGCAGCGAACATCGTCGAGGCGTTCGTCGGCTCCGTGCTCACGCCGGTCGGCCGCGGGTTCGTCGCGGTCGCACTCGGGATTCTGGCCTCCCAATCCCGAAACTCGTTCGCCGACCGCGTGCTGACCGTTCGGCGTGCGCCGGCCGTCGCCGCCCTCGGCGTCCCGGTTGCACTCGTTGGAACGGCTCTCTTCGAGAGTGGGAGTCTCATGCGGTTCGTCACGTCCCCAGCGAGTACGTTCGTCGTCTCGGCCGGCGTCGTCGCGGGCGTCCTCGTCCACCAGCGGCGCTGGGGGCGACTGGTCGGCTGGACCTTACTCGCCTGTGTCCTACGTATCGGTGCGTCCGTACTCGCGCTCGGCGTCGTCGGGGTGGTCTTCGGTGGATTCGGACTCTTGGTCGGACTACTCGCGGGCATCGTGTCGCTCGGCTTCGGCGCGTGGTTCGCACGAGAGCGAAGCGACACGACTGCCGACGGTGCGACCGGGTGAGTCGTCGAAGTAGTCACAGTCAGTGAGAGATGCTCACGGTGTCTGCGTATCGGTCACGGAACTCGCTCGGCTTCGATGGAAGGGACAGCAATTCACGTTCCGTTATCGGCATTGATCTCGTTGACAAACTGGTCGAAAAAGTTCTGCATGAAGTCCCATCGGGACTCTCCGAGGCGCCGACCAGGATCAGTGTACAACGCGTCAAGACGCTCGCGTGTCCACTCGCGCACGAGGTCGATATCAGGTAATTCCGGAGAGTCTACGTCGAGTGTGGCTGTGTCGTCGATAACTGCATACTGCTCGCCGGTGCGTCCTGACCGCTCACCGACGATACAGGCCAGTCGAACGAGTCCGACAGCGCCAGCCGCATCCAGCTTGTCAGCATCGAAGAGCAACTTCGCCTCAATCGTCTCTGGCTCGGGCGAGCTTGCGCGGATGCTATGCGCCCGGAGACAGTGTTCGATAGCTGCGATTCGCTCAGTCGGCACGTCTTCAGACTCAAGAAGCGTTCTGGCTTCGGTGGCCGCCCATTCGTCGTGGTCTTTGATCTCTCCGACGCGTTCGAGTGGTCGGCCGATATCGTGGAACCACGCTGCTGCGGCCAGTACGTCTCGGTCAACACTCTTGGGATGCTGGTCCGCAAGCTGGAGAGCGACGTCACGCACTCGTTTCGCATGGAAAATGTCGTGCGCCGGGAAGGCATCCTTGTAGTACGGACGTGATAGCTCTCGGGCAAGGGGACCAAGTCCGGAGGGCATTGTCAGCAGAGAGTTCCCGCAGGACGCTTAGTGGTTATGAAGCACGCACACCTGTTTAATGGCTGGTTTCCCCACGGAGGATCTGAATCGAATCACATCCGTGTACCAGAGCATCTGCACTGATCGACGCCGAATCCGTGGGACGCTTTCTATAATTCGCTCTAATCAGGCTACTGATACAGATCCCGATTTCGTGACGTACGGTTGACGCGGTTGGAGAATCATTATTGGGGTGCAAACCACTGGTTCATGTATGTCCGGTCGATTCAGTCGTGGACTCGCCGTCGCAAACGGCAGTCTCGACGTGTTCCGGGCGAACCCCCGCCTCGCAGTCCTCCCGCTGTGCAGCCTCCTGCTCGTCGGGAGCGGCTTCGCGGTCGCCACTGGGGTTGCCCTCCACTACGGTCTGGTCGCATCGCTGCTCACGAACGATCTCGTGAAGTACGCCGCCATCTTCGTCGGCCTCGCGCTCTCGTCGAGTCTCGGGACGTTCTTCAACGCCGCCGTCGCTCACTGTGCGTTTCGGTACTTCGACGGGGAGGAACCCACCGTCGAGGAAGGGCTGCGAGCGGCCTGGCGTGCCCGTCGCGCCATCGCCGTCTGGGCGGTCACCTCGGCGACGCTCGGGACGGTCCTCTACATTCTCGACGACAAGTTCGGCTTCCTCGGGAGCGCGGCCCGCCTCGTCTTCGACATCGCGTGGTCGCTGCTCACCTTCTTCGTCGTGCCCGTCATCGTCGTCGAAGACACGGCGGACATCCGGACGATCCTTCGCGAGAGCGGCGAGACGTTCAAAGAAACGTGGGGCGAGAGCGTCACTGCCTCTCTCGGTGTTTCCGTCGTCACGCTTCCGCTACTCCTCGTTGGGGGTGCCTGTCTCGCCATCGCCTATCTGACGCTCACCGGTCCGATCGCGTGGCTCCTCGGCGGCACCGGACTGCTCCTCGTCGTCATCGGCATCGTGACGAGCCAGGTTCTCGGCATGGTCGCTCGCGTCGCCCTCTACGAGTACGCGACTGACGACCGACGAGTCGGGCCGTTCGAGGATCGCGACCCGGCCGAGGTCTTCCCCGACTCGTCGTAAGTCGTCCACGAGCGTGTTTCGATAGCCATCCTGACCACAGCAGTCATCGTAATCGCGATCCTCTTCGGCGTCGCGTATCTCGTGAGTTACTTCGCGGGGCCGTGGCTAGTCACGCGTGTCTACGAGGCGTCCGCGCTCCCCGATCGATTCGCGGACGACTTGCCACCCGCCTGTCCGGAGATACTCGTCGTGGACGGGGATCGGGACGGCCCGAGTCCCGCGAGCAGCTCGGGGCCACCGGGCTCGCGACGGATCGTACAGTAGACGGTCGCGTTCAGCGCACTCATCGTCGCCGTCAGACCAGCGACCAGAACTAACGGGACGCCATAGAGTACGAACTGACCGGCCGCCTCAATAATGCCGAGTTCGCCCAGATTGCCGAGCGGTTGCCACGTTGGCGCACCAGCGGCGACGCCTGCCCGTTCCGCGAGTTCGGGAATCGTGTCGATGCCACCGATCGCGGCGAACGCGACGAGAATATAGATCGGCACGACGATAGCCAACGAGTAGAAGACGGCCTTCGGAACGTTCTTCCCGGGTTCGACGACTTCCTCGCCCGACTGGACGATGAGGATCTTATCCAGCAGTCCACGGCCGATGAACCCCAAGAGCGGGAATCCTTCGGTGAGAACGCCACCGTAGACCAGAAACTCGGTGAGGAATCCGCCAAACGTCACCGCGTACAGCGAACAGGCGACCGCGTGCGCGAACCAGGACATCCAGCCAGCGTAGAAGCCATTTGGATCGACGAGCGCTTCTTTCACCCAGAGATAGCCTCCACCTGCCTCCGGGAACGCGGCCCCGAGTTCGGCATAGAGACGGCAGTGAACAGCGCAACGAAACCATTCAGCCCGAACGCGAGAATCAGCGCAGGTCCCGCGAGAGCTCCGTCTCGACGTCGCCGGATCCCGCCTGCGTAGCATCACTCCCTGTTGCTTGGGTTACACGATCCGAAGGCTCATCATCCATATCCGACACAATCAGACGCAATATTAAAAAAGCGGCTGGTTGGGAGGTGTTTCATTCCGACTCCTCATCTGTGGCCGGCCCGAAGTACTCCCAGTGAATGACGTCTGTTCCATCGGGTTTCGGTGACTTTGACGAGGACGTGTTCGGGAGTTGATTCGGTTTTCTCGTGATCCACAACACCCTCACGGGTGTCCAGCACTTCGTTCACCGCCCTTTACATCGAAATCATTCGTTACCGCTAGCCGAGGAAGGAGCCATACTGGACCGTTTCGTCCGGAGTGCATCGAAGCCAGGTCTCTCAAACGGTAAGTGGCAGTCCTAAACCACCGTTGGCATAACTACTGTCGTATATACTGAGACTGGTAGTCGCAACTTCCGTGATTCATCTTCATCATCGTCTCTAGATCTGAGCGTCTGCTCTAGTTTTCGAGAGAGTGTGAGACCCGTGTTCTGGGCCGTGATCAGGAGCGTCCGAGCGACCGTCTCGGCGATTTTGCGAAGGTCGACAGTGACAGGCTCGTGCCAACTATCCCACAACGTCGACGGATCTGGGATCGTCTTGGATAGCGCTGAGCAAGGAGAAGCCGCTCTATGTCGGCTCAGTAGCGAGAAAAGATCCGTGCTTCCCCCATGCTATTTGTGTCTCCGAATCTGTAGGGGCAGTATGAATCGAGTGCGTCAAAACAACCATATAGAATTTCGATTTTCGAAATTGGCTCGGGGAAGAACTCGATGACGCTCCACGAAAGGGGATACCGACTTGATGAGTTGGACCGACGCATCATCTACGCCCTCATGCAAGACGGGCGGGCTACAGCCACTTCGATCGCCGAGAACGCAGACGTTTCGGGAGCGACGGTCCGCAATCGTATCGAGCGACTCGAAGACTGCGGTATCATCCAGGGTTATCGGCCGGACATCGACTTCGAGGCGGCCGGAGGTAAGCTCAGAAACCTCTACCTGTGTAACGTTCCCGTCCCCGAGCGAGAAGCGCTCGCCCACGAGGCACGGGCTATTCCTGGCGTCATCAACGTCCGGTCGTTGATGACTGGTCGTCGGAACCTCCACGTGTTGGCGGTCGGCGAGAGTACGAAAGACCTCCAACGGGTCTCGCGAAGCCTCTCGAAACTCGGCATCGAGATCGAAGACGAAGATCTGCTCGAAGACGAGTTGTACAATCCCTACGAGCCGTTCAACCCCGACGATAGCCCCCGAGCGCCAGCGTTGAACGACTTCATCGATCTCACCGGGAATGCGAGAATTCTCACCGTGAGCGTTTCGTCTGACGCTCAGGTCGCGGGAATGTCGCTCGAGAAGGCCAACCAGACGGGGGTACTCGATGAGGAAACACTCGTTATCGCCATCGAGCGAGGTGACGAGGAGATCATGCCCCACGGCTATACCGTCGTCCAGTCCGACGACATCGTGACGTTACTCTCGCACCACCAGACCGACGCTCGGGCGTACAAGGCGTTCCAGGCCTCGTCGCGACAAGCGATGTCGTCGTAGGTGGGTCGAGATGGTCTCGCTCGTCCAGCGGTTGCGATACTGGTTGGCCGACGAATCGGTCGTCTACGAATGCCGGAACTGCGGAACGACGCTCGACGAACAGCAAGACACGTGCCCTGCCTGTGGCGTCGACGACATTGCACGTTACGACCTCGACTGATACCAACATGACTACACAATTCACCCGACACGTCCTCGTGCCCGTCGCCAACCAAGAGGATGCACGAACGACGGCACAGGCCCTCGAACCGTACGACTTCGGCCGAATCACTGTTCTCCACGTCGTCGAGAAAGGCGAGGGCGTTCCGGACAAGACGCCTGTCGAGCAGTCCGAACAAATCGCCGCTGAGGCGTTCGATACCTTCCGGGGGATGTTCCCCGACGCAGAGACGGAGATCACGTATCGCCGAGACGTCGTCGAGAGCATCCTCGAGGTCGCGGACGAGATCGACGCGAGTGCCATTGTCTTCAGACCGCGCGGGGGTTCGCGAATCGTCCAGTGGTTGTCGGGTGATCGATCGCTCCGGCTGATCACCGAGGCGGATCGCCCAGTCATCTCGGTTCCGGAGGCACTCGAAGAATGAGTGCCGACGACGAAGAGCTCGCAAAGGACCTCGGACTGCTCTCGGCGCTGACTATCGGTGTCGGCACGATGATCGGTGCCGGAATTTTCGTCCTCCCCGGTCAAGCAGCGGCCGCTGCAGGACCAGCGGTCGCCCTTTCGTTCGTCGTCGGCGGTGTCATCTCGTTGTTCACTGCCCTATCGGCGTCGGAGCTCGGGACGGCGATGCCGAAAGCCGGTGGCAGCTATTATTACGTCAATCACGCGTTGGGTCCTCTGTTCGGGTCGGTCGCTGGCTGGGGCAACTGGATGGGTCTAGCCTTCGCCTCAGCGTTCTACACGCTGGGCTTCGGCGAGTACCTCGCCACGTTCCTCCCGCTTCCCGCGCTCGCACTGGGCCCGGTCGGGGTGTCCGAGTTCCAACTCGGTGCCCTCTTGGCTGGCGTGGCGTTCATCGCTGTCAACTACGTCGGCGCTAAGGAAACCGGGAGTGTCCAGATCGTCATCGTGACGTTCCTCGTCGGGATCCTCACGCTGTTCTCGATACTTGGCTTCCTGCAGGCGGATATCTCGACGCTCCGGCCGTTCTTCCCGGCCGAGACGGGTGGCACGACGGCGATTCTCCCGGCGACTGGGTTGGTGTTCGTCTCGTTCCTCGGGTTCGCGAAGATCACGACCGTCGCCGAGGAGTTGAAGAATCCGGGACGGAACCTCCCGCTGGCGGTCGTCGGGAGCGTCCTCATCGTGACGGTCATGTACGCGATCATCATGGTGGTGCTGATGGGCGTCATCAACTGGCGTCAGCTTGGCCCGGAATTCACGACCACGCCCGTCCTCGACGTCGCGGAGATTGCGTTCGGGACGATCGGGATCGGTGGTATCGGGGTCGGTCTGCTGACGTTCGCCGGGCTCTTGGCGACGGCCTCGAGCGCGAACGCGAGCATCCTCGCGTCGTCGCGGATCAACTTCGCGATGGGCCGAGACAAGCTCATCTCGAACAAGCTCAACGCCATCCACCCGAACTTCGCGACGCCGTATCGATCGATCGCCGTCACGGGAATACTCATTCTCCTGTTCATCGTTATTGGCAATATCAAGGTTCTTGCCAAAGCCGGGAGCGTCCTTCATCTGATCGTCTACGGGCTACTCAACATCGCGCTGATCGTGATGCGGGAGGCAGATGTCCCGGAGTATCAGCCCGAGTTCGAAGTGCCGCTGTACCCGATTGTCCCCGTGTTGGGAGCAATCACCTCGTTCGGACTGATCGCGTTCATGGAGCCGATCGAGATTGGCCTCTCGTTGGTGTTCGTCGTCGGGGGACTCGTCTGGTATCTAGCCTATGCCCGCAACAAAGCCGACAAAAAAGGAATCCTGAGTCAATACATCCTCAACCGGGCCGACGAGATGCCGGCGGCGGCTGTATCGGCGGCAAGCAAGGCCCAGCCTGATGGCGGCGAGTATCGGGTGATGGTCCCACTGGCGACTCCTCGAACCGAGACGGATCTCATCACGTTGGCGAGTGCGATCGCGAGACAGCGCGGCGGGACCGTCGATGCAGTCCACATCGTCACTGCACCCGATCAGACCGCGCTTCGGTACGCTGCCGACCACGTCGACGAACTCGAAGAGGACTACCACAAGGTACTGGATGAGGCCAAACGGGACGCCGAGACGTTCGGCGTCGATGTCGAGACGCATACGATCCTCTCCCATCGGTTATTCGAGGAAATCTTCGACGCCGCTCGCGATCATCAGGCCGACCTCGTGGTGATGGGCTGGGAAGACGACACCCACGGGGCACCCGGGCGTGTGGAGAGCGCACTCGACGAGCTGACCGACGGCCTCCCCTGTGACTTCCTGGTGATGAAGGATCGCGGCTTCGAGCCCGAGGAGATCCTCGTACCGACGGCTGGCGGGCCCGACTCAGATCTGAGTGCGGAAGTCGCGAAGCTCTTCCGACGGGAGTACGGCTCGAACGTGACACTCCTGCACGTCGCTGACTCACGCGAGGAGGGCAATGCCTTCCTCGAAGCGTGGGCCGAAGAGCACGGACTCGGCGATGCCACACTCCGGGTCGAGATAGGCGAGATCGAGGCGGCGATTGAACGAGCGGCCGCCGACAGTTCGATGGTAATACTCGGGGCGACCGAACAGGGCCTGCTCACCCGGCTGGTCAGGGGTAGCCTCGTCTTGGATGTCGTCGACGACATCGAGTGTTCCGTCCTGCTTGCCGAGCGATCACGGGCGCGGGGGTTCCTCGACAGGCTGACCGGAGATTAGCGGGGACTGCATCGCTATATTGTGGAGAGAGCGTTCGACCACTCGATATCTGTAGAAGATTTCATCCCGGCTGAGTTCTTCACGTCGCTTACTGCTGGATCGATACTGTCGAACGTAGAGCCCTCCAGAGCTTGGACGGTTCGCGTTGCGGAACGTTTGGAGCGCGCATCGGGAATCGCTGACTCTGTCCGTACTCGACGCTCTCGACACGACGGTGTTACTCACCGAACGGCCGCGTACTCGATTGATTCCCCGAAGGAGGAGACAGGATGACTGCTAGCGACATTGACTCTACTGCCGGTGAGGCTTTCGGGGCCTACGCCCAACAGGAGGTTCTAATCCCGCTATCCGCCTAATTAGGCCGCTATTCAACACTGCATAATATGCCAATACTGTGGTGGGATTCTCCCGTTTCCAGGTACGGGAAGGCATCACTCCTCGATCAGAATCTCGTCGAACTCGATTTCGAACCTCGCCCCGCCATCGTCGCCGTCTGTGAGCGAAATTTTCCACCCGTGGGCCTGAATGATATCCTTGACGATGGCGAGGCCGAAGCCAGTCCCGTCCCGACTCGTCGTATACCCCTGCTCGAACACTCCCTCACGTTTCTCTTCGGGAATCCCTGTACCGGTGTCCGCAACGTAGAACCCACGCCCCGTATCTAAGGGGCCGACTCTGACGGCCAGGTCGGACGGGTCGTTGTGTTCGACGCTATTTCGAAACAGGTTCTCGAACACGTTGAGGAGGCGATTGCGGTCACATTCGTAGTGCAGTGTCTCTGCGATCACGAGCGTTGCTCCCCCCCCGTATCAACGTTTTCCCACGCGTCACGGGCGATCGCTTTGAGATCGACCGACTCCGTTTCGGTCACCGTCTCACCGGACCGAGCCAGCGTGAGTGAATCGTCGATGATGTCTTCCATCCGGTCGAGTTGACGGTTGATCGTCTCGATAGAGCCGTCGTCTTCGACGTCCGCCTCGAGGAGATCGAGATGACCGACTGCAACGTTCAGTGGGTTCCGAAGGTCGTGAGAGACGATTCCGGCGAACTGATCGAGCCGTTCGTTCTGTCGCATTAGCTTTCGTTTCCGTCGCTGCTTTTCGGTCACGTCGCGAGAGTTCAGAACGATACCCTCGACAAATGGATCGTCGAGTAGGTTTCTCGCTCGCATCTCGATCACTCGCCACTCGTCGTCCGAGTTACGGAACCGTACCCTGTACGTACTGATGTATCCCGGTTCGTCGACGTTCTTGGCTACACCGTCGAGAATCTCATCCTTGTCGTCAGGATGGACGTGTTCGGCGACGTATTCACCGACCAGCTCGCTCGGTTCGTAGCCGAGTATCTCTTCGGCCGATTGGCTGACGTGTGTCATTATGCCCTCCTCGTCGAGTACGACCACCATATCCGAAGACTGCTCTATGAGTCTCTTGAACCGCTCTTTGACGATGTGGCGCTCGGTCACGTCACGGTAGATGAACAGCGAACCGATTTCCGATCCGGTCCGGCCGGTCAACGTCGTCCGGCTGATGTCGAAAACGTTCAACGTATCGTCGATTTCGAGGGTCACGTCCGTATCCGAGGCGCCATCACAGTCGGTCACCGACCCGTAGGCGGGAATCACGTCCGTGGCGGACTGTCCGATGACCTCTCTCTCCTCATCATCGAGGAGTTCTACCCCAGCCTCGTTCACGTCGACGACCCTGCCATCGACGTCAACGACGAAGACGGGGTCGACCATTTCGTCGACGAGAGTGTGCCTCGCGATAGGGACCAAGTCAAGCAAATTGAACCGAAATAGTGCGATTGCGAAGACGATTCCGGTGATTGTGAAGGAGAACGCTGTTGGGTCCAGAGCTGCTGTTGGGTTATCTCCGCTTAAGAGTACGACACTACCCACGAACGGTACGATCCCCCCAGTCAACATCAGCGCGACTTGGACACGGTACCGCCCCCCCTCTGTTGATTCCGACGAGTGCAATGAGCGCGTACGTTACAAGTATCAGTCGTACACGTACGCGATGAGCAAGACGAAGAGCGACGTATCCGTGCGCTCGATCGTCGCCAACGGCGGCCCCCTGACGAACCCTTCGACGGTCCACAACAGATCGTGTGCTGGCGCCGTCACAACGAGTATGAACGCTGTGGCTGGCCAAACGAGTAGTAGCGCCCAGCGGCGGCGATTGAGCCACGAACTTCTGCCGGTGTATATCAGTCCGAACCACAACTGGGTCGGTCCGAGTGCGAGAATCCCGGCGAACTTGATGATGGTACCGACCCGATAGGTCGACAGAGTCACACTTGCAGCCCGAATGGCGGCCCCTGACGCGTAGAGCGACACAAAGACCATTATAACAGCGAACGGGATTGCGCCCCTGATTTCCCGCCGACGTACAGCGATAACCGCAATTGCAATATTGATAGCTGCAACAGCAAGCAAAACCTACGTTGGTAGTCCCGGTGCGAGCTCCATTTTGCCCGGTAGCAGAACACACCACATCATATTTTGCTTCCGGTTATCGAATTAGATAGCTCAGGTTGTGGGACACATGACGTGACCACTGACCGACTGCCTCCTGCTGGGTTCGCCGTTTAGGTGTGGTGACGCTCTGTCGGAGCACCAGTACTCAAGCGATTTCGGAGGTTCGTTCGGTTATCTCGTACAGGATGGGGCAGGAATCGAGCGCTTCGTCGGGGGATGGCCCCCAGACCGGCGGAGACCCGACCTGGTACTGGTCCGTCCCCGACCCCGTGAACTTCCTCCGAACCCCATTTCGTATCGCGACATACGATTCATGCGGCCGGGATACCCGGACGCACGGACAACGCGGATTTATCCACCTCGGTCACGGAACGTGGGTTATGAGCGACCTCTCGCTGGACGCCACGCAACTGGATCGCTACTCCCGGCACATCATCATGGACGAGGTGGGACCGGCGGGGCAGAAGCGTCTGTTGGATTCGCGTGCGCTCGTCGTCGGCGCTGGCGGCCTCGGCGCACCAGTCATCCAGTATCTCGCGGCCGCGGGCGTGGGAACCCTCGGCGTCGTCGACGACGACGTAGTCGAGCGCTCGAACCTGCAACGACAGGTGATCCACGCCGATGCGGACGTGGGGCGCCCCAAAGTCGAGAGTGCGAAGGAGTTCGTCGCCGACCTCAACCCTGACGTGGACGTCGCGACCTACGAGACACGCCTCGACCGCGACAACGCCGACGTCCTGACCGACTACGACATCGTCGTCGACGCCTCCGACAACTTCCCGACTCGGTATCTCGTCAACGACACCTGTCGGCTCGCCGGCATCCCCGTCTCCCACGGCGCCATCTACAAGTTCGAAGGACAGGTGACGACGCTCCACCCCGACGGCCCCTGTTACCGATGTCTGTTCCGCGAAGCGCCCGAACCCGGAACCGTCCCCGACTGCGCGACGACGGGCGTCCTCGGAGTCCTCCCCGGCACCGTCGGTTGTATTCAGGCGACCGAGGCCGTGAAAGTCCTGCTTGGCGCGGGCGATCCGCTGATCGGACGTCTGCTCTTTTACGACGCGATGGACATGACCTTCGAGACGGTGCCCTACGTCGAGGACCCCGGCTGCCCCGTCTGTGGCGACGACCCCATCGACTCCATCGACTCCATCGAGTACACCGACGGGTGTGCGATCGGTGCGGACTGATCGCCGGTCGAACGAAATCCTTTAGCGCCCGCGAGGTGCATCTCTACCCGAGGGACCGTGGGTTAGCCTGGTATACTTCGGGCCTTGGGTGCCCGTGACCCCGGTTCGAATCCGGGCGGTCCCATACCGTTATCCCGGTGAAACAGCAGACGGCTAGCACCCGCTTAAGTCAGCGAGGTGGGCGGCCGTGAGCCGGAGCGAACGGCCTTCTGACGCCTACCCCCTCGCAGTCTGCTACTACTGTGGCCTGCTGATCCCCCGTGACGGACGCGAAGACTGTCCGGCTCGGCGCGATGGGAGGTGTCGGCCATGACGCTCGTCTGCGAGTGTGGGTCACCGGAGATCGAGATCGTCGACGCGACGTACCCCGAGGACGGAGACGGCCGTCCGACCGGCACCGCCTTCGAGCGCTACGAGTGTCAGGAGTGTGGCCGCACAGGTGGCTTCGCGTTCGGCGGCGGCGTCGAGCGGACGAGCGGCTGTGTCACCACACGGGAGGCCCGCCTATGAGCACCGATCGAGTCGGTGGCTATCCCGCCCTCGACCTGCCCGACGACTTCGGATCGTCGACTAGCTGGCAACGCGCCCGCGACGAGGAGACGGCCATCGAACCGATCAACCGCGCCGAGTGGATGGTCCGCGTCGGCGACGGTGACCGTCACCGCGTCGTGTTCGGCACGCGCTCGGGGACTGTCGTCGCCGAGTGTCCCTGTAAGGGCTACGTGCATCACGACTGGTGCGCCCACGTCGCCGCGATGATGCTCGCCTACGTCCGCGACGAGGTGGTCGTCGCCGACCTCGACGCCGATCCCGACGAGGAACTAGCGATGCTGTGGCGCCAGTACCGGCGTGGGGGTGAAGCGTGAGCGACCACTTTGCGGACGGAAGTGACAAGGAGTGTAGCAACTGTGGCGGCGCTGAGGTCTTCGTCCTTGAGGACGACACGGGCAATGCCGCGGGACTTGAGTGCAGAGACTGTGGGGAGGTTCGCTCACTCTCTGCGGAGAGTGACCACGGAGGTAAGGCGTGATGGACTACCTCGCCATCATGGAGCGCGCCGACCGCGCGATCCACTCGGTCGCACAGACCCACCTCTCCGAGTTCGAGGGGACGGTCGACCTGTACCCCTCGGTCGGCGAGGGTGACGGCTCGCGCGCACACGGGCCCGCACGCGAGTCCGCTCCGCACACATCCCCACCCCCCTTGCATACGGACTCCTCATCGCCACGCCGTCCGGGTATTCACGGCGTATGCAAACCGGGGGTGAGTGAATAAGATGCCCCGGATGGACCACAACCCGACGAGCCGAGTCTCCTTCGGCTGTCCCGAGGACGTGCTTGACGAGTTCGACGCCATCTGTGACGACGAGGGCGTGAGCCGGAGCGAGCGCCTGCGTGCGCTCGTCAAGCAGGACGTGGCCCGTCACTCCGACGACGAGCAGGAAGACATGATACTGCCGGCCGAGGATCGTCTCGCAGACGCCTATCTGACGCTCCTCGATGCCGCCGAGCAGATGGGTGACGCAGGCCTACGCGTGTCTCGCGAGGAAGCGATGAACCGACTCTACACGAACGACACGCCGAAGAACGCGGTGATGGACTCACTCATCCGGCCGTTGAAGAAACAGGGCTTCGTGAACGTCGATCCCGCCATGTCGCGCGTCTGGATCACAGTTCGGCCGCCCGAGTAGCGACCCTCTTTTTCACGTCGAATCGACGCCTTCGAATCTGTCCCGAAGGTCGTCGTTGAGGACGGCACCGTCGCCGCGCTCGACCGTCGCGATATAGCGCCCGTACTTGCCGCGCTCGCTGATCGAGACGGACAGCGGCCACTCGCCCGGCTCTTCGCTCGGGAGCCAGTCGCGGACGTACTCGGCCTCTCGTGCGCCCTTCTGGTACTCCTCGCTCTCGTGATCGACTCCATACGTCTCGTGGGTGTCCACGTCGGCGAGGCGGAGCGTCATCACGCGGCGCATGCCGAGATCGAGGTCGACGACCACGTCGAGGGTGTCGCCGTCGACGACGTCAAGGACGCGGGCGGGATAGGTCGCGGTCATCGCGACGCCGCTCCCTTTTCGAGATCGTCGAGCAGGTCGTCGGCGACTGTATCCGACCGGATTACTTCGTCGCCGCCGGGATCGTCGAGGACGACCGCGCCCGGTTCGTAGCGGCGCTGGAGGAGTGGATCGGGCCACCGGTAGTAAACGGGTATCTGCTCCCACTCGCGGGGTAGCTCACCCATCGTCGCCCTCCCCGTGATGGATCACTTCGGGGGTGAGCATCTCGACGGCGGACTCCTCGACACCGAGTTCGTGGCGCAGGTGATCGTCGTCGACGTCGTCGCGATCACGGGCGAGGGCCACGACGGCCGCGGCGACCAACTGGATGCGAGGGCGGAAGCGGACGAGGACGACGATCAGCGTCACGACGTCGACGGGCGAGCCGACCATGCCGGGGTCGATGAAAGCGGGGATCATCTCGTGATGGTCACCCCGTTGCGCTGGCTCCCAGCGAGGCGTACGGTCGGAGGACGATCAGCGCGAGCAGGACGGCGCCGAAGGCGAGGGCGGGGTTGTCGACGGCGGCACCGATGGGATCGTCGACGAGGCCGTCGGGTGCGTCGACGCCGGGGAGCAGTCCGCCGCCGCGCTCGTCACCGCTCGGCGGCACCATCCGCCCGCCCTCCTCGACGCGGAGCGGGTAGGTGTCGGACTGATCGGTCCCGTTGTTCCCGCGGACCTGCAGTTCGGCGCGGACGGTGTAGGTGCCCGTCTCGCTCACCGAGGGTGAGAAGGAGACGGTCGCGTTCGGGCTGAAGGACGTCGACGGTCGCTCGACCGGGATGCACTCGCCCTTGGTCTCCTCGACGACGACGCCGGTGGTCGAGTCGCGGATGGTGAGGGTCACGTCGACCATGTGGCCGTTGTTGACCCACCCGTCCCCGCAGGTGACCGGTCCCCAGCCGGCCGGTCCGACGCTCTCGTGGTTGTCGACGTGGACGTCGACGGACTGGGTCGCTCCTGGTGCCCACGAGTTCGCCAGGTCGACGCCGGTAATCTCGATGTTCGCCACTACCAGAGACCCTCCGTTTGTCGTCCGAACCACTCGTCGGTCGAGCCGGCGAGGTGATCGCCCGCGCCGGCGACATCGTCGTAATCGATCAGCGGGTCGGAGGTTCCGATCCCGGTCCCGCCGGTCGTCGTGTCACCGGGGGAGGGACCGGACGAGGGGTCGTCGTCCCCGCGGTCCTCTCCCGTGCCGGCTTGGTCGCTCCCGGTCGGTCCGCCCCACTCTATCCCGTCGCTCGTCGAGTCGCCGGAATCGCCGTCGTCGTAGGGGGTCGAGTCGCCGAAATCGAGGTCCGGCGACTCGTACTCTGGGCTATCCGGGTTGTTGGTCGGGTCCTGGTAGTTCCAGTCGCCTTCGGTGGGGTCGGTCGTGTCCGGATCGGTGATCCCCGGCGAGTCGGTGAGGCCGTCCGAGGCGTCCGTCTCGTCGGTGTCCTCGGCACCGTTGTCCTCGCGGCCGAAGCCCTCGCCGATGTTGAAGACCGGCGCCTGTTCGTCGCTCCCTCCGTCCTGCGTGGAGAGGTAGGCGGCGCCCGCCCCGATCAGGGAAACGAGGGCCGCCAGTTCCGTCATGTCGATGTCGATGTTGTCCATGCTCGTCACCTCTGAGTAGCCGCGTATCCGAGTCCGAGGAGTGCGACCACGGCCGCGGCTGGGCCGAGATCGCCCGTGCTGGTCGTCGCGTCGGTGCCGCTGGTAGAGTCTGGGTCGGTCGCCGGCTCGTCGGCGTCGACCACCTCGCCCGCGTTCTCGCCGTCGACGTAGCGGGCCACCTCGTCGGCCTCCTCGATGGCGCCCACGTCG
>Ga0207757_100049_pt1 | contig 96972 bp, 87 predicted proteins | sample A23P3SouthBayCA_2_FD_187752 | JGI IMG/M metagenome (GOLD analysis project Ga0207757, IMG submission 187752) | Aerobic enrichment media microbial communities from Eden Landing Ponds, California, USA - A23 P3 (2) (SPAdes) | ecosystem: Environmental > Aquatic > Marine > Unclassified | place... | reverse complement strand
GTGGTTACGACGCTTCAGACACCACTACAACCATGAACGGCCGAACCAAGCACTCGACGGCAAAACGCCAGCTGAGGTCATCCAGAACTAGACAGTGCCGCTTGCCCGGTTTTATTAGATGAAAACAATTACCAGTGGCGGGACACAATCGCAGGGATATGACGGACGTTCTCGTCGTCGGCGGCGGCCCCGCCGGCCTGAGTGCCGCATTGTTCACACAGAAAAACGGCCTGGAAACGTCAGTCTTCGACACTGACGGGACCTGGATGCACAAAGCGCACCTGTTCAATTATCTCGGGGTAGGCTCCCAAGACGGGTCTGCCTTCATGGAGACGGCCCGGACACAAGTCGACAGTTTCGGCGTCGACCGAAAGCAGGACACAGAGGTGACCGACGTGCAGCAAACTGATGCCGGATTCGAGGTCGCAACCGAGGATGACACCTATGAAGCACCCTACCTCGTCCTCGCGACAGGGGCTAACCGCGACCTCGCTGAGTCACTGGGCTGTGACATGACTGATGAGGAAGTCGTCGACGTGGACGTAACGATGGAAACGAGCGTCGCCGACGCCTACGCGACGGGGGGCATGGTCAGAGCCGAGGAGTGGCAGGCCGTCATCTCCGCTGGCGATGGCGCGGCCGCGGGTCTGAACATTCTCACGAAGGAGAAAGGGGAGCACTTCCACGACTTCGATACGCCCGCTGACGCGGATGCGCTGTTCGGTCCCGAAGAGTAAGTCCCGAACCGACTCTGGAAGCGCCTATTCCATTGCTAACCACCGAACACGGTTTTATGGGCCATTGAATGGCGAGTACAGGCAGTGTTCGACGCTGGGCTAGGTCAGGCCGACTGTCGGTAAGCAGGTGCGTAATTCGCGGCGTCGGTGCCATTCTCGTGTCACTGTGACTGTTTCGGCGTTCTAAATCCGGCAGACTGTATTATCGACTGATTCACTATGGCATCACAGCCTAAACTGTTCTCTGTGAAGGAGTTCGAGTTCAGTATCAGGTTCACTGCGGGCGCTGACCCGGTAATGGACCTGTTTCAGGAGTATCCCACGCTACGACTCCGAAACGCGACGTGTACCGTCACTGGAAACTCCATGTGGCGCGTTGACCACGTGGACGGACCTGCTGACGCCATCTCGGCGTTCGACGACGTGTTTCTCGACGATGGACGCTGTAACGAGTGTCTCGACGAACACTGCTGTTCTGGGACGCGGGAGTACCAGGTCCTTGACCGGCGACCGACAGCGAGAACTGTGTACACCTATCACACGGAAATCGACCAGTGTGATTCAGTTGCCGCTATTGTCACCGACCATATTGCCGATGGGGTCGTCTTCGAGTCAGCGCGCACCGGTGGCTCGTATCGTTGGCGCGTTTTATCTCCGGCCGACATCTCGCTGGACAGTGTGTTCGGTCGACTCGAATCGTCACTTCGCGACGGTCTATCGCTTGCTGTCGACCGCCTTGGAGTATCCGAACCGTGGGACACGAAGCCACGTCCGGCGTTCTCCCAGTAACGCATCCGGTGGTCTACTACGGCTGTATGCGCTGTAATACATCGACATACGCTGGATCTGGAATGGCCTAAGCCTGGCGTAGCGTCACACGTAATTGGTGAAGACCACGGCTCTCCCTGTCAAACAGATCCGGATGGCTGGTATGCCCTCAGCCTTCTTGCCACGGCGCACCGTCGCGCTCGACAAACCGCTCGGTCCGCTCGATACCCTGTATTCGGTCTATATCTGCCGCATCGAGGTCCAGGTCGAGCGCACCGAGGTTGTCCCTGATGTGGCCTTCGCTTGTCGCCTTCGGGACGACATTCACACGGTCTCGTGAGAGTAACCAGGCGAGACTGACCTGTGCCGGGCTGACGTCGTGTTTCGTCGCAATCGCCTCGATTTCGGGGATATCGAACACGCGTCCGCGAGCCAGTGGGGAGTATGCCACGTGATAGTACTCGTGTGCCTGTGCGTGGGCGACGAGTTCGTCCTGTTGTAACAGTGGGTGCGTCTCTGCCTGGTGGGCGAACAACGGCGCATCAAGCGTGTCGATGGCCTCGTCCAGCAGATCGATACTGAAATTTGAGACGCCGATGTGCCGTATCTGTCCTCGATCGAACAGTTCGTCGAACGCTGCCAGCGTTTCCTCGGCCTCGTAGTTATCCACTGGCCAGTGGACATAGAGGAGATCTAGCGTTTTGAGCCCGAGTCGGTCCAACGTCGCATTGAGGCCCTCGATGACCTCGTCGTATCCCAGTCCGAACCGCTTTGGATGTACCTTTGAGGCGACAAACACCTCTTCCCGGGGCACATCGGCCGCGGTGATGCCGTCTCCGACGGCCTGCTCGTTCTCGTAATGTTGTGCGGTATCAATGTGCCGATACCCGGCTTCAAGTGCAGTTTGAACGCTGTTGGCACAGGTGTCCGGGTCCGTGTTCTCCCAGGTTCCGAGTCCTATCGCTGGCAGGGCAGCCATAGGCAACAGCAACAGAGAGGACCTGATATTTCTTGGGTTCGATGCAGCCTACACACTGTCCGCTCCGAAATCAGTGGACTGACCGGTCGTCACTTTCGTCAATGGCTTCAATCGGATCGGCGTTGCCAAACGACGGCTCCGGACCGTTCCCGGCCGCAGCCCACTCGCAGGCATTGGCAAGGACCTGCTGGATCGCCTCGTTGTGGTAAATCGGATAGGTCTCGTGGCCCGGCCGGAAATAGAAGATTCGGCCCGCCCCGCGGCGGTAGCAACACCCTGACCGGAACACCTCTCCGCCCTCAAACCAGGAGTTGAACACGAGCGTGTCCGGCGCGGGAATGTCGAAGCGTTCCCCGTACATCTCGGTCTCTGGGAGCTCGATGTACTCCTCGACGCCGTCGGCGATGGGGTGGCCCGGCTCGACGACCCACAACCGCTCGGTTTCGGCGGCTTCGCGCCACTTCAGACTGCAGGTCGTCCCCATCAGTTCGCGGAAAATCTTCGAGTAGTGGCCCGAATGGAGGACGATGAGCCCCATGCCCTCGAGGACCCGCTCCTTCACTCGGGAAACCACCTCGTCGTCGACCTGGTCGTGCGCTGCGTGCCCCCACCAGGTCAGGACGTCCGTTTCTGCCAGTACGTCCTCGGTGAGCCCGTGCTCGGGCTCCTGGAGCGTCGCGGTTTCCGTGTCGAACCCGCGCTCCGCCAGTGCCGAGGCGATAGCGCCGTGAATCCCGTCGGGGTACAGGTCCGCGACAGCTTCGTGTTCCTGCTCGTGGACGTTCTCGTTCCAGACCGTGACGCGTGTCATACTCGTGGTTTCCACCTCCGCCGTAACGGCGTTCGCCAAGCGGCAATCCGTACGGCCGTTCGCATTTTGCACCGGGGCACGCTTGTCGGCAAATCCCCCTGACGCTTCCATCTCCCTCGGGTACCTCGCTACCCGATTCAGTGTCGAGTGTTCGGTTCGTGTTCCACCGCGCGCCAGCGGCATCGGAGCGATGTCCTGACAGCCGCCACTCTGAACGCCGAACCGACCCGCTTTCGAGCCGTGTCCACAGGACTGTGAACAGCGCCCTGAGACAGGTAAATACAGTCGACTGTATGTACTTCACGTGGGAGTACAGTCGACTGAAATCACGCCGTAAAGCATCGCTATACCGAATACACACGAGTGTAACTCATTCTGCCCGTTCATACAGAATAAACCATGATTTTCGTGTCTTCAGTGCTTCTCGCCCCCGTTCCGGCGTTATTCTGGGTAGATGATAATGTAAACAGTAGATAGGTATAAATACTCCCTGCCAGACGACGTGACTGATGCACCCTATCAGAAACCGCTGTATCGGAAGGTTTCGAGCGATAGAGCCGCGTACCGAGGTGGTTCCGACATGAGAGCGCGATACCGTCTCCCGGGGCATACTGACAGTGCCGGCACGTGTCCGGACGAACGGAAGCCGGGGGTGAAAACCCATGTCTGAGCACACGCTGGTGCTCCTGGCACTGCTGCCGCTGGCGACGATTGCGGTGCTGATGGTCGGGCTGTACCAGCCTGCGACACGGACGATGCCCATCGCGTGGGCGGTGGCGGCTATCGCTGCCTTCGTCGGCTGGCAGATGTCCCCCCGACTGATCGCCGCCGCGTCGATACGCGGTGCGCTGACAGCGACCAGAATCCTGGTCATCGTCTTCGGGGCCATACTCCTGCTGTATACGCTGAAACAGTCCGGCGCGTTCGAGGTCATCAACGCGGGGTTCTCCTCGATCAGCGACGACCGGCGCGTGCAGGTCATCCTGCTCGTCTTCCTCATGGGATCGTTCATCGAGGGCGCAGCTGGCTTCGGGACGCCCGCGGCCATCGTCGGCCCGCTGCTGGTCGGCCTTGGCTTCCCGCCGCTGGCCGCGGTGGTCGTTGCGCTCACGGGGAACATCCTCGCAATCACGTTCGGTGCGGTCGGGACGCCCCTGATTATCGGATTGCGTGACGTGGTCTTCGCGGAGGGAACGGGCGCCTCACAGCAGGTTCTCCAGCAGGGTGGCTTCGAAAGCGTCGGTGCGTACGTCGCCCAGATCGGTGTGTGGGCGGCGCTCATCCACGCTATCGTCGGTATCGCTATCCCGTTCATCGGTGTGGCGATGATGACCCGTTTCTTCGGTGAGGAGCGCTCGATCAAGCCGGCACTCGAAGTCCTGCCGCTGTGCCTCTTCGCGTGGGCTTCGTTCGCTGTCCCCTACGTCGCGACCGCGTACTTCCTCGGGCCGACGTTCCCGGGACTGCTCGGTGCAATGGTTGGGCTGCTCGTGGTCACGACCACGTTGCGGGCCGGCTACTTCCTCCCCGATGAGGAATGGGACTTCGGCCCGCAGGCCCAGTGGCCGGACCACTGGATTGGCAGCATCGAGCCCGGCGAGGGTGTCGGCACCACGACCGGGGAGAGCCGAGAGGGAACTGTCGCGGCCGACGGCGGCACGGCGACGTTTGAAGAATCCCATTCGCAGGATATGTCGCTGGGTATGGCCTGGCTGCCGTACCTCCTCGTCGCCGCGTTGCTCGTCGTGACTCGTGTCGTCAGTCCGATTCAGGAGTTCCTAGCGACCAACGGCGTTCTCATGTGGAACAACATCCTCGGCACGCCGTTCTCGGAAGGCGTCGAGTTGCTCTACCTTCCCGGGAGTCTCTTCGTCCTTGTCGCTGTAATCACGTATGCGCTCCACGGGATGGACACTGACGGTATCAAAGCCTCGTGGAGTGAGGCGCTTCGAAACATTGCGCCAGCCGTCGTCGCGCTGTGGTTCGCGGTCGCCACAGTCATGATCATGCAGCGGACCGGCAGCGCCGTCGTGCTGGAGGCCGCGCCGATCAACTCCGGAATGCTCGGCCTGCTGTCGGAAATCACGGCGAACGGGACCGGCCAGATGTTCCCGTTCTTCTCGGGCTTCATCGGCGCGTTCGGTGCGTTCATCGCCGGTTCGAACACGGTCAGCGACATCCTGTTCGGACTGTTCCAGTTCCAGGCCGCACAGCAGATCGGTGCGCCGACCCAGATCGTGGTCGCCGCACAGGCGGTCGGCGGCGCAATCGGCAACCTCATCGCAATCCACAACGTGGTCGCCGCCCTAACGGTGGTCGGTCTCATCGGTGAGGAGGGACGCGTCATCCGTCTCGAACTGATACCGGTGCTGTACTACGGTGTGTTCACGGGCATATTGACGCTCATCCTGGCGTACGTCGTGGCACCGGGCGCGTTCTAACTCGCCTCACTCTCTCACTTCCTACTCATGGCATACGACTCCCGACCCCCCGAGAAGCGTGACCCGGCGACAGACCCGAGTGCGAACTACGATTACCAGGGCGAAAGCGTCCATCGACCGGACCTCGTGGCGGCCCTGGAGCGCCGCGTGGACGGCGACGTACGCTTCGACACATACACCCGTGAGCTGTTCGCGACCGACGCGAGTGCCTACGAACAGCTCCCCATCGGCGTCGTCTCGCCGGTCTCGACCGGCGACGTGGTCGCGGTGATGGAGTACTGCGACAAGCAGGATATTCCGGTGCTCCCACGGGGCGGCGGGACCAGTCTCGCCGGACAGGCCGTCAACGAGGCGGTCGTCCTCGATTTCAAGCGGCACATGGACGAGACGCTGTCGGTCGATCCCGAGGCCAAGCAGGCCCGCGCACAGGCGGGCATCACCATCGCCCGTCTCAACGACCGGCTCGAACCCCACGGCCTGAAGTTCGCGCCGGACCCCGCCTGGGGCGACAAGAGCGTCCTCGGCGGTGCAATCGGGAACAACACGACCGGTGCACACTCGCTGAAATACGGCAAGACAGACGCCTACATCGAGGAGTGCGAGGTCGTTCTCGCTGACGGCACTCAGACAACGTTTGGCTGGGTCGATGTCGCCGACCTCGAATCGCGAGCGGCCGAGGCCGGCCCGAACGCCGACCTCGAAACCCGGATCTACGCCGAAGTCGCCAAGATACTTGCAGAAGACGCGGCGGAAATTGATGATAAATATCCGGACCTCAAGCGCAACGTCTCCGGGTACAACCTGGACGAACTGGTCGACAGCGCCAGGGAGCGCGGCGAAGTCAACCTCGCCCGACTGCTCGCCGGGAGCGAGGGGACGCTCGCCGTCGTGACCGAAGCGACGGTTTCGCTGGAGCCCGTCCCCCAGGCAACGGCCGTCGCCATGCTGACCTACGACGATATCATCTCGGCGATGCGGGACGTGGCCCCGATTCTGGACCACGACCCCTCTGCCGTCGAGGTGATGGACGACGTGCTCCTCGACCTCGCCGCGGAGACCCCAGAGTTCGCTGATGTCGTCGGCATGCTCCCAGAGGAGACTGACTCGACGCTGCTAGTCGAGTTCTACGCCGACTCCGCGGATGCCGGCGCGCAGAAGGTCGCCGACCTGCTCGCCGACCGGCTTCCGGACTACGAGGCCAGAGAGTCGCCGAGTGACGGGGCGGGTTCGGTCACCGACGCCCCCGTCAACGCCGTCGACGCGCTGGAGGCCTACGACGCGGACCGGCAGGCGAAGTTCTGGAAGATGCGCAAGGCCGGGCTGCCGATCCTCCTGTCGCGGACGGGCGACGACAAGCACTGGCCGTTCGTCGAGGACACGGCGGTCCCGGCCGAGAACCTCCCGGAGTACGTCGCCGACATCCGGGAGCTGTTCGACGAACACGACACGTTCGCCTCCTACTACGCCCACGCCGGCCCCGGGGTCCTGCACATCAGGCCGTTGCTGAACCTGAAATCGGGGGATGGTATCGAGACGATGGAAGCTATCTCCGACGCCATCACGGACCTCGTCGTCCAGTACGACGGGTCCGTGTCGGGTGAACACGGCGACGGTCGCGCCCGCACCCAGTGGAACCGCAAACTGTACGGCGACGACCTCTGGGAGACGTTCCGGGATCTCAAAGCGGCGTTCGACCCGGACTGGCGGCTGAATCCGGGCAACATCTGCGGCGACCACGACCCGGCCGAGAACCTCCGGTACGACCCGAATTACGAGTTCGACGCAGGCTTCGAACCCACGCTCGACTGGGACAACGAGAACGGGTTTCAGGGGATGGTCGAACTCTGTCACGGCTGTGCGGGCTGTACCGGTCACCAGGAAACCACCGGCGGCGTCATGTGTCCGACCTACCGCGCCGCCGAGGAGGAGATCACCAGCACGCGCGGCCGGGCCAACATGCTCCGGTCGGCGATGGACGGTGACCTCCCGGATGACCCCTTCGAGGAGGAGTTCGTCACCGAAGTGCTGGACCTCTGTATCGGCTGTAAGGGCTGCAAGAAGGACTGCCCGAGCGGCGTCGACATGGCGAAGCTCAAAGCCGAGGTGGTCCACGAACACCACCAGCGTGAAGGTATCTCGCTGCGGGACAAACTGTTCGCCAACGTCGAGACGGTGCTCTCGCTCGGGAGCGCGTTCGCCCCGGTGTCGAACTGGCTGATGGACCTGCCGGGCTCGGGCCGTCTCATGGAGGCGACGGTCGGTATCACGCAGGAGCGCACGTTGCCCGCCTTCCACCGGACCACGTTTCGGGACTGGTGGGCCGACCGCGGCGGGGCACAGGTCCCGGCGGCAGAGGCCGACCGACAGGCGCTCGTGATCGCAGATCCGTACACGAACTACAGCCACCCCGATGTCGGGAAAGCGGCCGTGCGTGTGCTCGAAGCGGCGGGCGTCCACGTGGCAGTGCCCGGCGACGTGACCGATAGCGGTCGTCCGGCGTATTCCAAGAGCATGCTGGACCACGCCCGTGAGACGGCACAGGCGAACGTGGATGCGCTCGCACCGCGAGTCCGCGACGGCTGGGACGTGGTCACCATCGAACCGTCCGACGCTGTGATGTACCAAGTCGACTACCGGGACCTGCTGTCGGGTGACGACGTCGACACCGTCGCGGAAAACACGTACGGCGTCTGTGAGTACCTCGACACGTACCGGCTGGGTGAGGGTATCTCCTTCGACAAGTCGGGCGACTCGCTGGCGTACCACGGCCACTGCCATCAGAAGGCGACGAAGAAAGACCACCACGCCGTCGGCGTCCTCCGCCGTGCGGGCTACGCTGTCGACCCGCTCGATTCGGGCTGTTGCGGCATGGCCGGGAGTTTCGGCTACGAGGCCGAACACTACTCGATGAGCGAGGGCATCGCGGATCTGCTCCTGGGACAGATCGACGACTCGGCCGCCGAGCAGGTTGTCGCGCCCGGCGCGTCCTGCCGGTCACAGCTCGACGACTTCGGTGACGGCGACACAGAGCCGCCACATCCCATCGAGATGGTCGCGGCGGCGCTCGATTAGGCTGGCATGGCGGGTAACGGGCTGTGGTCAGAACCCGATGCCGTCCCGCAGTCGGACTGTCACGTCGTGCCCGTCCACCGTCGACTGAAGCGCCTGCGTGAAGGGCTCAGCGTCGAACTGACCGTGGACTCTGACCGTCGTCGTGGAGCCTGTCCGGGGCCGCGCTGTGATTTTCGGCCGACCGACCCGGCCCCCCGAGTAGATATCGACGCCGTCGAGCGCGTCGTACGGCTGTCTCTCGACCGCTTCGGCGGTTTCGAGGGCTGTGGAGACGCCCTCCTCGACCACTTGTGACGCGAACGCGGCCGCCCGCTGGTCCGGCGACCCGAACAGCAGATCGACGGGCGTCAGGTAGTCGTACTCGACGAAGTAGGCCTGCTCCGTACAGAACAACACGTCGACCAGCCGAAGCGGGTACGACCCCCGCATCGTGTAATGCAGGTGGACGCGGAGTTCGTCGGTCACGAGAACCACCCCTGAGCGGTGGCGGCGTCGTCGACCGTGCCGCTGGCCGCGACTTTCGCACGTCCCACTCGATACATCGTATACGCCTGGACGAGCAGGTAGACCGCCCAGAGCGCGTATCCTCCCGGTGCGCTCCCGAGTACGGTCATTTGTACCGAAAACGTCCCCAGCCCCACCTGTGTCGCCAGCCCTGTCCCAATCAGGAGGACGCTGAAGTAGCCGAAAAACGCCGCTGCGGCCCACATCGCGGCGACGCGGCCCCAGCCCGGCATCGTGTGCTCCGGCAGCCGGACCGTGTTGACGAGCTGGACGATGACGATGTACGGCCACATCAACAGTCCGGACATCGCCGCCCCGACGACCAGGAGCCCGAAGGGGTCGGCTATCGATATCGGGAGGGTGAGGATGAGCACGCCCCAGCCACAGAAGACGGTCAGCAGTCCCCAGAACAGCCGCGGCAGACTCCAGCCCGCGTCCCGACCGTACAGCTCGTAGATGATGTCGGAGCTGTTCCGGACGAACGACTCGATGATCGCGTATTCGGTCGTGAACAGGGCGAGAAACAGCGTGACGTAGATGACGCTCGTCGCGAACCCGCCGACCGACGGCGCGATCTCGATGAGCCACATGTCGACCGCGTCACTTGTCGCTCCCGGTGCCTGTGACACCGCGATGACCACCAGCATCGTCGTGACGAGGACGAGGCCGAAAAAGAACGTGAACAGGTGTTCGAGCTGTGTCACGCGCCACCAGCCACGCCACCGTTTGAGGTTTTGCGTGTCCGGGGTGAACGTGAACCCGTCCTCGTGGACCGTTTCGGGGTCGTCGCCGGCGAAGGGGTTCTTGATTCGGCCCTGATATCGTCCCATCCCGTAGCCTTTCTCGCGTATCCAGAGGCTCTGTGAGAGGTTGAGGTAGCCGCCCGCACCGGCGTAGGCCAGCGCCCCGACCAGCACAGCGATGGTCCCGACCGGTGAGTAGTCGCCAACCGCTACCGCTGTCAGACTCCCTGGAACGCCGAACAGCACGTCGACTGACCCGATAAGGACGAACAGCAGCAGCGTGAACGCGATAGACATCGCCACCAGGACGAGCTGGAGGCTCTCGACGACGTTGTACATCAGCGGTGTCACCTGGTAGGTCACCCAGATGAACACCATGAGCGCGATGCCGAACAGTCGCCAGCCGACGACCTCGACGCCGGCGAGGTCGTACGTGCCGAGCGCTAGCCCCTGGGCACCGATCTGCGCGGCGCTTGCGGCCCACCCTGGCCAGCCGAGACTGACGAACCCGCCGAATAGCATGGCGAGCGGGAGGACCGGGTGGACCCGTTCGAACGCTCGAAACACGCTCTCTCCCGTCGCGAGCGACCACCGCTGTATCTCCGTGTTGACGACGAAGTGGAGGCAGACGGCCACGAGGAACAGCCAGTACAGGCCCCACCCGTAGCTGGTGACCAGATGCGGCCAGAACAGCGTCTCACCGCTCCCGAGCGACGCCCCCAGCATGATCGCGCTGGGGCCGACAACGTGACGCAGCTTTGGCACTTTCGGCAGCGTGAGCTCTCTAAACCGCCCACCTGTGCCTGTATCCGGATGGTCCTCACTCTCCGGCGCCGCCTCGAGGTTCTCGTACGCGACCGGAGTGTACGAGGAAATCGGATAGCGTTGCTCTGCGAGGGAGGCATACACTTCTGACGTCTCCGACTCCGCGTCTTCCGCTACGTCCGACTGGTCCGTCGGCTTTTCCTCTGGCATCGGTGAACTCACCCACCGACGTAGTGCCAGACGTGTTCGTGGTCCTCGGCCAGGTCGACCTGCGGCAGGTCTTCGAGCGCCGGCCCGATGGCGTCCCACCACTCGTCGGCGGTCTTGTAGCCCGCCGGGTGCTCCTGAAACACTTCGGTGATGAGTTTCCCGGCATCGGTGTCGGGGTTTTCACGGAGGTAATCGTACGCAGCTCTCAGCGCTACACGCCGGTCGTCGAGTACTTCCCCCGTCCCCGGCAGGTCCGCATCGGCGATACTGTGCTCGACAGGGGGTTCTCGTTGCTGTTGTTGCGTGCCCGTGCCGACGAGCTGGGAGAAGGGGATCCACCAGACCCGACTCCGTGCGCCGACCTTCCGCGTTTCGAGGTCCCCTCGTTCCACGAGTACGTCGAGCTTGTTGTGTGCCGTTTTCCGGGAACAGCCGAGTGCGTCCATCACATCGGTTGCTGTCAACGGCTTCGCCTGGTCCGATCGGTCTTGAAACACCGAGAGCACTCGCTCCGGTGTGAACTCTGCCGTGGACGGTGGCGAACCGTCGGCCCGACCATCGTCCGCGGTATTGCTCATACGTAGCCATTACAGTCGTATGTAATAGACTTTTCTGCAGCGTCCTCCGTTTCGGGAGCAAACGATCTGTCTCCGTCTGACGCTCGATAGGTCTCAATCACACACGAAGGCAGGTTTGCGACTGCCCAATGGACACATCGATACGGATGCTGCAAATCTCTCTGATCCGGTTCACCCCGGAGAGCGGCCACGCTCCCGTTACCAGCCCCCTCACTCGGCCGGTTCCGGTGTGGGAACCGACTGCTCGGCTTCCACGACCGCACGGTCGGGGAGTTCGGGGTTGGGTGTCCGACCGACCGTTAACAGGCGCTCAGTGAGTGTCAACTCCTCCGGACTTGGGCTCGGTTTCTGGACTTCCTCGTAGTCGACGACCACCTGTCCGTCTTCGGCCGTGATACGGACCGCACAGAGCTGGTACGAGGGGTAAAACACCGGGGGGAGGAGCCCGATGATGCCGTCCCGACGGTGGAGGCGCTTGAGCCAGGTCCCGCTGTTGACGACCAGCCCGCCGTCGACCGACTGCACGCTCGGTCGGTGCGTGTGACCGTAGCAGAAGACAACCACGTCTTCGTTTTCTTCGAATACTTCCTGGGCGGATTCCTTGTACGGCGTCTGGGTATCGACCGTGAGATCGGTCTCGAAGACCCCGAACCGGTTGATCGTCTTCTTGATGTCCCGCCGCAGGAGGTACAACGGTACACCCACGAGCAACAGGAGCCCGGCCAGCGATGCGTTCACGACAAGCAACACCCAGATGGCGGTGCCGACCGTGCCGAACTGACCCAGAAACGACGTCGTCGTTTCGACCGGCGCGGACCAGACACCGAGTATATTCAGCGCCGCCAGAATCGCCAGGATGGCGCTAATGTTAAACAGCAACAGGAACGGGACCAGCGCGTACCGCAGCAACGGGTTCATCTCCCGGTAGAAATACTTCGAGAGCATCCACACCGGGACCCGCTCCGTCGGCGTGACGGCCTGGACGTCCTTGAGCCAGTTGTACCGACCCCGGTCCGAGAGCTGGCCGGCCCGACTCGTCACCAGCGTGTTGTAGTAGTAGCCAAGCGGCGTCACGTTGGTGTCGCCCCAGTCCTCGATGCGGTTGTTGGGGTCCTGCTGATTGCCGTGTTCGAGGTGGATGGCCTGGTCCCCGACCGGACGGGTGATCGACTTCGATTGGACGAGCGTGACGTTGTACGCCGCGAACCGCTCCACGTACTCGTCGTAGGCTGCGAGCTCGTGGTCGTGGTTGCCCGGGATCAGGGTGATCTGGATGTTTTCGCCGGTCTTTCGCAACTGATCGAACAGCGACGGATAGGTCTCCTCGAGGACGTCGAACTTCTCCAGTCCCGACATGCCGGTAAACTCCCACAGCCCGAACGCGTCGCCGTTAATGAGTAGCTCGACGTCCTCGTCGGTGGTCTCTAATCGCGACAGAAAATCGAGCAGTTCGTCGAGAAATTCCACGTCCTCAAGCTGCTCGTCGCCGCCGATGTGGAGGTCGCTGATGACGTAGTAGACGCGCTCGTCGGCGGTGCCGTCCATTGAATACGGATTCTTGACCCACAGACAAAGGCGTTGCTTTCCAGGAACTCACGGCAGTAAATCGCTGCGTCGGTTGGGAGTCCCGCGGACAGAGGGCTGTTCTAGCCGGTATCTCGACCTGTCAGCCTACAGCTCCAGTACGGCCCGGAACCGCGCTTCGTTGTCGATCATCCGCCCGTAGGCCGTTTCGACCTCCTCGAGCGGGTAGGTCTCTATTTCCGGCGCGATATCACGGAGCGAACTGAACTCCAGCGTGTCCTGCGAGTCGCGTGCATGTCCGGAGGCCCAGCCCTCTACCGCGCCCCGGTTCTGGACGAGCTGCATGGCGCTGACTTCCACTGGCTCGCCGGGGACGCCGACGACCACGACGGAGCCGTCGACACCGATTCCGCTGACGATGGAACTGATGGCGTCACTCGACGGTGCTGTCGCCAGCACCACGTCGGCCCCACCGAGTTCCTGCAGCCGCTGGCCGGCATCCACATCCGCCGCGTTGATGAAGTGGTCGGCTCCCAGCTCTTTCGCCAGCGACTCTTTCTCCGGCGTTCGGGAAATGGCGGCCGTCTCGAAGCCGGCCGCGTGAGCGTACTGGATGCCGAGGTGACCGAGTCCGCCGACGCCCTGCACGGCGACGAGGTCCCCGACGTTCGCATCGCTGTTCCGGAGCGCGTTGAACGTCGTCACGCCCGCACAGAGCAGCGGTGCCGCGGCCGCCGCGTCAAGCGACTCCGGAATCCTTGCGAGCGCTTCCGACGGCGCGATCATGTACTCCGCGTACCCGCCGTCGTAGCTCAGCCCGGTGACTTCGCCGTTCTCACACTGCAGGAAGTTCCCCTGCCGACACTGGTCACACGTCGAACAGTGGCCGCCGTGCCAGCCGACGCCGACCCTGTCGCCCGCATCCCAGGCGTCGACAGCGTCGCCGACGGCATCAACGCGGCCCGCCACCTCATGGCCGGGAATCCGCGGATATGAGATGTCCGGGTTGGTCCCCTCTTTCGTGAACACGTCGCTGTGACAGATACCGCAGGCGTCGACCGAGACCCGTACCTCGCCGGGGTCCGGTTCGGGCACGTCTCGTTCGACGACCTCGAAGTCTGCCCCTGGCTCAGGCACGACCGCCGCTTGCATTGTGTCTGACATAGCGACGCTTTCGGCTCGACGCGGATAAGCGGCCAGTTAGCAGATATCTGTACGGGCGGCGTTGGCTTCTTGACGGAGCCGATACGCCCCTCGATTGGTTGTCAATCACGCAATATCCGACCGGAATTCCGGGACCCCGCCGACGCCAACGTCGGGAATACGGAAGAGCGCGCCGGCCCCGTCGCCCTCCGTCGCTCTGTCGCCGTCGGTGAGCGCTGTCGTCAGATACAGGTCGGTGTACTCCGGGCCACCGAAGGTGACGGACGAGACTTTGCGTGCCGGGAGGTCGAATTCGGTCACAGCCTCTCCGGCGGGAGAGTACCGCACGACCTTCCCGCCGTTCCAGCGGGCCGACCAGATATGGTCGTCCTCGTCGACGGTCATCCCGTCGGGGATACCATCCTCGCCAGAGATATCGATGAACGTGCGTTTGTTCGAGAGAGCACCGGTCGCCCGGTCGTAGTCGAACGCGTATATCCGATGGGCTTCGGACTCCGTGAAATAGAACGTTCCTAGACCGCTCGAAAAGCCCATGCCGTTCGGGATATCGACGTCCTCGACGACGAGCGAGGCGGAGCCGTCGGTGTCGAGCCTGTACAGGTCTCCGAGGTGGTCCTCGCCAGGCATGGTCCCACAGAACACCCGCCCGCTCGGGTCCGCGATGACGTCATTGAACCGTGTTTCGGCGTCGATTTCGGTGACGAGGCGCGTCTCATTCTCTCCGGGCACGAGTCGTTCGACCCGCCGCCGGGTAAACAGGAGGAGTGCCCCGTCAGACTCGATGGTGTACCCGCCGATGGGAGCACCGTCTGTCTCGTAGGCGACCGCGTACTCGTCGGTCGCGGGGTCGTACTGAAACAGCCGGCCGGCAGGGATGTCTACCCAGTAGAGGCGCTCTTCGTCGGGATGCCACAGCGGTCCTTCGCCCGTGTGAGCGCGTGTGTCGGCGACGCGTTCCGTGTGAGCCATGGGCAGTGTTCTCCGCTCAGTCCCTTGAGCGTTATTGCTGTCTGCCCACCAACCTGACCGGCCCGATGCCGGTGTTCAGGACCGGAGCCGCTGGATGCGTTTCTCCGTCGGGGGGTGGGTCGAGAACAGCTTCTCGAACAGCCCCTTGTCCGCGTTGAAAATACAGAGGGCGTTCATGCTGTCCTCGACCTTCGATTCACGCCCCTCGGCCCCGCGAGAGATTTTTTCGAGCGCGCGGGCCAGCGGTTCCCCCGTCCCGATCGCACGCCGAGCGTCCGCATCCGCGACGTACTCCCGATACCGTGAGATAGCCAGCACGAACACCATGACCAGCGCGTTGGCCAGCGAGGAGGCGACCATCGCCATGATCCAGGAGCCCATGTTTCGCTCGCCGCCGAACAGCACCGCGAAGTAGGCGACGTAGCCGACGAGCATCCCGATGGACTGGCCGACGACCATCGTGATGACGTCCCGGTTCTTGATGTGAGCCAGTTCGTGCGCGATGACGCCCTCCAGTTCGTCGTCGTCGAGCAGTTGCATCAGTTCGCTCGACACGACGACGACACCCGCACCTTTGCGGCCGACCGCGAAGGCGTTGGGAACGCCCATATCCATCACCATCAACCGCGGCTCTTCGAGACCCATATCTCTGCAGAGCCGCCGGACCATCTGATGGACGTAGCCGAACCGCTGGTCGTCCGGCATATCCTCCGCGCCACGGAGTGCCAGCCACTTCCCGAGTTTGTACTGGATGGCCGGAACGACGAGGATTCCGACGAGAAGCACCGGGACGAGCGGCAGGCCTAGCAGTACCGACAGTGCCGTTCCGGCGAAAACGTAGAACGCGAACAGGATCGCACCGACGACAAGCATCCGCACCTGTAATCCGAAGTCTGTCATACAGGGTCAAATCCGTCCGGCCGTATAAACCGTCTGGCCGACGATTCCGCTCGTGTCACTGGGTTTAGCCACAGGTGTGGTGACCACTCCGAGGAAATTCGCCGAGTTAGTCGGGACAGCGGACGGTCCTTACTCCTTGCAGAGTGCGTAACTCCGACGGCCGTGGGTTTCGAGCGTGAGATACGATAGCCGCCAGTCGGTCTCCGCACAGAACTGGTGGACCGCGGGGATGACGCCGTTCACGATCTTGTAGTCGTCGCCCGCGATGTAGCCGTCCGCCGCCACGGCCCGCTGGCTCTCTCTGAGCTCGGCCAGCGTCGCCTCGTACTCGTGGGAACTGTTGATGTACACCCAGTCGAGCGAGTTAGTCTCGGCATCACGGAGCACTGAGATCGGCTCAGCGCCCCGGAAGTGGATGGTACCCTGGTGCTCGCTGAAGCGCCGCTCGACAGCCTGGCGCTCCTCGTCGCTTTCCCACTGATCGACCAGATAAAGCGTCTCCGACTGCGTGATCCGGACAATTGATTCGGCGAAAGCACCGTTTCCGCTACCGAACTCGGCGGCGGTCCCGCTGGTCGGCATATGTTCCAGGAGATCCGTCCGGTGGGGGAGGAGTTGTACGTTTTCAAGTTCTGCCGCCGGGAGTGACTCCGGGACGGCCTCCTCTCGGTTTAGAACGGTCGCCGCGGCGGTTCCTTCGGACGTGTCGGGTGGGAACGCGGTCCGGTAGAGTCCAGCGACCAGCGGGGAGAGGCGGTCCGGACAGGACTCAGTGATAGCGCGTTTCGCCCACAACAGTGACATTCTGATGTCACGATACCGCAACGGAGAGCAAAAGCATGCCGACTCCGAGTCTCACTGGAGAGCCGAAAACCTATGCGCTTGGGTTCGAAACGACCCTGGCATGTCTCTCTCCCGTTTTGTCGGGTGGTTCCGGCCTTACTCCGTCCCGATCTGTCTGTTTGCCGTGGTGGCGGCTGCTGTGTTGCTCGTGCCGCCCCTGGTTCTCGGGGACGCGACCGGACGCACATACGCCCTGACCATGGCGGTTCTCATCGTCGCGATCTCGTCGGTCCTTCCGTATGCCGTCGCCGTCGGTGTTCTAACTGTCCCGTTCCTCTACACCGGAATCGGTAGTTACGCGGCTCCGGAGGTATTGCCGACCGATGCAGAGCCGTTCGCGCTGACTGCAGCACTCCGACACGTCACCGCCGGCATCTCGTATGTCGTCGCGGCCACCGCCGTCGGCGCTGTCGGCATCGGTCTCGATTTCGCGGCCTCCAGTGGTTCGGACCCGTTTCCGGCGGTCGGTTTCCCACCGTTTCCGGCACTCGGGTTTCCGCCGTTTTTGATGCTCGGTGGGGTGGTCATCGCCGGTGTCTACGTTGCGCTCCAACTGTGGCGGTACGAGAGGTCGGTGCGGGGGTTGGGGTGGGACACGGTTCTCGGAACGGTCGTCCTTGGCGCGTTCCTCGCCGCGTCGCCCATCGTCGCGCTCTGGATTTTCGGGTCCTATGGCTTCTGACAGTCTCTCCGCGACCTGTAACAGACGGATTATATGCAGATAGTCCGATAGTCGGCGCTACCCGCCGGCTTCCAAACGGCTTAAAGTCACAAGCACTGGTGGTTCGATATGACTCAGCAACAGTCCTCGACAGATGGCGGTCCACGAGCGAGCGGCATGCCGATGCTCGGTCTCGGAACGTGGCAGAACGACGACGCGGAACAGTGCGCCGAGAGCGTCCGGACGGCCCTGGAGGCCGGCTACCGACATATCGACACCGCACAGGCCTACGACAACGAAAGCGCCGTCGGTGACGGTATCGCTGCGGCTGACGTGGACCGCGACGACATCTTCCTGGCGACGAAGGTCTGGATCTCGAACCTCTCGCACGACGACGTGATCGAGACGACCGAGGAGAGCCTCGACAAACTCGGCGTCGATTCGGTCGACCTGCTGTACGTCCACTGGGCGGCGGGCGAGTACGAACCCGAGGAGACGCTCCCGGCGTTCGACGAACTCGTCGACCGCGGTCTGATCGACAACGTCGGCGTCTCGAACTTCGAACCGCACCACGTCGAAACGGCGATGGACGTGCTCGATGCACCGGTGTTCGCGAACCAGGTCGAGACCCATCCGTTCCTCCAGCAGTCGGAACTGCGCGAGCACGCGGCGGAACAGGACTACGAACTGGTCGCGTACTCCCCGCTGGCACGCGGTGAAGTGTTCGGTCACGATGTTATCGAATCCATCGCTGACGACCACGGCGCGAGCGAGGCGCAGGTCAGCCTCGCATGGCTCCGTGAAAAGGGCGTGACGGCCATTCCGAAGGCCACGAGCGAAGCTCACATCACGGACAACCTGGCGAGCCTCGACCTGTCGCTGACGGACGCCGAAATCGACCGCATCGACAGCATTGACACGGTCGACCGACGCGTTGATCCGGACTGGTCGCCGGCCGCCTGGGACTGAGCCGCTTCGGGCTTTCCCAGTCGTTTTTGCCGATACGACTGTCGGTCCGTGACACTACCTCTCCCACAGCCCTCTTCACATTTCGACCCCTTGTACACGCAATGAGACATCTTCGCTTTAGGGGGTGGTCCAGCTGACCTGGCCGATGCTGCGGTCCACGTTTACTGATCGTCCCTCAATCCCGGCACGCTACCGCGACACTGCGCTGTTCGTCCTGCTTGCCGTATTGTTCGGTGGCTCGTTCGTCGCGATCAAAACCGGGCTTCGAGAGCTTCCGCCGGTGCTGTTTGCCGGCCTCCGGTTCGACCTGGCAGCGGTGACGCTGCTTGGCTACATCGCCCTTACCCGGCCCCGGTCGACGTGGCTGCCCCGGACTCGCGGGGACTTCGTGGGCATCGGGATGGCGGCGCTGTTCCTGATCGCGCTCAACAACGGGCTGTTGTTCCTCGGCCAGGGCGCGACGACGCCCGCAGCGGCGTCTGTGATGTACGGCCTGAACCCGATACTCGCCCCCGTGTTCGCCTGGTGGCTGCTGGGCGATAGGCTCTCGTGGCTCGGTGCGCTCGGTATCGGTATCGCGCTGAGCGGCGTGGTTCTCATCGTGCAGCCGTCGCCATCGACGTTCACCGACGCGAGCGCTGTCGGGCAGCTTCTGGTTCTTGGCGCGGCAGCGGCCGTTGCACTCGGCAGCGTGCTCCTCCAGCGTGTCGGCCCGCAGATGGACAGTACCCCCCTGACTGCGTGGGCGATGGCCGTCGGCGCGGTGTTGCTCCACCTTGCGAGCCTGCTAGTCGGGGAGCCACCGACGGCCGTAATCGGTATCGGCCCGGAAACGATTGCGAGCATCCTGGCCGTGGGCATCCCGTCGACAGCGGTCGCGTACGCCATCTACTTCGGCCTCATCAAGCGCATCGGTCCGGTTCGTGCGAACCTGGTGGCCTACGTCGTGCCGATATTCGCCGCGCTCATGGGCTGGGTGCTGCTGGGCTCGTCGATGTCACTGTGGACGTTCGTCGGCTTCCTCGTCGTCGTCGCGGGCTTTGCGCTCATCGAGCGCGCGACGATTCGCATGGAACTTCGCCGGCTCTACCGCCGCTTTGACAAGACAGAGGCATCTCAGCAGACGCCGCCGTGTGACGACTGAATCAGCGGTTACAGAGAGGCTCGTCCGCCGGCTCTGACGAAACAGGCCCGGCCAATCATGTGTCGGCAGCCCCAAGGTACGATATGGATCCTTCCGACGTGGAGACAGTGTTCGTCGCCGGTGCCAGCGGCGGGACCGGTCGGGCAGCCCTCCGACTGCTCAGCTCGCGCGTGCCGACGGTCCGGGCACTGACCAGCACACCGTCGAAAACAGACGACCTGCAGGCGGCCGGCGCTGACGAGGTTGTCGTCGACGACTTGCTGAACCCGACTGCGCTGACCGATGCGCTGTCGGACGTTGACGCCGTCCTGAGCGCTGTCGGCTCGAACATCACGGACGTCTGGTCTCGAGACGAGTACGTCGACGGCGCGGGGACGATCAACCTCCTCGATGCGGCCGTTGAGGCCGGCGTCGAGGCCTTTGTCATGGAATCCGCTATCGGCGTCGGTGACGAGCCGGCCAGTCCGCTCGCGGCGGCCTTTGATGTCGTCATCCAGCCGATACAGCGGGCTAAAGCAGAAGCCGAGGCCGCAATCCGCGAGGCCCCGGTTCGGCACACGGTCCTCCGACCGGGCGTGCTCACGAACGGACCGCGAACTGACACCGTCTCCGTCGCTGAACCCGGAGCGAAGCTCTGGGGCAGCGTCTCGCGGGCCGACGTGGCCCGACTGATGATTGCTGCGCCCGTTACGCCGGCGGCCGCCGACCGCACGCTGGAAGTCGTTGCGAAGCCGTCGTTCCCGAAGCGATCGGAGAACTTCGATTGGCAACTCCCCGGGAGTGGGGCGTCGGAGACCATCACAGTCGAAACCCCGGACGACGGCGCGTAGTGGGCAACCCATCCGTGTGCAAATACGCCTCCAGCGAGAAGGGTGGTTGATGACTGCTGTGGACCACGCGAACGCCGGCTATCGGCGGCTGTTCGAGCAGGATGACCTCTCGTTCGGTCTCGGATTTCCGCTCACGGGAGAAAAAGAGTCGACGCCGGATATCGACGCGGAACTCCGGCTCGCAAGCCACGCCGAAGCAGTCGGCTTCGACGGGCTCTGGGCGCGAGACGTGCCGACGTACTGGCCGCGGTTCGGGGACGCCGGCGGGGCCTTCGATCCGTGGTCGCTGCTGTCCCACGTCGCCGCCCGCACCGAGTCGGTGGCTCTCGGCACCGCGAGCGTCGTTCTCCCGCTGCGCCATCCGATCCACGTGGCGAAGTCGGCCGCGACCGTCGACCGCCTCTCGGACGGCCGACTCGTGCTGGGCGTCGCCTCGGGCGACCGCGACCCGGAATATCCGGCGTTCGGGGTCGACCCCGAGAACCGTGGCCAACTCGTCCGCGAAAGCGTCGACGCGCTCCGCGCGCTCTGGCGCGAGGAATATCCGGCTCTCGACGGCTCCTGGGGTCACCTCGACGGGGAGCTCGATGTCCTCCCGAAACCGACGACGGACACGCTCCCGCTCTTTCCGACTGGGAACGCCAGACAGTCGACAGAGTGGATCGCCGAGAACGGCGACGGATGGATATTCTACCACCTCCCCGAGTCGACGCTGGAGTCGTACCTCGACACGTGGCGGAGCCACGCGTCAGAGAAGCCGTTCACGATTGCCGTTCAGGTCGAGTTCGCTGCTGATCCGACGGCAGAGCCCGAACCGCTCCACCTGGGCTATCGGGCCGGTGTCGAGTGGTTCCGAGAGTACTTCCGACGACTCGACGATGACGGCCTTGACCACGTTATCGTCGGGCTTCGAGCGGCAGAGCCAGAAGCGGCGATGACAACCTTCGCTAACGAAATCATCGACGAGCTGTGACGGTCGGTGGGAAGATGTTCGCAGACACGGCTTTCGGCGAGACTGCCGTAGCCGGTACCAATGACCGACCGGCAGGCGGAACTCCGCACGTTGGCTGCGGAGCTCACGGACTATGCGGCGATTACCGACGCGTTTCTGGCCAAGAGCTTCACGGACCAGTTGCTTATCATCGATGTTCGCGACGGCGAACCGCTTCCTACCGATGTCGTCGACCAGCTAGCTGACCGCGAACTGCTCCCGGTTGACAGCGTGTACGGCGAAGACGACGCGAACCAGTCCGCTATCGGCGACGTGGGCAACGCGACGCGCCATCATTTCGTCGACGTGGAAACCCGCGGGTCACATCGCTCCTACGTCGTCGAGTGACTTCGCTTGCGGCCGAGGTGGATGCCGAGGCCGAGCATCACACCGATTGGCGTGAGTAACAGAAGCACCGACATCTTTCAGTCCCGGACACCTGAGACCGGAGCCGCTTCCCGATTGCGACGCTGGCGAACGCTGGGACAGCGGCTGCGGAGACGGCTACGATGAGGAGGAGCGCGGCGGTTACCCCCGGCGAGAATGCGAATGTCAGATAGCTTCGTCTCAGGAAACATGATGAAACCATCACGCAGGAGTCGCTTTGCTGCCGTTTCGAACCGCCAGTTGTGGCAGGGCTGTCGGGTACCGGTGGCGTTATCAGAGCTGGTAGAATATCCACCCACCCAGTGACTGAGACCCCGGTCTGGCGTCGTGAGTCGACGGCGTACCTGTTCGGCGCGTGGCTGTTGACAGCGGCCGTCCACGTCTATGTCATCGTCCCGGCGAGCGTCCTGCCGACGGTCGCCGATGGGCTCGGGGTCCCACAGACCACGGCTGTCTGGCTCGTCAGCGCCGTCTTCGTCTCGTGGGCGCTCACGAACGTCGGTGTCGGTGTCGTCATCGACAGCATCGGAGACGTCCACGTCGTCGCCGCTGGCGGCGCGGTGGCGGTCGGGATAGCCCTGGCCGGGTGGCTGGCCGCCGCTGACGGCCTGTTCTGGCTGCTCATCGGGACGCGGGTCGTCGCTGGCGTCGCCATCGGCGCGATATGGATCGCTGGCACGACGCTCGTGGGCCGACTGTACACTGTCGAACACCGGGCGACGGCACTGGGTGTGTTCACCACGAGCGCGCCGGCCGGCTTCGCCGCCGGGCAGGTCCTCGGCCCGCGCGTCACCGCCACAGCGGGGTGGCCCGCCATCTTCGCCGCTGGCGGTCTCCTCAGCGCCGCTGGACTCGCCACCTTCGGGGCTGCTCACCTCAGTATCGGCGGCACGACGGGAAGCCGGGACGACGGTGACGAGCCCGGCACGGACGACGTGACCACGGACCAGACGACACAGCAACGCTTCGCCACCGTCCTCCGGAACCGAACGGTCCTGTTGGGCGCTGTCGTCGCCTTCGCGGCGTATTCGCTCTACCTGTTTCTCAACAGTTGGCTCCCGTCGTACCTGACGTCGGCGTTTGCGCTCTCGGCTGACGCAAGCGGGCTACTGGCAGCGGTGTTCCCCGCAATGGGTGTCATCTCTCGGGCCGGCGGCGGCGTCATCTCGGACCGCCTGTTCGGTCACCGCCGGCTCCCCGTCCTCAGGTGGTCCTTCGTCGTCGCGACGCCGGTGATGGTCCTCCTCGCAGTGAGTACGTCTATCCCGGCGCTGGTCGGCCTGCTGGTCGTCGGTGGACTGGTCATACAGCTCACGTTCGGCGTCGTCTACAGCTACGTACAGGAAGCGGTTGCGCCGGGGAACCAGGGGACCGCGCTGTCGATTCTCGGCAGTGCCGGCATCTCCGGCGCGTTCAGCGCCCCGGTCATTGCGGGCCTCCTCATCGACCTGACCGGGGCCTACAGCGCGGCGTTTGCCTACGCCATCGCGATGGCTGTGCTCGGTGTCGGGCTCGTCTTCCTCGTTGCCGAGCAGTGAAAGCGCCGACAGTGCGGCGATCCGTCCCGTTGCTACACAGTCGGTTCACGCTTTTGTGTGATCAGGGCGACCGTCCGGTATGCAGCCGGAGTCATTCTTCCACGTCGCGATTAAGACCGACGACCTCGACGCCAGCGAGTCGTTCTACCGCACACACTTCGATGCCGCGGTCGTCGAACGCGGAAGCGCTGCCGACGGCGAGGGTGCGACCGCTGTTAACCACGTCACGCTGGACGTCGCCGACAAACTGGTGTATCTGTTCGACCGGGCTCCGTACGAGGCCGCCGGACAGGTCGAATCGGTCCCGACCGGCTTCCTGCACTACGGTTTCGTCGTGCCGGACGTCGATGCCGCCCACGAGGAACTCACAGGCGACAGTGTCGAGTTCGTCATGGCCCCGACGACCTTTGGTGACCTTCGGATCGCGTTCCTCACTGACCCCGACGGCGTCCGTGTCGAACTCATCGAACACCTGTAGTCGTCGCCTCGCGCGGAACAGTGCGAAGCCGACCGGCCACTCCGATGCTGTGGAACGGCCGTCGAGACAGCTGATTCCATAGCTCCAGTAGCGGACTACGGATCGAACTCGCCTTTCTTGAGGCCTTCCCGGACCGGGTCGTGTTCGGCGTCGGTCGGCGGCGGTGCGGTCACCAGTAACGCCTCCAGCCGACTGTCCGCGTCCGATTTGACACCGCGGTCGGTGTCGGCCTCGACGACAACCACGTCGCCCGGTTCGACAGCCCGCTCCGTGTCCCCGTCACGGACGACGCCGGTCCCGGACTGGACGTGTATCGCTACGTCGCTCGCGGGCGCATGTACCGGAATAAACTGTCCGGGTTCGAAGTAGCCACAGACGACTTTCATCCGGTCGCTGCGGAACACCTCGACAGCCGAGAACTGGTCGTCGTCGTATTCTCGGACAGCGTCGAAATCAGTCGCTGTCATCGCGTGTCCTCCCCGTCACTGCAGTCTTCAAGAACCGCAGTGCCGACGTCGCGTCGCGTCGAGATATTCTGAGTCGGTTGCTGACGATTGAATACACTCGACCGCTGTCGGGTTCGGTGCTGTGGGTTCATCGCGAGGAGTTCCGACCGCACGACGGAAAGTCTCGGTCCCGAACCGCTTCGTCCGTGGCCGCTACCGTCCGCACCCGGGATGTGTATAAACCGTCTCCGAACATCTTCCCGATAAAAACCACGGGTAGTGCCTATAAAGACCCTCCAAATGGTGTCTGTAGGCGCATTGGCGACGACAGTACTGATGGCAGTACTGCTCGTCGGTATCGCTGGGATACTCGCACGGATCGAAGACTGGCGGTCGTACACGATTGCGATAGGCGGCGGCCACGGGACTCACGAACGCACTCACGCGGAGAAACCGAGCGGGGTTCTCCGGTGGCTGACGACGGTCGACCACAAGGACATCGGGATTCTCTACGGCGTGTTCGCCGTCGTCGCGTTCGCGTGGGGCGGTATCGCCGTCGTTCTGATGCGGTTCGAACTGATGTACCCCGCTGAGGACTTCCTCAGCGCCAGTGCCTACAACGGGCTCCTGACGACCCACGGCATCACGATGCTGTTCCTGTTTGGGACGCCAATGCTGGCGGCGTTCTCGAATTACCTGATTCCCTTGCTCATCGGGGCTGACGACATGGCGTTCCCGCGAATCAACGCCATCGCGTTCTGGCTGCTGCCGCCGGCCGCCCTGCTCATCTGGGGCGGCGTCCTCGGCGGGCCGTTCCTCGAAAACATCGAACCGGCACAGACCGCCTGGACGATGTACACGCCGCTGTCGATCGAACAGCAGAACCCCGGCGTGGACCTGATGCTGCTCGGCCTCCACCTCTCGGGCGTCGCGGCGACGATGGGGGCGATCAACTTCATCGCGACGACCTTCACCGAGCGGAGCGAGGACGTGACCTGGGCTACCCTCGATATCTTCTCCTGGACCGTCCTGGTGCAGTCCGCACAGATCCTGTTCGCCTTCCCGCTGCTGGGCAGCGCGCTTGTCATGCTCCTGCTCGACCGCAATCTCGGGACGACGTTCTTCACGCTCGACGGCGGCGGCCCGCTGCTGTGGCAGCACCTGTTCTGGTTCTTCGGCCACCCCGAGGTGTACATCCTCGTCCTGCCGCCGATGGGACTCGTGAGCTACATCCTGCCCAAGTTCTGTGGGCGGAAGCTGTTCGGCTTTAAGTTCGTCGTCTACTCCACGCTGGCGCTCGGCGTCCTCTCTTTCGGCGTCTGGGCGCATCACATGTTCGCGACCGGCATGGACCCCCGACTCCGGGCTTCGTTCATGGCCGTCTCTATCGCTATCGCCATCCCGAGCGCGGTGAAGACGTTCAACTGGATGGCGACCATGTGGAACGGCGCGTTGCGGACGACCGCGCCGTTCCTCTTCTGTGTCGGGTTCGTCGGGAACTTCATCATCGGCGGCGTCACCGGCGTGTTCGAGGCCGCCATCCCAGTCGACCTCATCCTCCACGACACCTACCACGTCGTCGCTCACTTTCACTACGTCATCATGGGCGGGATCGCCTTCGCTGTCTTTGCGGGCATCTACTACTGGTTCCCGCTCTACACAGGTCGGTGGTACCAGCGCTCGCTGGCGAAGTGGCACTTCTGGCTGACGCTTGTCGGGACCAACGTCACCTTCTTCCCGATGGTCCTGCTCGGCTACGCCGGAATGCCCCGCCGGTACGCCACGTACGCTCTGGCCGCTGGCCCGGTGGACCTGTTTACGCTCCTGCACCAGCTGGCGACGCTGGGCGTCGTCCTGCTGGTCACCGGCCAGCTCATCTTTGTCTGGAACCTCGTGACCTCGTGGTTGGAGGGACCACTGGTCACGGACGGCGACCCCTGGGACCTGGCGGCAACGGACCAGTTCCCGCGGGAGTTCGCGTGGTTCGAGCGCGAGCGGCTCCCGGTACTCGCCGACGGCGGCGACGAACCGACTGGGGACTGATACCCGATTCAGTCCGGCCTCCAGTCCGCGGTCGTCTTCCTTCGTGGTTCTACGGGCTCTGACTGCTCTCCTACTCCGAGATATCTGGATACGACTGTCGGCCGCCATGTGACTTCCTGGCGACCAGTTGGGCGGTGGCGGCGGTCGTCCCGTCCGTCGTCGTGGTGCGCTCGTCGTAGTGTAACACGGTCAGCCCGAGCCCGGCCCTGAGCAGTTCGTTCGAAGCGAACCGATACCGGTCCCCGGAGGGGCCGCTGTCTACGTTGCCGGTCGTCCGGAGATGGTGCTGGACGAACAGACAGCCGCCGTCGGCCAGCGCCTCGATGATGTCGGGGAGGCGGTCGACAGGGCGATAGAAGCTAATCGTAATGACGTCGTACGTCGACGCCGGGTATCCGAACGAGTCGAGGTCCGCCTGTATCCACTCGATGTCGTCGTCGACGCCATCCGCGCGTGCGTTCTCGCGGGCAATGTGAAGCCCCGCCCGCGATTGGTCGACCGCGTCGACGCGGTACCCGGCCGCTGCGACCGGGAGCGCGTTCCGTCCCGTCCCGGTTGCGACGTCAAGCGCCCGACCCTGTGGGAAAATCGGCAGGTATCGCTCCAACACCGGATGTGGGTCCGGGCGCTGTGGGTACGTACCCGTTCGGTATCGCTCGTCCCAGGTCGTCATGGCTCCGATAACCGCCCGCCGGGACATGAAGCCTGCGGGCAGTAACACAGCTTTTGCGTTGTACTCTGTTTCCGGACGCGCCGATCTCAACTGATTTACCGGTGTACTTGCGAACTACCCACAAGCTACCAGCTATGGATAGCCGAAACGGTGTGACCAGACGGCGGCTGCTCATCGGTCTCGGAAGCGGCCTCGGTCTGCTCGGCGGTGGTGGTGCCTACGTATACTGGTCGCTGCAGGGCGATTCCGGCGGGTACACTGCCCCGGAGTCACACCCCGTCGTGACCACGCGGGGGCTCCTCGACACAGCGGAGGGCCCGGCCTTCGAGACCGAAGGTACGTGGTCGTTCGACGACGCGCCAGCAGTGTTCCTGTTTGTCCACGGGTTCAGCACCGACGCCGAGACGGCGCGTGACAACGCCTATACGGCTCAGGTAGCGCTCGACGGGACATGGTCCGCACCGGTTATCGCGTACAGTTGGGATTCTGACGTCGAGTGGGAGCAGGCGAAGGACAACGCTGAAGCGAACAGTACCCACCTCGCAAAGTGGCTGGTCGAGTGGGCCGAAACTGACGGCCGGCCGGTCCATTTGCTCGCTCATTCGCTGGGCGCGCGGGTGACCGGCGAAACACTTCGGGTGCTCGCCGAGCGAGGGGCGACAGACGCGCTCGCCTCGGTGTCACTGCTCGGCGGTGCCATCCCCTACGATAGCGTGGTGCAAGGTGGCCGATACGGCGACGCTATCGGGACTGTTGACGCTCCGGTGTCGAATTTCTACAGCCACAACGACAAGGTCCTCTCGTGGGTTTACCGCGCGGCGGACCGGACCCACGCCGTGGGCCACGCTGGCACCCGTGACGCGGGGCAGCTTCCCGACGGCTACCGGGACGTGAATGTCACTGATCTCGTTGCCGATCACTACTCGTACTTCGAACCGGGCGAGGGCTGTCTGCCGCGGGTCATTGCCGAACTCGGGTAGGCTGTCGAGGGGGCTCTCAGCGATCAGATTTGTATTGTTTCCCCTGCCTGCCCTAGTCACACAGCGAACGAGTCGCTAAATATCCAGTTTGACCGTCCCGGAGACACTTACCCGTCCACCAAGAGAGCAAGGTATGGACCGACGACAGTATCTCGCTACCGCTGTGGGGCTCGGAGCCGGCAGTCTCGCCGGGTGTAACAGCTACTTCGCGGACGAAACCGACACCGCTGGGACCGAGGATCGCTCTCCAGCCGAATCGTTGACAGGCGGTTCCTCCGGGACACGGTCGCCCGCACCCCCAAACACGCTGTCGGCTGGCTCGTATACAGTCACGCTGTCCAATCCACGGGTCCGTGCATCGATACGTGACGCTGGGGTCCATGTGGATGTCCGTGCTGAGCATGGGAGCCAGTTTCTCCTGCTGGATGCCGAAACAGGTGATGCCAGAGTCGAAGAGATCCCAGCGAGGGTTGTCTCGGACGGGGAACCGATAATTGACCGGCTGTCACTCGTCGGCCGCCCCGACAGGAAAACTGCGGGTGTCATCGGGTTCCCCCTTCCAGTGTCGGACTACGGAACCGTTGCGGTGGTGCTTGAATCAGCGGAGGAAACCGCCCGCTGGCGGGTCCCGGATGCCACCGTCGAGATGCTTTCCAGAACTCCAGAGTTTACCGTAGACGGTATCGAGGTCCCCGACAGCGTGCAGGTCGGCGAGTCCTTCGACGCCTCGTTCACCGTCGCCAACGACGGCGACCGCGACGCCCGCTTTCTCGCGGAGTTCGGGCATACGCTTCTCTCCGACACTGGGGAAGTAGAAGTCGCCGTGCCGGTCGGCGAGCGTTGTACACACACCAGCACTATCGACCCGTTCTACGACGAGAGCCCCGCCGAAATCCCCGTGATACTCGATTGGGGCCTCCAGGCTCGCCATGCGACTGTCGCCGTGCAGCGAGAGACGGCAACGACCGACCTCCCACCTCTTTCAGACGCGCTCAGCATCGAATCGAGCTATCCAATTGACGGCACGATGGTCAACGTCGGTGTCGGTGGGACGGCTCGCAATACCAGCACGTCGGCGCTCAGGAACTGCGTCATCGTTGCCTCGGGTGATGTCGGTGAGCAGCGTTTCAGCGCGACCACACGCCGTGACAGACTCGAACCGGACCTGCCCTGGGACTGGGAGGTCGCGTTCGGTGACGAGGCCGACGCACAGCGCGAACCCGTCAGAAATATTGCTATCGAGACCCGGGCAGAACCGCCCGGCTGACAACGATTGGTACGGTGTCTCCGTGTCGATACTGCGTTCGGTAATTGTCGTTATCCGCCGGAAGGAGGATTGAGCTATGCCTTTGCGTGACGCCACCAGCATAGCGACCACAAATGTCTGGTAAACACGACCTGGGCATCGTCGGTGGTGGTATCAGCAGGGGTCGCTTCTGGACATAACTGCGAAGCACCGAACACTACCGCGGCGACCGGCATCAGTACCATCACGAAACCGAGTAACACCACTGGCGAGTATCGAAACGGCTGGGGTGGCTGATAACCCACCGGCGTTGCCGGACGCAACGTATCGGCTGGGTAATGACCATTCGTTGGCATATCGCTGCTTGAGATGCATCACACAAAAAGTAGGAGCCCCCCTCAACCATCCCCCTGCTTGTGGGAGCTGACGAGCGACCGGCTGCCACCGGTGGATTCGATAGTCGGTGGCGTGCATACGTTCGGTCGCATACTGCTATATAACACCCTTATAAACGCCTATACCGGATTCGCCGACGTGTCAGTAACGGCTCCCCATAGATGGTCTCAACACCGACGTTTCATCAAATGTATAGCTATTTAAAATAGCTATTCGGCTATACCAGTTTTCGGCTTCTTCTTTGTCCGGTAGCTGCGTGGCCCATCAATATGTGAACGCTTCACACAAAATGCGTTTTAATCCTTCAAGAAGCCTATGAGCATGGCCTATCGAATGTCTCGATGTAGCTATGGATGTACAGGAATTTGTCCGCTCCAACGCCCCCGAAGACGGCGGTGATGGGTTCCAGAAAGAGAACAACAGGCTTCTCGACATCCCGCTTGACGGCACAGTGATGGTCAAAGCCGGGTCGATGGTCGCGTACACCGGCGAGGTCACGTTCACAGGCAAGTCCTCGGCGGAAGGCGGCATCACGGGCTTTGTCAAGGAGGCCGTAAGCGGCGAAGGGACGCCGGTCATGGAGGCCGAAGGAAGCGGCCACCTCTATGTGGCCGAGAACGGCAAGAAAGTGCAAGTGCTGGCCCTCGATGACGGGGAGTCGATATCGGTTAACGGCACCGACGTGCTCGCGTTCGAATCGACAATCGACTACGAGATCAACACCGTCGGCAGTCTCTCCGGGGTGGCCGCCGGCGGCCTGACGAACGTCTACCTCACTGGTCCCGGCGAAGTCGCGCTGACAACGCACGGCGACCCGCTGGTGATCACGCCGCCGGTCTTCACCGATCCGGACGCCACCGTTGCGTGGAGTTCAAACCTCTCGCCGTCTATCGAGATGAACAAGACGTTCGAAATCGGCCAGACCTCCGGGGAATCGATACAGATGGAGTTCACCGGCGACGACGGGTTCGTCGTCATCCAACCGAACGAGGAGGGGTCCGTCACCCAGAGCCAGAGCTAGTCACCGCCGAGTTATCGCGTTGCCGACGCGGCTCGCTTGCGGAGCCTTCCCCGAACGAACGGACGGATTGGCGTCACACCCAGATTGAGCCGCTCGATTTCGACGACGTCGAACGACCGATCAGCGACGAGCTGTGACCCTGTCTGTCGCGTGAGGTGGCAACCGCCGGCGAGACGCTTCCAGAGCGGTTCGAGGGCCGACTGTACTCGCGCGCGCCACCTGTCGTCGACGACGTGCTCGAAGAAACGCAGTTCACCGCCGGGCTTGAGTACCCGGGCGATTTCACTCATCGCGGACTCGATATCCGGAATCGTACAGAACACCATCGAGGCGATGACGACGTCGAACGTGGCGTCGTCGTACGGCAGGGCTTCCGCCGGAGACGACTCGATGCGAATCGGCGTGGCCAGAGTTTTGGCTTTCTCTGCTGCCTGTCGCCGCATGTGTGGGTCTGGCTCGGTAGCGTGAAACTCCGTCGCGGTTGCAACGCCCTCGAAATACGGAAACATTGCGCCGGTACCAGCGCCGAGGTCCAAGACTGTTCCATCAAGATCCGCCACCAGGAACTCACGATGTGGTCGTAAGAACGTGCGCTCGAAGAACACCGTCGCTGGATCGTAGATAGCCGCAAAGAGCGGCGACGATGGCTCCTGACTCGGGTTCGGTTCCGAGGACATAGCAATTGTAACGATTGCTCGCCTGAAAGCATTGGTTCACTCGAAGGATGTCACACTCTCCCCACGTTCGAAACCGGGCACGCGTTCTTGACTTCGATCTTTGGAGAACTCGCCACGCACATGGTTCGTCGGCTCTTGGGTAGCGCTAAAGGTGTCGCTACGTACCGCTGTTACTCCTCTTCTTCTGACATTTCGACGCCAGCCTCGTCAATGTCGACTTTGGTTTCGGTGAGGTCGCCGTCGCGCCATGTCTCGACCAGCCCAGGACGCCCGCCACGGTGAGTGCGTCGAAGAGTACCGTCGCCACCAGGCCGGCCGCTTCCAAGGCCAACGTTCAGCCGTCTTGTCTCCGCGACACAGGTGTTTCGGGTTTGCACCCGTTCTGAATATATTCGCACAAACTCTCTCCACGTCAGCCATCGATTATGAGACTAGAATGGCAGCACAACAACTCGATCTCCGAGAGATCCCACCGTCGAAGCGACATCCGAAGATCTTCGACGCGTTCGAAGAACTGGACAGCGGAGAGGCACTGACGATAGTCAACGACCACGAGCCGACGCCGCTCTATCACCAGATGGCCGCGGAGCGACAATCGTTCGATGCCGAGAGCTACACCGTCGACCGCATCGGTCCCAACGAGTTCGTCGCGACCCTCCCGAAGAAGTAGCCTGCGACTGAAGTAGACGAAAAAGTCGGCTACGCTGATTGAGTTCCTTCTCTTTGACCCCGGCACTGATTTCACCATCCCTTGGAGGGGTCGTCGTCGCCTGGCTGCTTTACACCCGGCTGCGACAGTCTGCTCGAACACTGTCGATTGTATCGTGGTTTCCGAATAGCTTTTCGTGATCAGTATTGGTACTGGGATATGGACCGTCGTACTGCGAGGCTACTGAACGGCGTGCTAGCGCTCTGCTGTCTCGCGCTTGTCTTCGCCGCTGTGTATCCATTCAGTACTGCAAGCCCACATTCGGAGAATCCGGTCGACAGTCAATTCGCAGTGCCAGAGGCCGACGAATACCGGGCGACGGGAGCGATTGTCGTTGAGGGGAAGTCAGCGCTCGAATTCGAGGGTGCTGTGACCGCTGACGGTCGGCGCTACCAGTCCGTGGACGAAGGTGCTGTTCGAACCGAACAGTACCAGGCGGCGCCGGATGGCCCGGTCTACGAGCGGATTATCGTCGACGGTCGGAATAGTATCGACCAACGTCGAGCCCAGATCCGGAGCGATACCGACCGTGAACTCCTCCGAGAAAATCGGACTGAAGGGGCCGTTACGTTCATCATCAAGGGAGAATCCGGAGATATTGCGGACGATATCGACGGCACGGCGTCGGTGGTCGTCAGAAGCCTGGCTGCCATTGGGTACGAACGCAAAGCGGACGAACAACCGGGACCGTCGGTCTACGAACCGAAAAACGGGTGGTACGAGGGGATCGAAACATATCATGTGACTGCGGCTACGGGCGAAGTGCGGACAGCTCCCGACACGACCGCTGTTCGCTCGGCGACAGTCACCTGGGAACAGACGGTTCCTGCGGGGACGTACGCGGAGTCCGCCCTGGTCAGACTGACGAGCGACGCGCCGCGAACGTACGACCTCTCCTTCGAGTTCGAGTCGGGCCAGGCGACGGTGAATCGGCCGGCGTGGGTCAATGCGGTCCGGAACCGAAGCGTAGCCGGACAGTCATAGTTCCCGCTGGAACGGAAGGGCTGGTTGCCACAGCCGTGGTGAAACCGACCCCCTGTGATTCGTTCCGTCCCGCGCCGTCGCACTCAGTGTCGCGTACACGGCTCTGTTCGCCGTCCTGCTCATCCGGTACAAAGCCAATCAGATCGTCGCTGGGCTGACCGTGTGGTTCATCGGACTGGGCTTTGGCCCGTTCACCGCCGTGCTCGTCTGGGGGAACCGCAACAGCCCTGGTCTCGTGAGTATGGCTGACGTGACCGTGCCGGGCCTCGCCGAGTTGCCGGTCGTCGGTCCGGTCCTGTTCGATACGTCGCCGCTTGTACTGCTGACAATCCTCGTTGCGATTGGTGCCTGGGTATTCCTGTATCGGACCCGCTACGGCTACTGGCTGCAGGCCGCCGGCGAGAACCCCGAGGCGCTGGACACTGCCGGCGTCAGTGTCAACCGCGTCCGGTACGCGGCAGTGATTTTCTCGGGTGCGATGGCCGGCCTCGCCGGTGCCGTGTTGCTCGCTCACTCGGGGTCGTTCACCGGAACGGGCCAGACGATGGTCAACGGCCGCGGCTGGATCGGTATCGTCGCCTACCTGTTCGGCAACTACAACCCGCTCGGAGCGGCCGCGGCCGCGCTGCTCTTTGGCGGTCTCGACATGCTCCAGATCCAGTTCCAGACCGTCGGCATCCAGGTTCCGAACCGACTTGTCAATCTGTTCTCGTATGCCGCGGTCGTCGTCGTACTCACGGTCTGGAGTTCGACGCGGATGCCGTCGGCGCTGGGCGAACCCTACGAGAGTGAGGACTAAGCATTGCAGACGCCTGCGTTGCGGGACAGAGCTGAATCTGAGTATCGGTACTCCCTCTATGGGCTGAAAGCGCCATGCGTGGCGTGTGTATGGCCGGTTTTATTTCCTTCCCCGCGAACTTGCAGATAGAATGGCATCCTACGACGCGTTTGACCGGGACGTCGAAATCAACGGTCAAACGGTCCTCACGATTGTCGAGGAGGCGATGGGGAAGTTCTCAGACGAGTACCGGGAACGGGCGCTAACGGCGCTCGCTGCGGAGGGAATCACCGAGCCAGCGGCCGACGAGTGGTACCCGCAACAGGCCTGGCTAAACGCGTTCGAAACGATTGCCGAGGATCTGCAACCGCACGTCCTCGACCGGCTCGGCGAACAGATCCCGCGTGTCGCTGACTGGCCGAACGATTTCGATACTGTTCCGGAGGGACTTCAGTCCATAGACGCGGCCTACCAGCGAAACCACCGTGGCGGGGCAATCGGAAGCTACCGCTTCGAATCCGTTGGCGAGCGGACCGGCGAGGTGGCGTGTGAGAACCCGTATCCGTGCCCGTTCGACCGTGGCCTCATCCGGGGCGTCGCCCAGCAGTACGCACCGGTCGACGCGTTCGTCTTTATCGAGGAGACGGGCGAGGCGTGTCGTCGGAACGGAGACGATACGTGTACGTACACCGTCTATTGGTAACCCGGTGACTACCGCTCGTAAATCTCAAGCGCCTCTCGGAGTTCCGTGGCGGAATACTCCGACGCGAGTTGCACGATTTCTTCTAAATCTTCGTATGTCTCGCGGAGGTTCTGGATGTGCTCTTGCTCGTGAGCATCTGCTGGCACCTGCTCTTCCGCTCGGCGGATGGTCCTGAGCGTCGTCTGGACTTCCCGCTGGATGTATTGCTGGAACACGTCCTGCAAAATGAACCAGATCTCCCGTTCGGCTTCGAACCGGACTCGCCTGCCGCCCCCTGCAGACGACTTTCGGTGGACGAGCCCGATACGCGATAGCGTCCGTGTGACGTTACTGACCGTCGATTTCGCGTATCCTGTTTCGTCGACCAGTTCCGGGATGGAGAGCGGGTCCGCGGCGAAGTACAGCACGCCGTAGATACGCCCGGCACTTCGGCTGAGGCCGTACACTTCGGCCGATTGCTCCATCGACTCGATCACTCGTTCGCGTGCGACCGCGCTGTCGTCATCACTCATATATCCGAACTGACTGCCCTGTTTGCCGCGTACCCTGCTGCATCATATTCGTGTCTATAGATTCCGTAAGTATTAAATTGTTTGATTGGTTTGTTCGGATTGAGCCGAACAAACGAAAACATCCCTCCACATAACCCATGGCAAGCGTCTTCCCCCACCACCCGCCGGTTGACTATGTACCCCGAGAGCAGACGAACGTCGTAGTCAACGGTACCGAACCGACCGACGTCCTCCAGATTCTCTCGTCCGAGGCCGCACAGGAGATACTGGGAGCGCTCAGAGACGAACCGAGGACCGCATCGGATATCGCCGACGCCGTCGACCGCTCGCTCCAGAGCGTCTCCTATCACCTCAACCGTCTCTGTACGGCTGACCTCATCGAACCCGTTGAGACGTGGTACTCGGAGAAGGGGACGGAAATGACGGTGTACGCTCTCGCCACGGAGCGGCTCGTCGTGCAGTTCAGTGACACCGCTGACCGCTCCGCGTAGGTGACCGAGTGCCCTCGAGCGGCCAGAGTTGATCGATACCCCTCTTATGCGAAGATGGACCGACAGTTCGACGGTGCAGTAGACACTCTCCAGGTGTGAAAAGCCGAAGGCGGTGGGTTCGTCCGTCGTTCCGATGGCTGGATCAGTCAGCCAACGAGATGTTCTGCCGGAGATCGTCTTCAATTGCCTCCAGCGTCCGCCCCTTGGTCTCGGGGACGAAGCGGTAGACGAACACCAGTCCGACGAGACTGCAGAGACCGAACAGCCAGAACGTCGCGGACGTCCCGACTCCGTCAGTCAGCACAGGGAACGTCAGCGACACGAGGAGATTCGCTCCCCAGTTGGCAACGGTGACGACGCCCATGGCCGACCCGCGAACGGAAAGCGGGTATATTTCTGAGATCAGCAGCCAGAAGACCGGACCGAGACCGATTGCGAAGAACGATACGAACAGCATCAGACTGATCGTGGCGATGATGCCGAGGCCCCCGCCGAGACCGGGAAGGTAGAACACGGTACCGAGTACGGCGAGCGTCGCAACCATCCCACCGACACCGACAAGAAGCAGTCGGCGCCGGCCGACACGGTCGACGAGCATGATCGCCACGACGGTCATCACCACGTTGATAGTCCCGATACCGACTGTCGCAAGGATCGAAGCCACATTTCCTAGGCCGGTGGATTCGAGAATGGTTGGGGCGTAGTAAATGACCGCGTTGATGCCGGTAATCTGCTGGAAGACGGCGAGTCCGAGCCCGACGACGAGCGCTGGACGGAGCCACGGAGCCAGCAGGTCCCGAACGCCGGTTTCGGACTGTGTTTCGACGGTCTCTTCGATCTCGCCGAGTTCCTCCTCGACGCCTCCGGAACGGGTCCGCTTGAGGACCGCTCTGGCCTCGTCTTTCCGCCCGTGTTCGAAGAGCCAGCGCGGGCTTTCGGGCATTTTCAGGATGCCGATGGCGAGCACGACAGCCGGGACCATCCCGGCACCGAGCATCCAGCGCCACGCGCCCGCGTCGGCGAACGCGTAGTTGACGAAATACGAGAGCAGGATTCCGGTGGTCACCATGAGCTGATTGAGCGAGGTGAGCCCGCCACGAATCGCGGGCGGGGCGATTTCGGAGATGTACAGCGGGCCAACGATCGACGCGAAGCCGATAGCGACGCCGTCGATAAGCCGCCCGGCGACGAGGACGGGGACGTTCGGCGCGACGGCCATCGTGAACGACCCGACGAAGAACACGATGGCCGCGATGAGGATGAGACGACGGCGACCGAGGCGGTCGGCTAACTGGCCGCCGACGGCTGCACCGGCCGCGGCCCCGGCCATCGCGCCGCTGACGATGATCCCTTCGACGAGCGGTGACATGACGAACGAGTCCTGGATGAACAGGAACGCGCCCGAGATGATCCCGGTGTCGAACCCGAACAACAGTCCGTTCAGCGCGGCTAACGCGGAGACGACGTAGACGAACCGGTCGCCGTCACCGCGGAGGACGTTTCGTATGGTAGCTGTGGACATCTGAATAAATGTGAACTCGAATCTGTGTAAAAGTCTTTCCAAGTCTATTCGCAAGACGGCAAAGTTATCCGACTACTTTCATTCCCTCCTAACGGGAATATCCGGGATGCATTCAGAAACACCGGTCCGGTACCCATGCGGTCATCGATCAGGGGCGGATGGGCGAGGAGCAGACACAGTTCGAGTCGTGCCAGGAAATGCGATGCAGGACGCTGTTGAGTGGGCTTCGCCGTCTGCTCTTATCGATGGGAAATACTCGAACTCGGCGTATGGGCCGAGTAACGTACAACAGTAAAGTGTCCTTACTGTGGACACACTAGTATGGCTGATGAGGAAATCGATGACGTAGACAGGGCAATTCTGTACGCATTACAGGAGGATGCTCGAAACATGTCGTCCGGAGACATCGCGGAGCGAACCAGTACGTCGGACAGCACCGTCCGCAAGCGTATCAACCATCTCGAGTCCAGCGAGGTCATCAAAGGCTACAGCGCTGATGTCGACTATCAGCAGGCGGGCTATCCGCTCCGGATGTTGCTCTACTGCACTGCGTCGATTCCCGAACGAGGTGAGTTAATCCCCAAAATCCTGGAGATAGACGGTGTCGTCTCGGTGCAGGAACTGGTCACTGGCGAGGAGAACCTCCTCGTGACGGCTGTCGGTGAGTCCGACAGCGATATCACGCCTGTCGCGCAGGCACTTCTCGACATGGGCCTGACGGTGGCCGACGAAGTACTCGTCCGAAGTCACGAGACGACGCCCTTCGGCAAGTTCGATTCCGAGAACGGTACCTAGCCTAGGACGGTGGTACTGTTGCGGAGTTGTGGGCTGGACGCTTGCGTGTACTGTGGCCCCGATTCAGGAAATTAGTAGAGTAAACGGCTCTAATCAGACACCGAACTGGGTTTCTAATCTAGTGTATCGAACGGTCTGGTATTATCTGGTTCTTATACCGCCCGATCAGCCCCGATAATCTGAGTCAGGTACGTGTGAGCAGGTGGGTCGTTTCTCCGGTATAGGTTCTGAGGTACTTGTCTAGTCCTCTGTCAGTGGTTTCGCTCGACCCCAATCTCAAAAACATAATGTTCTATAATCCACTTCTTTAGGAACAAATTGGTAGTATAGAATAATTTAATAACCAGTCCGTTCGCACTAGGGGTGAAGACAACCAGAATCGGTCGACCACGTTCTGTGGTTGCCGTGCTGGGTCACGAACAACGATGTCAGGACGCAACTCAACGACGACGGTTGGATCACTCCCGGACACGACGGTGGAATCGCCGCTCGTGCCCGTCGCACTCACATGGCTCGTGTGGACGATGTTGGCCGCGAGCATCGCTGTGCTTGCCGTCCGGATCCGAACCGGGTTCGCATGGGAGATACCCGGCGTTGTTGCCGTCGACGGGCTGACGGTTCTGATGTGGGTGGTCGTCACCTTCTTCAGCGGTATCGTTCACAGCTACTCGCGCCGCTACATGGCGGGTAGTCAGCTCAAAACGCGCTTTTTCGCCACCGTGTTCGGCTTCACAGTGGTTGTGATGGGCCTTGTCGCGGCCGATCACCTCGCCCTGTTCGGGGCGCTGTGGCTCGCGATGGGGCTGCTGATGGCGAAGCTCATCGGTATCGTCAGCGGTTGGGACCAGGCGCAGGCTGCTGCCACGGTCGCCCGCAAGTACTTCATCGCCAGCAGCGCGCTTCTCGGCGTCGCGCTGACGGCACTGTGGTGGGCGACCGGTGCGACCACAGTCTCCGGGATTACGGCGGCTGCCGACTCACTTGGTGGCCCGGTGTGGCTGGTCGCGGCTGGCGCGATCGTGCTCGCAGCGATGATTCAGTCCGCCCTGCTTCCGTTCCACGGCTGGCTCCTCTCCTCGATGACTGCTCCGACCCCCGCGTCGGCGCTGATGCACGCCGGGTTCGTCAACGCCGGCGGCATTCTGTTGACTCGCTTCGCGCCGGTCATCACCGTCGACGCCACGCTCATGCTCGCAATCGTCGGCGTCGGTGGAGCCAGCGCCATCGGGGGGAAACTCCTGAAGTCGGTCCAGACGGATATCAAGGGCAAACTCGGCTGTTCGACGGTCGGCCAGATGGGATTCATGATCATGCAGGCCGGCCTCGGCTTCTTCGGGGCTGCTATCACCCACCTCATCCTGCACGGCTTCTACAAGGCCTACCAGTTCCTCAGTGCCGGCGGACAGGTCGAACACACTAGCCCGAGCGAGGGGACGCCACACACGATAGGAACGACGACGAGCATCGTCGGCGCAGTCGTCACACTGCTGACCGGCGTCGCCGGCGGCGCGGTGTTCGCGGTGCTGACAGGGAAAGGGACGAAGGCCGACAGCGGCCTCCTGCTGACCTTCTTTGTGGTGTTCACGACGCTCCACGCGGCCCGCAGCGCCGTGCAGCACGCCTCACTTCCGACGACAGCCCGCTACGGGGCCGTTCCACTGGTCTTCTTCCCGGCCATCGTCATCTACGCTGCGGTCTACACAGGCGTCTCGGGACTCATGCCTGTCAGCCCGGAAACGACCGAACTGACCCTGCTCCACGGCATCATCGCCGTCGTCTTCGTCGGCATATACACCGGCATCGAGACCGGGATCCACGAGCGCAGCCAGCGCCTCTACGTGGCGCTGTTGAACGCCGGCCAACCGGCAGCCGACACTTTGTTGACCGCGACGGAGGACTACAATGAGTACTGAACCCACCATCCACGACAGTATCGACACCGCTGCGACCACCGTCGGCTCCCTCTGGCCGATCCACTCGTTCGTGACGGCAAACCCTCTCGCGGGATTCGAGGACCAGCCGTTCAGTGAGGCGGTCACGCAGGCAGCCGACCTGTTGGGTGGCCGTGGCTACCCCAGCGCCGAGACGTTCCGTGCGGCGCTACAACGCGGCCAGATAGACCCGGAGACTCTCGACGCCGAGCTCTCCGAACTCGGCTATGAGGATGAGCCCGAGATACTGCTCGATCACATGGCTAACGCGGCCGACGCGACGGACAGTGATTCCGACACCGCCACGGACCGGGTTGACCAGGTGCTGACGAAATGGCTGTCGGCGTTCCTCGATGAGGGGAGCGCCCACTGGTCGATGCCGAACCGCGAAGCGGGGTTCTACACCGCCTTCCGCGGAGTGGCCGAGCACGACGGCGAAATCCCCGACAAGGGGATCGTTGCCGATCTGCCTGAAACGCCGACTGAGACCATCGAGACCGTGCTTGCGCCGTACCCGGAGAGCCGGTGGGTGTCCATTTTTGAGGAGCAATTGGCCGCCCTTCCGGGCTGGACGGGCCTCATCAAGCAGCGTGCCGACGACGAGGGGGCGTGGCAGTCAGCGTACCCGGTTTCGCTAGCTGGGTACCTCGCGGCGCGTCTGGCCCTGCTAGATGCCGTCGGTGCTGATATCGCCCCCTCGAACGACAGCATCGATCCGGACCCGACCGCCGAACTCGCCGGGGCGTTCCTGCGCGCCTGGGAGGCGACATACCGCGGTGACCTCGTCGAGACCGTCGCCGCGGAGAGCCAGCCAATCGCCGACAGCGACACGTCGGGCCGTCCGGACGCGCAGTTGGTCTTCTGTATCGACACCCGCTCGGAAATCGTCCGCCGCCACATCGAGACCGCGGGCGACTACGAGACCCATGGGTACGCCGGATTCTTCGGCATTCCGATGGAGTACCGGGGCTATGACGACGACGTGTCGGTCGATGCTTGCCCGCCGATCCTCGACCCCCAGCACCACGTCACCGACGTGCCGACCGACGACGACACCCAGGCGAGCCACGACCGCTTGTCGGGCATCCGCGAGACCGCCGACGAAATCATCGAAACGGTAGAGGCCAACGCCGCCACAGCTTACGGCTACGTCGAGACTGCCGGGAGCGGGTACGGCCTCGCGCTCGCAGCCCGCACGCTCGTCCCCGGGCGCGTGCATGACCTGTTCGACGCGGTCGACGACTCGGTACCCGATGAACACGAGTTCTGTGACCCGCTCGTCCACCACCAGCACACCTACGCCGGTGACCTGCCGGTGGGACTGACCACCGAGGAGAAAGTCGAGTACGCCGCCACCGCGTTCGATCTGATGGGCTGGGAGACGTTCAGCCGCCTCGTCGTCTTCACCGGCCACGCCAGTGAGACGGCCAACAACCCCTACGATTCGAGTCTGGACTGTGGTGCCTGCGCCGGCAACCCCGGCGGCCCGAACGCCCGCGTGCTGGCGAAAATCTGCAACGACGACGAGGTCAGGGCCGCGCTCCGCGACCGCGGTTTCGAAATCCCCGAAGACACCGTTTTCCTCGCCGGCGAACACAACACGACGACCGACGAAGTGGAACTGTACGACAGCGACGTTCCGGAAACCCACGCTACCGATCTCGACCAGTTACGCGCCGACCTCGCCACCGCCCGCGAGAACGCGGCCGCCGAGCGCGCCGAGTCGATGGGTGCCGACGGCTCCTCGGGCGTCAGCGAGACGGAACGCCGCGCCACCGACTGGGCCGAGACCCGTCCCGAATGGGGACTGGCCGGCAACGCCGGGTTTGTCGTCGGTCCCCGCGAACTGACGAGTGATGTCGACCTCGACGGCCGCGCATTCCTCCACTCGTACGACTGGTCGACCGACCCTGATGGTGAGGCCCTGGAAGCGATACTCACCGGACCAATGGTCGTCACGCAGTGGATCAACACCCAGTACTACTTCTCGACGGTCGACAACGCCGTCTACGGGAGCGGCTCGAAGGTGACCCACAACCCCGTCGGCAACGTCGGCGTCTACCAGGGCAACGGCGGCGACCTGATGACCGGCCTGCCGCTCCAGTCGCTGATGGCGGCTGACGACGACCCGTACCACCAGCCGCTCCGCCTCTCGACGGTCATCCACGCACCGGTCGACCGCGTCAACGGCGTCCTCGCTGAACACCCGGAACTGGCAGACCTACTCGACAACAATTGGCTCTCTTTGACAGTCGTCGATCCCACGCAGGACCACCGTGCCTTCGAGTACGAGCATGACTTGGAGTGGTCGGCTTTGTCTGACCTATCCGAAGCCGACCCGGCGGAAACGACCACTCCTGCGGCCGCCGACGACTAGGCTGGTCCGCAAGGCGGTATCTGAAACCGCTGTAGATCAGCGATTTTCGGGATGCTGCTATCACTCTGTACAGTTAGATACTGGGATACACAGCAGAGAGCGGCCCATCTAGAACCCATATACCGGGTAGAAATACAAAAACAGAAATATATTCCCATATGTGACGAATAAAAGACTAAATGGCCACAAATGGATGTGTTGAGTACACGTTTGCTGGCACAAACCCCTTCTTTGAGACTGCATCAAGGCGCTTCGTTTACATTTCACTCCGATAGAAGGGATTAGCGCGGTGCGAGACCGACACCGTCTGCGAGCAACTCGTGTGATCGGAGCGCGTCAGCGTGGTCGCCGACGACGTTCTGGATCATCACCTCATCGACTCCGACACGATCAGACAGTTGTTCGAGAAGGTCATTGAGCGTGTCCGGACTGCCGGAAATCGCCCGCGGCCACGCACCGGCGTCCAGCGTGGCAGGCGTCGGTTCGGGCACGGTCCCGAGTTCGTCGATCGCTTCTTCGACAGATGGAGTCGTGCCAACGACCCCTCGCTCCATCCGCTTGAACGACGCTTCGGCCACGGCACGGAGCCGCGCCGCTTCCTCGTCGGTCTCGCCACAGACTGCGTTCACCGCGACCATTCCCTGTGGCTCGTCGACGCCGCCGGCCAACTGTGAGGACTCGAAGTGGCTCCGGTACTCCTCGAACGAACGGGCGGCCAACTCCGGTCGAATGAACGCGGCGAAACAGTAGCGCAGGCCGAGTTCGCCGGCCAGCGCCGCGCTCGACGGACTTGATCCGAGCACCCACGGAACAGGTGTGTCCGCATCTGAACGAGGAATTTCCAGATCACTGTACGCGTGTCCGTCCGGGTAGCTGTCGTAGAGGTGCGAAACGACGGCTTCGATTTTTTCGGCGTGGTCTTCGTCGGGGTTCCGGACACGGCGGTCCGTCCCAAGCGCCCGGTCGACGGCCGGAGAGCCGTTAGCCCGTCCAAGCCCCGCGTCGATACGCCCCGGAGCGAGCGCGTCGAGAGCGCCGAACAGTTCCGCGACTTTGAACGGGCTGTAGTGGTTGAGGAGGACCGCCCCTGACCCGAGCCGGATCGAGTCGGTTTCGGCGGCGAGGTTGCCGAGCAGTACCTCAGGTGTTGTCCCTGCAAGCGTTTCCCCCATCCCGTGATGTTCCGCCACCCAGAAACGGGAATAGCCGAGGCGTTCGGCCTGCTGGGCGGCGTCGATGGTGTTCGCATACGCAGCAGTCGCAGTTCCGTTATCCGGGACCGGAGAGAGATCGACGATAGAGAGATCCATACCCGGTCACAACGGTTGCGGGGTATAACCGTTCGGCTACTAACAGTGCGTGAGTCTCTCAACCGGGCACCCCACTCCGATGAGCTGTCTCACCAAGGCATAACTAGAATATAAGAAAGTCAATAGGAAAATGTAAATATTTACAAAATATAATATATGGCTTCGCTATACTGCTATATTTGGGTACTGTGTAGTTCGATGAGTTATCTCAGGCACGAAACCACAGAAACCCGACGAACCGGGGTAAAGGCATTCAATGGCTGCTTTCACATAGTAGCCCAACTCAGAAATCACTTCAGAGTTGCATCGGGAGTCGGGCATACATTCGGTCTGCTGAAATTACTACCAAAAACCAACAATATTCATCCAGATATCATATTACCCCTTTTATGGGATAATCTTCCCAATGCAGTGCCGGTTACGAATCAAGTGATATCATGCCCTTGACGACAGTCGGCTCCATCGCCCGGCGGAACGCGTCGTCGATGTCTTCGAGTTCGGATTGGAAGTCGATTATGCCCTCGACGTCGACTTCGCCGTCGGCCAACAGGTCGACAGCCGCGTCGTAGGTGTTCTTGTACCGGAACGAGCCGTGGACATCGACTTCGTTGTCGATGAGTTCCAGCACGTCGATTGGGACCTCCGCTTCGCTGGCCAGGCCAACCAAGACGACAGTGCCGCCCCGACGGACCACGTCAATCGTCGACTTGATCGACGGCTCCGCGCCGGAGGCTTCGACGACCACATCAGCACCGACGCCGTCCGTGTACTCGGCGACCGCCGCATCGAGGTCCGTTTCGGCAACGTTGACTGCCAGGTCCGCGCCACGCTTTTCGGCGAACGCCAGCTTTTCGTCGACGACATCGGTTAGTATTACGTCCGTCGCGCCCGCGGCGCGCGCGGCCTCCAGCACCATCAGCCCGATAGGACCGGCTCCGGTTATCAGCACCGTATCGCCGGTTCCGACGCTGCCGCGGCGGCAGGCGTGGATTCCGACCGAAAGCGGCTCGCACAGCGCCCCCTCTGCGGTGGAGACGGACTCCGGTAGCGTGTAGGCGAAGTCGGCCGGCCACGAGACGTACTCCGTGAACGCGCCGTCGTGTGGCGGCGTCGCCATGAACCGAACGGATTCACAGAGGTGATAGTCGCCGCGCTTGCAGTGGGCACAGCGCCGGCATGGAACGCCGGGTTCGAGCGCGACGCGGTCGCCCGGTTCGTGGTCGGTTACGTTCTCGCCGACCTCGACGACTTCGCCGGCACTCTCGTGTCCGAGGACGAGCGGGTCCTTGACGACGTAGTCGCCGATACGACCGTGTTCGTAGTAGTGGACGTCGGAGCCACAGATACCCACGTCGCGCACGGCAACGAGTACGTCATCCGGTCCGGGCGACGGTCTGGGACGGTCCTCCAGCTCGAACTCAGTCGGTTCTACCAGTACAGCAGTTCGCATACCTGTTGGCACGGAACAGAGCCATAAAAATACACAGGGTGGGTCGTCACGTGCGGTTGCCGTGTCCAGTTACCACTCCGCGACGCTCCCGTCCTCATGGTGCCAGACCGGGTTGTACCAGTTGACCTCTGTCTGTGCCAGTTCGCGGATGTAGGCCTCGTCGATGTCGATACCGAGTCCGGGGCCGGTCGGTCGTTTGACGTACCCATCTTCGAACTGGAACGTCTCCGGGTCCTCCAGAACCTTGAGTCGCTGGCTCGACGTCGGGTCGTGCAAGTCGAGGTCTTGTTCGTGCAACACGACGTTCTGGGCGCAAAACCCGACCTGCAGGCTCGCCGCGAACGCGATGGGGCCGAGCGGGCAGTGTGGAACGACGGACACATCGAACGCTTCCGCCATCGACGCGACCTTTCGCATTTCGCTGATACCACCGACATGGGTCACGTCGGGCTGGAGTATCGACACCGCGTCATCGACGAGGAGGCGCTTGAAATCGTAGCGCGAATAGAACCGTTCGCCAGTCGCTATCGGGACAGTCGTCCGCTCGGCGATACTGGCAAACGAGTCGTCGTGTTCGGGGAGCAGCGGCTGGTCGATAAACATCAGGTCGAACTGTTCGAGTCGCTCGACGAGATCCGCAGCCATCGGCTTCGAGACGCGGCCGTGGAAGTCGACGCCGACGAGGGCATCGTCACCGACGGCGTCACGGATGGCGGCCACGCGCTCGACCGCATGATCAACGGCATTCGGCGTCTCAATCGGCCGAAACTCGCGGGCGAAATTGAACTTGAAAGCCCTGTAGCCGCGTTCCCTGTCCTCTCGTGCGGCGACAGCCACGTCTTCGGGGTCGTCGCCACCGAGCCACTGGTAGACGAGTAGCTTATCGCGGACGTGCCCACCGAGTAGTTCGTGCACCGGTGCGCCGTAGTGCCGCCCCTTGATGTCCCAGAGCGCGTGGTCGATGCCCGCGAGCGCGCTCATGAGTATCGGCCCGCCGCGGAAGTACCCGCTCTGATAGAGCTTCCGCCAGTGATACTCGGTTCGAAGTGGGTCGGCCCCAAGGAGATACGCCTCGATAAGCTCGGTAACAGCGGCACGGACTGTCTCCAACCGGCCCTGAACGATGGGCTCGCCCCAGCCGACGATCCCCTCGTCAGTCTCCAGTTTAAGAAGCAACCACCGCGGCGGCACGGCGAACAGTTCGAAGTCGGTGATTTGCATAGCTATGTTATCTGCGAGGGAGTACTTGTAATGACTGGCTGCCGAGATCAGCAGGGCGTATGACAGAGATAGGCGTACATTTATGCTGGAGGCTACCGGAGCACCAAGCGTACGCATGAGTGTACTCGACAGTTTCTCCCTCGACGGAGAGACGGCTATCGTCACCGGTGCGGCGCAGGGCCTCGGGAAACAGATGGCGACCGGTCTCACCGAGGTGGGGGCCGACGTGGCTATCGCGGACGTGAACATCGAGAAAGCGGAACGGACGGCCTCAGAACTCGACGGTCAAACGGACGTCGTCGCGACGGAGGTGGACGTGACGGACGAAGCCTCGGTCGAGGCGATGGTCGAAGACGTGACCGACCGCCTCGGACCGATTGACGTACTGGTCAACAACGCCGGGATCGTCGAGAACTCCCCTGCGGAGGAGACGAGCATCGAGTCATGGCGGCGGGTCGTGTCGGTCAACCTCGACGGCGTCTTCCTCTGTGCCAAACACGTCGGCCAGCAGATGCTCGAACGGGGCGAGGGGCGCATCGTCAACGTCTCCTCGATGTCAGGCTTCGACGTGAACGTCCCGCAGAAACAGGCCAGCTACAACACGACGAAAGCCGGCGTCAGGATGTTGACCCAGTCCCTGGCGGTCGAGTGGGGCGATCAGGGCGTCCGTGTCAACGCCATTGCGCCCGGGTACATGCGGACCGAACTCGTCGACGAAGTGCTCGAAGAGAGCCCCGAGATGGAAGAAACGTGGCTCGAGAACACGCCGATGGGCCGACTCGGTCGGCCTGAGGAACTGAAAGAACTCGTCGTCTACCTCGCGTCGGATGCGTCGTCGTACATGACAGGGTCGACCGTCGTGATGGACGGCGGCTACACCTCGCGGTGAAAGCGTCAGACTTCGGACAGCGAGTCGTCGGTCAGTGCAGCCAACCGATCTTTTGCGTCGGCCCACTCGCCAGCGGTACCCGGTTCGTATGTCGTCGTCTCGAACGCCGATTCGACCAACTGCCGCCCGGTTTCGATGTCAGAAACCGTTCCGGCGGCGACGGCCTGTGTGAGGACGTTGCCGACAGCCGTCGCCTCGACTGGCCCAGTCGACACTGGGCGGTCGGTGGCGTCGGCCAGTAACTGACAGAACAGTTCGTTTCGGACGCCGCCGCCACCGAGAACAATGCGCGGTGGTGGATCATCGATGACTGCCGCGAGCGCGTCGAGTTCCAGCGCCGTCTTCGCCGCCAGGCTGTCGAGGAGACAGCGGACGATGCCGCCCCGACCCGTCGGGACGGGCTGGTCCGTCCGGCGGCAGTAGGCCCGAATCTGGTCGGGCATCGGCTCGTCGATGCCGAAGGCGTCGGCGTCCGTATCGACGAGTGCAGCCCGTGGCGGGGCCGCCTCGGCGGCCGACAGCAGGTCGGCGTAGTCGACTGACTTCCCGGCCTCGCGCCATGCCTCGCGGCACTCTTCGAGCATAAAGAAGCCGTTGACGTTCTTCAGGAGCCGGACGGTCCCGTCGACGCCGAGTTCGTTCGAGACGGCCTGTTCGAAGGCGGCGTCGGTCCGAACCGGGTCGTCGCGTTCGACGCCGAGGACGAACCAGGACCCGGTGTTGAGGAACGCGGCGTCCCTGGACAGCGGGAGGCCAGCGACCGCCGCCGCCGTGTCGTGGCTCGCCGAGGTCACGATCTCCGGCGTGGAAGACAACCCCGAGACGACGTCGTCATCGACCGCCCCGAGACATTGTCCGGGTTCAGACAGCTGCGGGAGCAGGTCCCTCGGCACCGACAGCTCCTCGAGCAGGTCGGTGGCCCACGTTCGTTCCTCGGGATCGACCATCTGCGTGGTCGAGGCAATCGTCACCTCGCCCGCCGGCACCCCTCCAATCCGTGCGGACAGGAGCTGTGGCATCATGAGCAGGCCGTCGGTTTCTTCGAGGCGTTCGGGCTCCCGCTCAGCGATGGTGTGGAGCTGCCACAGTGTGTTCGGCGTGTTCCAGTTCGTGATGCCGGTCGCGTCGAACAGCCGCCGCTCGCCGACGGCCTCGAACACTTGCTCGCGTGTGGCCGTCGACCCGGGGTCGCGGTAGGAGACCGGGTCCCGGAGCAGTTCGCCGTCGGCCAGGAGTCCGAAGTCGAGCCCCCAGGTGTCGATACCGACCGTGTCGAGGCCGTCGGCGCAGTCGTCGGCCGCACGGAGCCCGTCGCCGATGTGGTTGACCAGCGCGTCGACGTCCCAGACGTAGCGGCCGTCCCGTTCGACGGGTCGGTTGTCGAACCGGTGGACCTCCTGTACCGCGAACGAGGACTCGGTCACCTCGCCGAGGAACACCGTCCCGCCGCTCGCGCCGATGTCGATTGCGACGTGGTTCATGAGATGCTCTCAGGTGTGGTTCGCACGAGTGGTCACTGTCCGTAGCTGTCGAGCTTATCGGCCAGCCGGTCGATCTCCTCGTCCGGGAGGATCTCCGGCTCGCCGATGGCCCGGGCCTGATGGTGGATGCGGGCGCAGTACTCGACCATCAGCGCGACCGTGTAGGCGTCGTCCAGCGACTCGTCTGCGGTCAGCACGCCGTGGTTGCGCAACAGCGTGGCGTTGAACGACTCGCCCAGCGCGTCGACGGCCGCTTCGCCGAGTTCTTCGGTCGCGTGTGTCCGGTATTCGGCGACGGGGACCTCCGTCCCGGTAAACGAGAGGAGGTAGTGCGAGGCCGGTATCGGCTCGCCCAGCGAGGCGAAGGTCGTCGCGTACGGCGAGTGGGTGTGGACGACGCCGCCGACCGCCGGTCGCTCGCGGTAGACGGCCAGGTGCATCGGCAGCTCCGTCGACGGGTCGACGTCGCCCTCGACGACAGTGCCGTCCGTGTGTACAATCGGAACGTCTTCCGGTTCGATCTCTCCATAGGGGATTCCCGACGGGCTGATCGCGATGTGGTTCTCGTCGAGCCGGGCGCTGAGGTTCCCGCCAGTCCCGGTTGTCAGGTCGTCGTCGAGCAGGCTCCGGCCGTACTCGCAGATAGCGTTACGCGTCTCGTAGTGTGGAATATCTTGAGCTGTCATGTGTCGTGTGTCGATAACTGTCGGTTGCGGCGAGTGAGGCGACAACGGGTATCGCCGTCACTCGGCGGGTTTCATCTGCTCCTCGAGCGCCATCTCCGCGTCGTCACCGAGCTGGCGCTGGTGGATCGTCTCGCCGCTGGCGCGGTCGAACAGGTGCACGTCCCGGTCCGGGATCTCCACGTAGACGTGTTGGCCCTCGCTGATCGGGCGCTGGCCGTCCGTCTCGACGATGAACGTCTGCTCGTGGCTCTGTGACCGGGCCTGGAGATAGACGTAGGAGATGCTCCCCATCGGTTCGACGACGTCGACGACGGCCTCGAACTCGTGGCCCGAGTTCGCCCGGTCGTGAAGCGTCATATCCTCCGGCCGAATACCGAGGACGAGTTCGTTTCGACTCCCAACAGCGGACTGCATCCGCTCGGTCAGGTCGAAGTCGAAGCCGTCCGCGCGGAGGGTTCCGCCCTCGACGGTGCCCTCGAAGAAGTTCATCGACGGTGAGCCGAGGAAGCCGGCCACGAACTGGTTGGCCGGGCGGTAGAAACACTCCAGCGGCGTCCCGACCTGCTGGAGTTCCCCGTAGTTGAGGACGACGAGCCGGTCGCCCATCGTCATCGCCTCCGTCTGGTCGTGGGTGACGTACAGCGTCGTCACGTCGAGGTCGTTCTGGAGTCGGTTGATCTCGGTCCGCATCTCCGCCCGGAGCTTCGCGTCCAAATTCGACAGCGGCTCGTCCATCAGGAAGACGTTCGGATCACGGACGATAGCGCGACCGAGCGCGACACGCTGTTGTTGCCCGCCGGAGAGTTCGCCGGGCTTGTCGTCCAACAGCATGTCGATGTCCATCATCTCGGCGGCGGACGTGACGGCTTCCTCGATCTCGTCGGCGGACATGTCCGTCGACATCTTCAGCCCGAAGGACATGTTCTCCTCGACGGTCATGTTGGGGTACAGCGCGTAGTTCTGGAATACCATCGCAATATCCCGGGCGCGCGGGCCGAGCTGATTGACCAGTTCGTCGCCGATGTGAATGTCGCCTTCCGTTTGCGTTTCCAGCCCCGCGACGATGCGCATGAGTGTCGACTTCCCGCTCCCGGACGGACCGACGAAGACGATGAACTCGCCATCGCGGATGTCCAGCGAGACGTCGTCGACGGCGACGATTGACTCATCTCCTTCACCGAATCGCTTCGTAACGTCGTCGATTGTGATCTTTGCCATTATTTTGCCTCCGATATGCGGCTAGTTGAAGCTACCGCCGCCGCAGGGGCGTCGTTTGCGAGCGATACCTGTCGTGGTGCGGACAGCGTCGTCATTCTTTGATCACCACACCGAAGCTGAGCCCGGCTGCGAGATACTTGTTGACCGCGATGAGGAAGATGACCACCGGGACGATCATCGCTGTCGAGGCGGCCGCGAGCATGCCCCATTCGATGGAGCGGGAGCCGATGAACGAGTAGACGAACAGCGTCACCGGTACGGCCTCGAAGCTCGTCAGCACGAGCCCGAACAACAACTCGATCCAGGCGAAGATGAAGCTGATGATGGCGACCGAGAAGATGCCGGGCTTGGCCGCCGGGAGGACGACCTTCCTGAAGCCTTGGAACTGGGTCGCGCCATCGACCCGGGCCGCCTCTTCCAGCGTCTCGGGAATGCCGTCGAAGAACGCTTTCATCACCCAGACGACGAGCGAGAGGTTGATGCTGACGTACATCAGCACCATCCCGATTCGCGTGTCGAACAGGTTGAGCTCCCGGAAGATGATGAAGAAGGGGAGCACGACGGCGATTGGCGGGAGCATCCGTGAGGAGAGAATCCACACGAGCACGTCCCGCTCCATCGGGATGTCGTACCGCGAGAGCACGTACGCGGCGGGCACGCCGATGAGCAGCACGAGGACGACCGACGCCGACACCATAACGAGACTGTTGGCGAAGGCCGCGACGAACCCGGAGTCCTGGATCAGTTGGATGTAGTTGTACACCGTCGGCAGGAAGATCCAGTCCGGCGGCAGCGAGTTCGCCGTTCCGGGCGGCTTCAGCGACATCGAAGCGAGCCAGTACAGTGGGAACAGCACGATCAACGACCACGTCAGGAGAATGGTGTGTCGAACCACCGTGATGAGTTTCTCCCGCGTATCCTTGTCGAGTCGCTGTGAGGCGGTCGCGGAGTCGCTATCCGTTGTCGCCATCAGTCCCACACCCCCTCGAAGCCGACCTTCGCAATGATGACGTTACACAGTGCAACGACGAGGACGAGGTAGACGATGGCGATTGCTGCGGCCACGGTGATCTGGTTGTTGATGAACATCTGTTCGTAGATGTTGATGCTCACGAGCTGGGTCGCCGTCCCTGGACCGCCGCCCGTGAGTCCGTACACCACGCCGAACGTCCGGAACAGGTCGATCAACCGGATGAGCGTCGCAACGAACACGACCGGCTTCATATAAGGGATGATGACGTGGACGTAGCGCCGCCACATCGGCGCACCGTCGACGCGCGACGCTTCGATAAGCGTCTTCGGCACCGACGAGAGGCCGGCGTAGAAGATGATGAACATGAACGGCGTCCAGTTCCACGCGTCAAGAAGGATCACCGTCAGCAGCGGGACCTCAGAGAGGAAATTTGGCGCTGCGAACGGCGTTCCGGTGTTTATGACGTACGGAATGATGCCGATTTCGCTGTTCAGCATGATCCGGCCGATGGTCGCGAGCGAGACGGGGGCGATGGCCATCGGAATGATAAACAACACCCGGTAGAACGACTTCGCCCGGTCGGAGCCGACGCCGGCCACGAGCGCGGCCAGGACGAACCCGAGGACAGTTTCGAGGAGCAGTGCGCTGGCGACGACGGTGATCGTGATGGCGAACGAGTGGATCGCGCCGCCGCGGGTAAAGGCCGACTCGAAGTTGCGCAGCCCGACGAAGTCGGCTGCGAACACGTCGAGTGTCGGCTCCGCGATCAGGCTGAGATACAGGTCGTAGGCACCGGGGAAGAAGGTGATCATCACCATCACCGCCACCATCGGTGCCATGAACCAGTACGGGAGGTAGTCGTTCCACAGGTCCCGGAGCCTGGCGAAGGTCGATTTGGGTGTCGTTTCCGTTTGCGTTGGTGTACTCATTTGTGGGATTTATTGTGGCGCAGGTGTGGCTCTGACTTAATTGCTGTAGATGTCTTCCGCGGTGGACGCCGCCTGAGTCATCGCTTCCTCAGCGGACTTCTGCCCGGCGATTGCGCGCTGCAGTTCCTCGGAGTAGCGCTGGCCCCACTGCGGGTACTTCCGGTCGAAGGGGTCCGGCGCGGCTTCCTGCAGGGATTCGAGCGTGACCTGCGCGAAGTTCTCGCCCACGCGCGAGCGGAACTCGTCGTTCTCCCAGACGGACTGTCGGACGGAGAACGCGGCGTCGCCCTCGACGTGCATCCAGGTGTTTGTCGGCTGTGAGGACGCCCACACCATGAACAGGAACGCCTGCTCGGAGTTCTGTGCGTTCTTGGACGTGGAGATCTGCCAGTTGAACGCGTTGGGCGAGAACTGGCCATCGGCCGGGCTGGGAACCTTCGCGATACCGATGTTGTCGGCGACTGAGGAATCGGGGCCGGTCAGGCCGGGCCAGAACAGGTTCGCGTCGGAGACGATGTGTCCGGCCCGGCCCTCCTGCATCGTTGAGAGCACGTCCGACCAGGTCTGGGTCGACGCGCCCTCGGGACCGTAGTCCTGGAGCAGGCCGACGTACCACTCCGCGGCGTCGATGACGCCGTCGGAATCCAGCCCGGAGTCTGTCGGGAACTCGGTCCAGAGCGAGGAGCCGAACTCGCGAAGGAACGTGTTCAGGATGTAGATGTTCATCCCGTAGCCCTTGTCGCCACGGCCGACGGTGCCGACGACATCCGACTCGTTCTCGTGGATGGTCTTGGCGTTCTGGCGGAATTCTTCGAGCGTCTCCGCGACCTCCAGGTCGTGTTTCTCGTAGAGGTCTTTGCGGTAGAACTGCGTCTGGACTTCGACGGTAATCGGCATCCCGGTCCACGTGTCGCTGTAGCCACCACCGTGGGCCTGCCACCGCGACGCCTCGAAGAGATCGTCGGGCTCGTACCATTCCTCGTCGAAGAGGCTGTCGTCGTCAAAGAACGGGTCGAGCGGCTGGATCCAGCCTTCTTCACGGAACTGGTTGACGACCTGGTCCATGTAGAAGACGTCGAACTGCCCGGCGCCGGTACTGACGTCCGTCTGGCGCTTGGTCCGGAACTGCTGTTCGGGAAGGACGTTCCAGACGACGTCGATTCCGGTCAGTTCCTCGAAGACCGGGACCGCCGGCTTGATGGCTGAAACCCAGGGGTGCTGGACGGCTCCGATGTTGATCGAGGTCCCCTCGAACTGTCGCCAGTCGATATCGGCGTCCTCGTACTCGCTGAGCGGAATCGCGAGTTCACCGTCGTTTCCGTCGGTGCTGGTTCCGCCATCGGTACCACCGCTACCATCACTCGAGCCGTCACTCCCGCTTCCGTCTGAGCCATCGCCGCCTCGTGTACAGCCAGCGAGACCGCCGAGTAGTCCGACACCTGTCGCTTTCAGAAACTTCCGCCTGTTGGAGTTGGTCATGCCAGTTTGCCTCGTCACTATCGAATTACCGATGCATAATAAAGGTAATCATCTGTAAGGTACAATACCCGTCTCATTGCGCGAGTACTGGAAGTATACGGTGCGGAGACGCCTCGAAATATGGATTCACCTGTCTCCGGATTGCGGGAGACCGTGGCAAGATTTTAATACGCGGTCCGAAAACTACGATAGTACGGATGAGGCTGAGTCCGCTGTGCGTCCAGCTTAGCTGGACCAGTGACAACGGGCTACGGCCCAGACCACTCATGACCCGACCCACACCAACTCACGACCGAGGTACCGCTGTAGTGACGACCGCGACCCGACCATCGGAGGACGACTGATGCGCGCCAGCACGTTGACCGATGTCGGCGAAATTACTGTGGAAGACCGCGACCGACCGGACCCTGCGGATGACGAGGTTCTCGTTCAGGTGGGTGCCTGTAGCGTCTGCATGACCGACTATCACATGTATCACGGCACCTTCGCCGCCGAAACACCGCTGGTCCTGGGCCACGAAGGTGCCGGGACCGTCGCCGAAGTCGGTGCCGACGTTGATCGCTTTGCGGTCGGAGACCGTGTCGCAATCAACCCCACCGTCCCCTGTAACGCCTGTTCGTACTGCAAGAAGGGGGAGACGCACCTCTGTGAGAACAACACGAGTATCGGCGGTGCCGGTGACACCATCCTTGACGGTGCTTTCGCCGAGTACGTCCGCGTTCCGGCTATCAACGTCGAGGACATCGGCGAGATGTCCTTCGAACGAGCCGCGCTCGCCGAACCGCTCGCCTGCTGTGTCCACGGCGTCGAGCAGGCTGACATCAAACCGGGAGACAGTGTCGGTATTATCGGCGCTGGCCCGATTGGCTTGCTGCTCCTGCAGGCGTTCCGCAACGCGGGCGCTGCCCCAATCGTGGTTTCCGAACTCGATGACGAACGGCGAGAACTGGCTGCCGACCTCGGCGCAGATACCGTCATCGATCCCAACGAGGAAGATCCCGAGGAAGCGATCCCCGAGGCGGCCGGCGGACCGGTCGATGTCGGCGCTGAGGCTATCGGGCTCGTCCCGACAATCAAGCAAGCCAACGCTGTGACCGCACCTGGCGGCTCGACGCTCATCTTCGGCGTTCCCGACCAGGAGGCGACAATGGAAGTCAGCCCGTTCGATGTCTTCTTCGACGAGGTCGACTACCGCGGCTCGTTCTCCCTGACGACCGAGGACTTCGAGCGAGCGATAACACTGCTCAGACACGAACGCATCGACGCCGAGACGCTCATCACTGAACGTATCGGGCTCGACGACCTCCCGACAGCGTTTGAACGGATGGGCAACGCTGAAGGACTGAAGAAAGTAGTCATTCCAGGGGACTCCGAGTGAGCGAGCACGATCTCCTCGATACCCCGTCCGCAAACGCGGTCGTCGTGGCGCTTGACCACGGTATCGGTATGGGAGCGATCGACGGTTCGACGACCCTCAGGCCACGCTTGACGCGGTGCTTGCAGGCGAACCGGACGGCGTGCTCGTCGGGCCGTACTTCGCCGAGCAGTTCGCCGACACGCTTGCCGCTTCGTCGACAGAGGGCCTCGTGACTGCGGATTTCGTGTCCCCCTCGAGTCGGCCCGGCGAGGATATCGGTCGCTGGGTGCTTCGCCGAATCGTCCACGACTCTGACACACCTGAAGTGGCCTGGGCGGCTTGAAGCGGGTGTTTTCTACATCTTGGTGAAGTGGCTGCGGTCTGGACATATCCGTTCTGTAGAGAAGAACGTATAAATTTCGGCACTTTGGCATCGTAGCAATCTAATTAAGTCTAATAAATAATGTAGAATCGCCTGCGTTACTAGCTCACATGATTGAGATTGTTCTGCTCTAGTGAACAGGCTTTTGACAGCGTGGGTTGAAATGGTACCCAATGACTGACGAATCACAGTATGCGGTCGAAGCAACCCAGACATCCGTGGCTATCCTCGAAGCGCTTGTCGACGCCACTGGGCCCGTCGGCGTCACAGAGCTTGCCGATACCGTCGGGGTTTCCAAGAGCGTCGCCCACAACCATCTCTCGACGTTGCGTGCGGCCGGATACGTGGTCAAGCGCGCAGAGAAGTATGAGGCGTCGCTCCGCCCGCTGGCTCTCGGTGAGCGAACGCGTGACGGACTCAGTTTCTATCAAGCCGCGAAACAGCAACTGGACAATCTCGCGGCGGCAACAGGGGAAACAACGACGCTGTTCGTCCTCGAAGAAGCGGCCGGTGTCCCGGTGTCGATCTCCGAACCCGCGGACGGCTGGTCAGTCCCGTTCCACGCGGGCGAACGGTTGCCACTTCACGTCAACGCCATGGGAAAGGCATTGCTGGCGTCGCTCCCGAGTGATCGCGTCGAATCGATTCTCGATGAAACGGATCTCGTTGCACCGACCGACGCAACCATCGTGGATCCGGACGAACTCACCGAGGAACTGCGCCGAATCCGCGACGACGGTATAGCGTTCTGCAGGGGAGAACAGTATGAAGGGATCATCGGTGTTGCCGCCCCGCTCCCTGATGTCGGTGGCAACCGAATCGCCGCTCTTGGGATCGCTGGCCCTGTTGAACGCCTGAACGGCCGATACCTCAGGGAAGATATCACCGGGCAAGTCCTCAGCACGACGAAATCCATCCAGGTCAACCTCACATCGAACTGAGGACTATCCGGAATAACGGACGTACTACTGTTAGACAATCTGTTCAGCGACGACCGTTCGGCTGGTGCGAGCGGGCACTGGGGCGAGTGTACCGTTCAACCCTTCAACTCTTTTCAGGACAATTTGAATATTACGGGAAATTTCCCATCCAATTGTTATGGTACTGATGTGATATCTGTTGATCCTGATTAGTTATTCCACAGTGACTGCGAGGATACACACCGACGAGAAAGATGTCCCATACCTATAGACCTCAGGTTCGTCGATTGTACACCAATAATATCGTCACTTAGCTCTCATGTGTTCACAACAGGAGGTAGCGTTTATTTCGGAAAGTACCCTCTCAACGTAGCGGCAGGATACTTTGCTCGTCCTTCGCCACCGTGAGGTGAAGCACTGTCTGGGCAGTGCTATTGCTGTAAATTTCATTCCGTTCTTCAGAGCAGAACCAGTGGGCCAAACGGGCCAGGTGGTTATCTGGGGACATCAGCGCTGGACTTGATGATTTCTATCTGTCTCCAAAACCACCCGCTATTGTTCGAAATGACTGCTTAAACACGAATATCTAACCGTATAGGCCGAAGTTAAGTATAGATGCGCCATATGCAGACATGGCCTACCACCGATGGAGGTATAACAGAGCGTTTCGGTCCATCGTAGAAATAAATGCGCCAGTTCTCGACGCTGCCTGTTCACAGTGGTGTGCCACAGCCCGGGCACAGCGGTGGTCCAGATTCGGGGAGCGAAAGCCCGCAGTGTGGGCACCCGCCATCGTCTTCCGGAGTCCGGATTTCCTCGACAATATCGGTTGTCTGCGTACGGATCGCATCCCTCCCGGCTATACCTGTGGGACCATCATCAGGCTCCGTCCCGTGATACTGGGTCAGCGCGAACTGCGCTCGTTCTGCGACGAACTCGTCGTCTGCAGTGAGTTCTTCGAGCTGGGCTCTCGGGAACGGTTCCCCGGCATCAGCGCCGGCAAGCAGACCCAGTGCTTCGGCCGCCCGACCACGGACGTATCGGTTTTCGTCTTCGAGGCGTGAGACGAGTGCCTCCCTGGCGTCGGTAAGCCGTTCGGGACATGCACAGCCGGTAACCACGATTGCGGTACTCAGATGATAGCGGACCAGTTCGCTATCAGCCTGAAGATGGTCCGCAAGTGAGTCGACCTGGTATCGGAGTCGGGCAGGATCTCCCAGGGCGACGTGGGCCAACGCTTTCGCCAACTTCTCTCTTACTTCGGGGTCATCGAATTCGAGGCCGATACGCAGGTCCGCTACGACCGCCGGTGAGGCGACGGCATCGGGATGGTCGACAGCGACATACCCCAGCGCCTCTGCACACCGGGCGCGAACGTAGTAAAATTCCGATTCATCCGCCAGTCGCTCGGCGAGCATCGGGACAACCGGAACCACGCTGTCGGGCGCCCCCTCGCTGACCGCGACGAACAATTTTGCCGCTGTGAGCCGTGTCGGCCGCTCGCTGTCCGCAAGAAAACGAGTAATGGGAGACAGTACACCGTCAAACAGCTGCGGTTGGTCGTCGGCCGCCGATTTAAGCGACCGCAAACACGCCTGTTGGTCGGCTGCGTCGGCCGTGGAAAGCTGTTCCAGTGCCGTCAGAGCGTCGTCTTTCCGCCCGTGCTCAAGCAGCGTCACGATATCCGTGTCAGGAGTTGTACCGGTTCGGTCGTCCATCGGTCCGTTGCTAGCGTTTCTCGGAGAATCCACAAAACCTCTTGCTTCCCGGTTATTGCTCGATTCGAAAGTTATTGCTCGCCGTAGGTGCCGTCAGTTCGTGCTTAGAATGCCTTCTAGAGCTAGGTGCATTTCGGCAAGATCTGTCCTTGTCTCGAAGGATTGTAAATGTAAATCCTCTGTTTTCAGAGTTACTGAGCGTAGCTACAGCTCAAATCACTCCTCAACGACTGGGTTGGTGAGGGTTCCGATTCCTTCGATTTCTACGTCGACGGAGTCGCCGGGTTCGAGCAGTTCCGGTGGGTCACGGAAGATACCGACGCCGCCCGGTGTCCCTGTCGAAATGACATCGCCGGGACGAAGTGTAGTGATTCCGCTGATGTACTCGACGACTTCCGGCACGTCGAAGATGAATTCGTCCGTGTTCGAGGACTGCTTGGTCTCGCCGTTCACGCGACAGGCCACGTCCAAACTCGACGGGTCCAGTTCGCTGTCGGGCACTAGCGTCGGCCCCATCGGGGCGAACGTGTCGTAGCTCTTCCCGCGGAAGAACTGCTCGTCCTCGAACTGTGCGTCCCTGCCGCTGACGTCGTTTATCGCGGTGTAGCCCGCGACGTAATCGCGTGCATCCGCCGCTGAGACGTCTTTTGCAGTCCGACCGATGACGACGCCGAGTTCGACCTCGTAGTCGACTTCGTCGATTGCCGCCGGATGGACAATCGGATCGCCAGGGTTCGTGACTGCGGTACCGGCCTTCCCGAACAACAGCGGCCGCTCCGGCACCTCTTCGTTCTGTTCCTCGGCGTGGTCGTGGTAGTTCAGTCCGACACAGACGATCTTTCCGGGCTGGGGAACGGGCGCGAGCAGTTTCGCATCATCGACGGGAACTGCTCGCTCTGCTGCCGCGTCGACGGCGTCTTCGACCACCCGAAGGAAGCCGGGATCGGTCAACTGCTGATACGTGACCTCTTCTCTGAGGCCGTTGAGCGGTACGATCTCGTCGTCTTGACGGATTCCCCACTGCGGAGTCCCATCAGTGGTGTAACGGGCGAACTGCATCACCGGACACTGCAGTGGCCGAGTACCTAACTGTTGTGCTTGGCAGTCACGAGTACGTGAGGTTCACCTCGATGACGTTCGCACTGCGGAGGATCTGTTCCGGGATCTCGTCAGAGAACCGGTCTCCCTGCATTCGGCTCTTCGGCCCGGAGACGCTGACCGCGGCGATTGCGCGTTCGTCCTGATCGGTAATCGGCGCTGCAAGACACCGCATCCCCTTGACCCGCTCTTCGTCGTCGTACGCGTAGCCGCGTTCCCGTACCTGGTCGAGCGTCTCGAACAGTTCTTCGCTGTCTGTGATGGTCCGCTCTGTTACCTCCGGCAGGCCGTGTCTGTCGAGATACGACTCGACTTCCGAACGCGGACGGAACGCCATGATTGTCTTCCCGAGTGCGGTCGTCTGCAACGGGACGCGCATCCCGGCGTGGGTATCTAGCTGGACGGCATCAGGGCCGCGGGCCTTGTACAGAAACACCCCGAGGCCGTGTTCCTCTATCATCAGGTTCGAGTGTTCGCCGGTCTTTTCCGCCAGTTCGTCGACCTCCGGCCGGGCGATTTCGTACACTTTCTTGCGCGACTGTGCCTGGTTCCCCAACTGGAGGAACCGAGTGCTGACGTGATACTGGGTCCCTTCCTTGACGAGGTACTCCTCTTGCTCGAGGGTCTGAAGGTGGTCGTGGACGGTACTGGTCGGCTTGTCCACTGCCCGGGCGATCTCGGACACGCCAGCGCCGTTTCGCTCCCGCAGTATTTCGACGATTTCGAGGGAAACCTTCGCCGCCTTGACTGGCACTGTGGTGCTCATATGACGTACGATGTGGGTGCGCTGAAATAAACCTTTCCGGTATTATCGGACAGAGTCCCGGAACAGCCGGAATATAGCTACTGGGCCTCCATGCTGTATAGAATGATTGAACGAAGCTGTGAAAATCTGAAAATCTAGTTCAGTATTACTGGAACTGCGGCATGACCTCGTCGGCGAACAGCTCCATCCCGCTCGTGTCGGGGAAGTCGATGAACCAGCACTGGAACTTGGTGACGCCGGCGTCGATTCGGCGTTCGATGGCCTCGGCACACTCTTCGGGCGTTCCCATAATGAAGTACTCCCGGGCGTCCGCTTCGGTTTCAATCGGTGCCTGATCCTGGTACTCCTCCTCGAACTGAATCGGCGTCATCAGATCGACGAGCCGGTCGAACTTCTCCTCGTCCCGCGTACAGATGACGTGACCGTCCCAGGAGTATTCGATCTCGTCGGGGTCGCGACCGACGGTCTCACAGTGGTCTTCGATGACGCCGGTCTTGTGTTCGAGCGTCTCGACGTCGCCGTTGAACACGTCCGTGTTCCACACGTCGGCGTGTTTGGCGACGAGTTTGAGCGTCACCTGCTCGCCCTGCCCGCCGACGAGAATCTCCGGATGGGGGTCCTGAACGGGAGTGGGCGCACACGGTGCGTCCGTGATCTGGTAGTGGTCGCCGTCGAAGCTCGCGCCGTCGCTGCCGGCGTCCCACATCCGCTTTATCAGGCGGATCGATTCGTCGAGCCGCATCAACCGCTCGAACCCGTCGCGGTACTCCCAGTCGTAGGCCTCGTACTCCGGTTCGTGCCAGCCGGCCCCGAGACCGAGTTCGAGACGGCCGTCGGAGATGACATCCAGCGTCGCGGCCATCTTCGCGACCAGCGCCGGGTTCCGGTAGTCGTTACACAGCACGAGCGAGCCGATGTTGATGTCGTCCGTGAACCCGGCTATCGCCGACAGCAGCGTCCAGCACTCGTACTCGGCGCGGTCCCTGCCGAGCATCAGGTGGTCGGGTGCCCAGGCGGCGTCGAACCCGAGTTCTTCCGCCGTCTCGATACCGTGGCGAGTCGTCTCCCAGTCCAGCGCCTCGTACTCCGGCGTGTCGCGGTGCACGGGTTCGTCGTCACCGGCATCGGGCGCGCCGGCGAACACGGGAACGTTGTATTCGAATTTGATGTCGGTCATTGTTACTCCACGGCGAAATGTTCGAGCGCGTCGTGGTTCAGTTGCGTGCTGATGCCGGGTTCGTCAGGGAGCGGAATCGAGCCGTTCTCCGGCGACGGCGGGTTCTCGAAGATGGCGTCGGCGTAGGTCGACTCCTGCTCTTCCTGCTGTTCCTGGAACCACTCGGGCGTCGGGAAGTACTCCGCCATCGGCATGTTCGTGTGCCCCGCGATGGCGTGCAGCGTGGGGTTCGTTCCGGCGTGTGGGATCACCGGCACGTCGTGGACTTCCGCCATGTCTGCGACCTTCTGTAATTCCGTGATACCGCCGACGCGGCCCACGTCGGGCTGGAGGATGTCGACGGCTTCGCGTTCGAGCAGGTCCTCGTGGCCCCAGCGCGTGAATTCGTGTTCACCGCCGGAGATCGGCATCGGCGCGGCCTCACGGATCTCGGCGTAGCCGTCTATGTCGTCGGCGATGACCGGCTCCTCGACCCACGCCATGTCGTATTTCGCCAGGCGCTGGGTCATCTTCTTCGCGTACTTGACCGACCAGCCCATGTACGCGTCGCCCGCGATGTCTATCTCGTGGCCGACGGCGTCACGGACTGTCTTGACGATTTCCTCGTTTTTCTCCATTCCCGTGCGACCGTCCTCGGGTCCGTGGAGGAAGCGCAGTTTCATCGCGTCGAAGCCCGCCTCGGCGTACTGAAGCGCTTCGCGCTCTAGTTTCTCCATGTCGACGGGGTGGAGGTTCGACGCGTAGGCGGGGATCTCGTCTCTCGTGGGGCCGCCGAGCAGTTCGTAGACGGGTTTCCCGGCCTCCTTCCCGGCGATGTCCCACAGCGCCTGGTCGACGGCGCTGATCGCCATGACGGCGACGCCTTTCCGTCCGAAGGGGAGCGTCGCGCGGTACATCTGCTCCCAGAGGTGTTCGCGTCGAATCGGGTCCTCACCGATGACGATCTTGGAGAGCGTCTCCTCGACGACGGTGGCGATGGCGCCGGTTCCCCAGTTGCCGACGCCGACGCCGCTGATGCCGGCATCCGTCTCTACTTCGACGACTACGTCGCCGACCGGCCCCATCCACTTCCGGCGGGCCTGCGGGTTCTCGCCGTCGACGTTACGGTACTCGTCGTACTTCGACATGATCGTGACGAGAGGGAACTCTATGAACTCCCCCCACGACTCGTTGCTGACTTTCGTCGCTGAAATGTCTGTGATTTCCATGGGTCAAACGCGTACGTAGACGTGTTCCGGCAGCAGTAAAACCTTTTTTGTCACCGTCTCTGGCGCGTATCTGAGTCTCGCCAGTAGTCGACCGCGGTCGTGCGTCGGCGAAGCGCTCAGTCGGCGAACTGGAAGACCGGTTTGCAAGTTTCGGACGCGAGGAACGCCTCGAATGCCGCCGTCGGGTCGTCCATGCTGTAAGACGTATCCAATATTTCGTCGACGGCGATTTCGCCCCGCTCAAGCAGCCGAAGCGCCTGTTCGAAGTTCGTCCACGTCGAGCCATAAGAGGTGTTGACATCGACCTCACCGCGGACGGTCGACGTGAACGCGACTTCGCTCGTGTCGTTCGGAATACCGACCATGACGACCTGTCCGCCCTTCCGGACGTGGTCGACCGCCGTACCGATACCGGTGTGGTGACCGGTCGAGTCGAACACGACATCGAACCCGATACCGTCCGTGTGAGCTTCGGCCTGGGCTTCGAGATCCTCAGACTGGGCGTTCACCGTTTCGATACCGAGGTCGGTGAGGAGCGGGAGCCGATACACCGCGTCCTGGTCGAGTCCGGAGACGAGGACGTTCGCGCCGAGGGAATCGGCGACAGCGGCGACCAGCACCCCGATTGGGCCGGGGCCTTCGACCAGTACGTTGTCGCCGGGCGTCGTCACCGACTGTTCGAGCACCGCCCGCGTGGCGATACTTATCGGCTCCGTGACGGCTGCCTGCCGTAATGGAACGTCCTCGGGGACCGCGTGGAGGTGTTCCGGCGCGACCGTGACGTACTCCGCGTACGCGCCGTCGCGGTGCATCCCCGTAATGGAGAAGTTCTGGCAGACGTTGGGCTGGCCGTTCTTGCACTGAAAACAGTGGCCACAGTCGTGTATCGGTTCCTCAATGACTTTATCGCCCGCCGTGAACCCCTCGACGCTATCCCCGACTTCGACGACTTCGCCGGAGTACTCGTGGCCCATTATGCGTGGAATCGGGATCCACTCGTACCCGCCGTCGTATTTGTAGGCGTGGGCGTCGCTTCCGCACAGACCCGCCGTGTGGACTTTGACGAGCACTTCGTCGCTTTCTAGTGTCGGTTTCTCTCTGTCTTGTGTCTCGACTTCCCGCGGGCCGGTTTGAACGATTGCTTTCATGATTGGGAGTAGTGATATCGCTGGATCCGCTCGTTACGCTTCGACGCTATCGGCCGACGCCTCGCCGTCTGCTCTCTCGGTGACGAGACGCCCTTTCAGCAACGCTTCCGTGGTCGGGTCGAATAGGTAGACGTGTTCCGGTGCGATGGTCAGTTCCATCTGATCTTCCGGTTCGAGGTCGTGGAAGCGGCCGACCTTCGCCGTCACGTCGCCGAGAGCCGACGTGCCGTGAACGATTGCTTCAGTCCCGACCGGTTCGACCACGCGAACCCGGGTGTCGAACTCGGGGCCGTCTGTCGCTCGGGTCCGTGCCTGATAGAGGTCCTGTGGACGGAAGCCGACGAGGACCTCCTCAGTGTTTATTTCGGTATCGACGAGTCGCTTCGGGATGTCGAAGGACGTGGCGTCCATCTCGATGCGGTACGAGTCGCCCCGTTCACTGAGCGCCCCCTGGAACAGGTTCATGTCCGGGCTCCCGACGAACTGCGCCACGAAGAGGTTCGCGGGCTCGTTGAACACCTGGTCGGGCGTCCCGAGCTGCTGGAGCTCTCCGTCGTTGAGGATCGCGATCTTGTCCGCGATGGTCATCGCCTCCTCCTGGTTGTGCGTGACGTACGCCGACGTGATGCCGACCTCCGACTGGAGTTCGTCGATCTCGGTCCGCATCGTCTTTCGCAGTTTCGCGTCGAGGTTCGCTAGCGGCTCATCGAAGAGGAACAGTCGCGGTTCCCGGATGATTGCCCGTCCGAGTGCGACACGCTGCTTCTGGCCGCCCGAGAGCTGTGCCGGCTTGTTGTTCAGCAGCTCTTCTATTTCGAGCATCTCCGCGACCTCGGTCACGCGGTCGTTTATCTCCGCGTTGGTCATGTCGTTGTTCTCCCGGCGGAGGCCGAACCCGAGGTTCTCTCGAACGGTCATGTGTGGGTACAGCGCGAAGTCCTGGAATACCATCGCTACGTCGCGGTTCCGCGCCTTGACGTCGTTGACTACGGTCCCGTCGAACCGGACTTCGCCTTCTGCCGGGTCTTCCAGCCCGCCGATCATCCGAAGCGTTGTCGTCTTCCCACACCCGCTGGGGCCGAGCAGGACGAGGAAGTCGCCGTCTGGCACGTCGATATCCAGATCGTTGACCGCGACGACCCCGTCTTTCTCCGGATCTCCGAACACCTTTTTGACACTATCAAGTTCGAGGTGTGTCATTGGGAACAGATACCAGCTAACCCATGATAAAGGTAGCGCCCTGGAAAAAGCGAAGGCGGGTTATCCCTTGATTGCGCCGCCGGTGAGCCCCTGCACGAAGTACCGCTGGATGTAGGCAAGGCCGGCCAACACCGGTATCGAGACGATAATCGACGCCGCGGCGACGACGTTCCACTGGGTGTTGAACCCCTGGACGAACGTGAGCAGGCCGGGGGGGACGGTGAACTTCGAGTTGTCAAGCAGCGTGAGCGCGAACACCAGTTCGTTCCACGCCAGCAGGAACGCGAAGATGAACGACGCGATGAGCGAGTTCCGCGCCATCGGGACCAGCACGTACCAGAACGTCTCGAAGGGGGTACACTGGTCGACTTGCGAGGCCTCGATGATCGAGTCCGGGAAGTCGTCGAAAAACCCCTTCATCAGCCAGACGACGAACGGCGCGGTCATCGCGCCGTAGATGAGGATGAGCGCGAGGTGCGTGTTGAACAGGCCGAGCGTCGAGATGAGTTCCCACTCGGGGACCATGATGGCGGTCCCGGGGAACATCAGCGAGGCGAGCAGGAGCGACATCAGCAGGTTCTTGCCCCGGAACTCGCGCCGCGAGAGCACGTACGACGCCCCGGTACCGAGGACGACAGCGATGAGCCCCGCACCGACGGCGACTTTCAGGCTGTTGACGATAAGCCCGAGCAGATTGATGTCGATGGCTGAGGTGACGGTGATCCCGAACAGGTCGTTCACCAGCCCTGCGTAGCCGCCGGCCTGAATCGACGACTCGATAACGAGCCGGAACCCCTCAAGTGACGGGTTCACCGGAAACACCGTCGGCGGGATCTGCTGAATCTCTGACGTCGTCTTGAACGCCGTGACGACCATCCAGTACAGCGGGAACAGGACGAACACGCCGATGACCAGCGTCAGTAGGCCGATGGCAATCTTCCTGACGTAGCCGCCCGCTTTCGAGTCGTAGAGCCAGGACTGGTTCTTTCGGTACTCCGCCGTCGGATCTGTGTTGTCTGTCGCCATTACATTTCACCTCGGACTTTGTCGTAGAACTTGATGTAGTAGTACGAGAACACAAGCAAGACAACGAACAGCAACACCGACAGGGCTGAGGCGAATCCGACCTCGAAGTCGATGAACGCCGCGCGGTATATCATCACCGGCAACGTGCTGCTCGAGACGCCGGGGCCGCCCTTGGTCATCACCCAGACCATCGAGAAGTTCCTGACGTTGTAGATGAGCATCAGGAGGAAGCCGATGGCGAGGTTGTACTTCATCATCGGGATGGTGATGTATCGGAACTGCTCCCACGGCGTCGCCCCGTCCATGCGTGCGGCCTCGTAGAGGTGTTCGTCGATCCCCTGCAACGAGGTGAGCGTCAGCAGCGCAAACAGCGGTGCGAGCCGCCAGATCATCCCGATTATCGGCGGCCACAGCGAGTACTCGTTTGCCCCGAGCATGACGATGTACTCGTCGATGACTCCCATTTGCACGAGGAGCTCGTTGACGATCCCCTGTGACCCGCCGAACATGAACTGCCAGATGGACGCCCCGACGACCCGCGGGAGCACCCACGGAATCAGAACGATGGCGCTGGCGACGCTGGTGTAGGGGAGCTTCTCGTCGAGGAGCCATCCCATCAGGAACCCGAGGACGATAGCGGCCAGGCTGCCGACGGTCACCCAGACGAACGTGTTCCAGAGCACCTGGTGGATGTCCGGGTCCGTCCAGATTTCGACGTAGTTCGCAAGTCCCACGAACTCGGCTTCGCTGGGCGCGAGGAGACTCTTGGTGAAGAAGCTCGAATAGATTGCCTGTGCGATGGGGTAGAGAATGAACAATCCCACCAGCGCCATCACGGGCAGAATGGGGAGATACACCCGCAGACTCTCAGGGATGTATCTGGTCGCGCTGCGGTACGACGACTGGGCTTGGTCCACGTAACTCATAGATGTGAGGCGTTTCCTCCGAATGTAGTAGGCTCGGGCACTCTCTTTCAGGCGATCTGTTCGTCGACGACTTCCTGCACCTCGGAGTTGGCGTTACTACAGGCTTCCTCGGCGGTCGCGTTCCCGAGGACGACCGGCTGGATGACCTGCGTGTTGATGATGCTCTGGATGGACGCGATGCCGGAGAACGAGGGGAACCGCGAGGTCCGCGTGAACAGGTCGTCGTTCTCGTACAGCGTGACGAGGTCGCCGAACTGGCTCATGAACAGGTCGCTGGGCTCTTCGAATGCGCTCTTGAGGGTCGGGACACGGCCGCGGATACCCACGTCTGACTCCGCGGTGTACGTCCAGGGAGCCAGTTGCTCGGGCTGGTTCCACCAGCTCGTGTAGTCGAAGGCGGCCTGTCGCTCGGCGTCGCTCTCGGTGCCGTTACCAAGCATGAACCCCTGTGCGTTCTGCAACAGGAGGTCCTGTGGCTGGAAGTCGCCCGACGGGTTCTCCGGGAGCGGGGCGCGGGTGACAGTGTGGCCCTCGCCGTCGAGCCACTCCTGTGGGGCTCCGGTCGTCTGGTACACCGCGTTCGCGTGCGAGTACGTGATAAAGATTCCCGACTCGCCTTCCCGGAGGAGTCGACCGGCGTCGATGTGGTTGTTCTCCGCCATCGAGTCCGGAAACAGGCCGGCCTCGGCGATGTCCTGGTACAGCTTCACCGCGTCAACGAAGCCTGGCTGATCGACCGTCGCCTCCATCGACTCGGGGTCGAAGTAGCGACCGCCGTTCGCGTAGACAAACCCGATGAAGTAGCCCGTCGTCAGCCCGAAATCGGTTCCGGGGGCGGTGATTGCGGCAGAGACATCGTCGATTTCCTGCATCTCCTCGCCGAGCTGTATCAGTTCGGGCCAGTTCCGCGGCGGCCGGTCGAAGCTCGTCTGTTCGAGATAGTCCGTTCGGATATCGATAAACGGCCCGAGGTCGGCGTAGCCGCCGGGAAGCCCCCACTGGCGTTCTCCCTCTGTGTCGCCCAGTCCTTCGTAGACGACCGTATCGATGTTGGCCTGGATGAAGTGGCTGTTTATCTCTTCGAGTTGGTCCTGGAACCCCTCCTGGTCGAGGGGCTGAATCGCCTGTGCGCCGACGTAGTCGGGGATCTGCTGACACTGTCCGGCCATCACGTCCGGTAGATTGTTGTTAGCCGCGGCGGAGGCGATGATCTGGTATTTCTGCCCCCACTCCTGGTGCTGGTAGCTCACGTTGTGCTCGCCGTAGTTGTCGTAGTGACCACTGATGTACTCCCGTTCGGCCGGGATACCACCGAACAGCCAGAAGTCGAGGTCCTGTGTACCGGAGCCCCCATCACTACCGGTTCCGCCGTCGCTGCTGCCGTCGCCGTCACCGCCGTCACCACCGCTACACCCTGCAAGCCCTGCGGCCAGTGCGGTTCCGAGGCCAGTCAGATACTGTCGCCTGTCCAGTCCGCTCGCTGAGTTACGGTCAACCATGATCCACTATTATCGAAAGCGCAGTCCTATATAATAAATGTACCGGAATTTTGAACCAGCGGCGAGTCGATGCCCCAGCAACAGTGGATTGTACTCGTACGTCCCGGCGTCGTCGTATCCGACTCCAACACAGACCAAAATTAAATGACGGTGTGGGTTTTCGGTTCGAGTACAGATGGCAAGCAAACGCACGTCGTTCGAAGGCGCTCTCGAGGCGTTAGGTGTGACAGTTTCCAGCACTACCGAGTCTGAACTCGAAGCCGCTGTTACCCAGGCGATTACGGAGCCTGCAGTCGGAACCGCGCTCGGCGAGACGGTCGGGGACGAGGCGTTTTCGCTCACAGAGACGCCGGTGACGGTCGACCCGACACCGGTCGCGCTTCGCGAAGCGACTACCGGCGTAACCGGCGCCGAACTCGGTGTCGGCGACTACGGCTCACTCGTCCTCTCGATGACCGAAGAGGCCAGCGAACTCGTGAGCCTGTTCGTCGAGCGCCATGTCGCCGTCCTTCACGAGGAAGACATCCAGCCCGATATGGACGCGGCAGTGGCAGAACTGGACGAGCGGTTTAACGAAACTGGAGGGAGTGCGATTATCGCTACAGGACCGAGCGCGACAGCCGATATGGGCGCGCTCGTCAAGGGCGCACACGGACCCAGAGAGGTCCACGTTATCGTCGTCGAGGGGGGAGCGTGACGATGGCGACCGCCGACGAACTCCGCGAGCTGATGCGGACCGAGGGCGCGGCAGTCGCGGAGAACACGCAGGGGTTCAATACGGGGCGCTACGACTCTGTCGCGGATTTAGCGGACTACGAGGATCTCAAGCAAGCGGCCCGCAGTATCAAGGAGGACGCCATCGCGGATCTTCCAGATCTCCTCGACCAACTAACGGACACCGTCGAAGCCAACGGGGGGACCGTGTACATCGCCGACGACGCCGCTGACGCGAACGAATATATCCGTGACGTGGTCGACGAGCGAGCGGCTGACCGGGTCGTCAAGAGCAAGTCGATGACCAGTGAGGAAATCGAGGTCAACGAGGCACTCGAAGCGGACGGCGTGGACGTGGTCGAGACGGACCTAGGCGAGTGGGTGTTGCAGGTCGCCGACGAAGCCCCATCCCACATCGTCGCCCCGGCGATTCACAAGTCCCGCGAAAGCATCGCGGACCTGTTCAACGAACGGTTCGACCCCGACGAGCCGCTGGAGACGGCCGAGGAACTGACCCGCTTCGCCCGCGAGAAACTGGGCGAGCAGATCATCGACGCGGAAGTCGGCATCACCGGTGCGAACTTCGTTACGGCTGATACCGGGACGATGGCGCTGGTCACCAGTGAGGGCAACGCCCGCAAGACGGTGGCAGCGACGGACACGCACGTCGCCGTCGCCGGCGTCGAGAAGGTCATCCCGACGGTCGGGGACCTCCACCCGTTCATCGAACTCATCGGTCGCTCGGGCACCGGCCAGGACATCACGTCGTACGTCTCGCTGCTGACCCCGCCGGTCGACACCCCGGTCGTCGATTTCACCGACGACGAAACGCCGCTGTCTGCGTTCGACGCCGACCGCGATTTCCACCTCGTGTTGATCGACAACGGCCGGCTAGAGATGCGGGACGACGAGCACCTCCGGGAGACGCTGTACTGCATCCGGTGTTCTGCCTGTTCGAACTCCTGTGCGAACTTCCAGAGCGTGGGCGGCCACGCGTTCGGCGGGGAGACGTATTCGGGTGGCATCGCGACCGGATGGGAAGCCGGCATCGAGGGGCTGGACGTGGCCGAGGAGTTCAACGACCTCTGTACCGGGTGTACCCGCTGCGTGAACGCCTGCCCGGTCGGCATCGATATCCCATGGATCAACACCGTCGTCCGGGACCGGATCAACCGCGACAAGGACGCTCCCGGAGAGTGGCTCGTCGACGGACTCACGCCCGACGAGGAGGACGACGGTGCGCCACTGCAAAAGCGCTTCTTCGGCAACTTCGAGACCGTCGCAAAGCTCGGCAGCGCCACCGCACCGGTGTCGAACTGGCTGGCTGAGACGACACTCGCTCGGAGGTCGATGGACCGAATCCTGGGTATCGACCCACGGCGAGACCTTCCGACGTTCGAGCGGGAGACGCTCGTCGACTGGGCCGCTGCCCGCGACTCACGGGTGGACGACCTCGAGCGCCGGGCGGTGCTCTATCCGGATCTGTACACGAACCACGTACAGGTCGACCGCGGCAAAGCCGCCGTGAAGGTGCTCGAATCGCTGGGCGTCGACGTGGTGGTCCCACCGGCCCCATCCAGCGGCCGCGCGCCGCTGTCCCAGGGGATGGTCGCGACGGCGACCGACCACGCAGAACGGGTCACAGAGACGCTCAGTCCCCACATCGAAGACGGCCGCGACGTGGTCGTCATCGAACCGAGCGACCACGCGATGTTCACGCGCGAGTACGAGCGCCTTCTTGACGAGGCAGCGTTCACGGACATCGCGGAGAACAGCTACGAAGTGTTCGAATACGTTTTCGGGTTGCTCGACAATGGAGCCTCCGTCGATTCACTGTCGACTGTTGAGGGCGCCGAAATCGCGTACCACAGCCACTGCCAGCAGCGGACGCTCGGGCTCGAAGCCCACACCGTCGCCGTCCTCGAAGAGTGTGGCTACGACGTGGTCACGTCCGACGTCGAGTGTTGCGGCATGGCTGGGAGCTTCGGGTACAAATCTGACTACTACGAACTGAGCATGGACGTCGGCGACCGACTCCGGACGCAGTTGCGGGACGACGGCGTCCAGGAGCGGCCCGTGGTCGCCAGTGGGACCTCCTGTCTCGAACAGATTGACGCCTTACTGGAACGCCAGCCGCGGCATCCCATCGAGCTGTTGGCAACGTAAGCCGTCGGTTTTACTCGATACCGACGTGCTGCCGGAACGACCGGTCGGTTATCCACTGGCGGTCCTGTTTTGAGATCGAATCGACTTCCCGGAGCCAGTTCCGCGCCTCTGCGTAGCTCGCCACGTCGCTGACGTTCGGATAGTCCGAGCCCCAGATGACGCGCTCCCGGCCGAACGTGTCTAGATACCAGCGAAAGTGATCGTGCATGTCCGCGTAGGGGAACGCCGAGTCTGACATGTGGGGAATCTCGGACACCTTCACCGCGACCGTCTCGTAGTCGGCGAGCTCGGCAAACTGTGCGAACGTTCCGCTGTCCGTCGGTGTCTCCGGGTCCGCATGCGAGAAGTGATCGAACAGATACGTCAGTTCAGGATACGCAGCTACCAGTTCGAGCGCCTGATCTAGTTGGCTGTGATCACAGAGTATCTGGACTGTTGCGTCCAGTTCGACGGCTGTTTCCCAAAACTCGGTCTCGCCGATAGCATCGCGAAGCCAGGAGACGCTCGGATCGAACGTCTCCCACATCTGGTCGTACGGGCAGGCGGCACCGAGTCGGAACCCGAGAACGCCGTCGGTCTGCATACACTCACGCAGATGCGTCACCGCGTCGTCGGCGAACGGGTCGAGCATCACGATCCCGTGGAGGCGGTCGTGTTCGGCCGCGACTCGTCGGGTGTACCAGTTGTCCGTCCACTCGCAGATCGGGTACCCGACGACGACGGCGTCGTCGATGCCGTTCCGGTCCATATCTGCCAGGAGCCGGTCGGCCGTGTACACCGTGTGTACGTCGAACGAATCGACGAGGTCCAGTATGGGGCCGTTCACCCACGGATGCTCCTCGCTCGCCGTCCCCCACGCGTGCGTATGGGTATCGAACATACTCGCTCTGTCGTCGGTGACGAACCTAAGTCTTACCCGCGGAAGAATTATCACCCAGGGCTGCCGAACCTGGGTGTATGGAGCGAATAGCGTTTCACCTCCAGATCAAAGAGGGCCAGCGTGAGGCGTACCGTGAGGAACACGAAGACGTGCCAGACGCGCTCGAATCAGCATATCTTGATTCGGGGGCCGGAATTGAGACGTACAGCGTGTTCGAAAAAGGCGGTCACGTGTTCGGATTCATGGAGGTCGAAGAGCCGGAGAAAATCAAGGAGGTTATGGCTAACAGCGAGGCACAGGCAGAGTGGGGGGAGGTGATGGACCCAATTCTCGTCGACTCGGAGGACCAGTGGATGGACGAGGTGTACCGGATGGTATAATTACCGTTCGGGTGAAACTTTTCACTCCTCACTGGTGGCGGCAGCAACCAATACCTCCCTGTTTGCAGATGTCCCGAGCAGGTCGACAGCCATGTAGTGCTAATAGCTCACACAGTTGTGTCCGATATTATCGGAAGCGCCTGTCCATGCAGTCTGTCTCTACGGGACCGTGTGTCCGATACCACGCGAATTAGTGTTTGGCTTTTTTATTGCACAGCTTTTGAGATTAGTATATCTGTTGAATACAATTTAGTTGCAGAGACTAGCCTGATCTCTGACAAACTTTCCGCTATTAGCGGAAACAGTATAAACAATCGCCGATCTCCGATGGACCGATTTGATGGGGCTGATAGGATAAGCGTGATCGGTTAGGAGTGGTGCGACGACGTTGACCCTGTTTCGAACACGGAGCCGGCCTAATTCAGCAAATCTATGCTGGCTTTTCAATCACGCGCGGGAATCGGTTACTTTGGGATCCGTCCGGTGTCCATCCAGTTTGTTCCGGTAATATCGGAAGACGAGGGTAGATACAGTTATCGGCGGCGAAAGCCGACTGAGGAGCGCCTGTGTTCCCGTACGATAACAGATGTACGGCTGTGATTTTCCGTCCGGCTCGTCGGCAGCGCGCCGAATATCGGCGGCAGATCTTCCCGGACTCGACGCGGTTGTCACAGGCTACGAGGGGCTACCTGGATTCGGCGTGGTTCGCTTCCATCATTTCGACGCCCACGTGATCCTCGTGATGCATGCCCAGAATGCCCGTTTCCACGGGACGCTCGGTCCGATTATACCGCCTCGGTGAGCCGGGTTCGACGGCAGCGGCGAGGCAACGCCGCAGAAATTAAGCGAAACGGCTACTCGCGGAGCGACGGCGCGACGAGTTGGCCGTTGTCGAACTCGATCGGCGACGGCTCTTCGACGACACGGAGGTCGTCACGGTCGCGTGCGGCCCTCACCAGCGCCGGCGACGCGTAGAGTCGGTGGAGGTGCATCGTGTCGGCTGCACGGAGCACGCGAACAGTGTCGGTGTCGACGACCCCAATCGTCGATAGCGCGGCGACGATGCCGGCACGGTCGGTTTCGACCACTGGCGGTAACTTCACCCCGCGAATCGTGCTCGCAGTGAGAGCGTTGATGAGCGACGTCTGCGCGTCGAGCTCTGCGACGATGTCCTCGTGGATAACATCCGCCGAGCCGACGCCCATCGCGTTCCCGTGGGTCTTCTCTGTCAGCCCGCGTGTGAAGATGCGCTTGACGTCCGGCGTCTCGGGCGCCGGCTCGTTTATCGAGAACGGTCGGCGGCCGATGACGTTGGTGTCAAGTCCCTGGCCGCTGATCTCCTTCCCCTGGCGGTCGAACACCACGAGATCAAGTTCCTCGAACGGGAGCTTCGGCATCAGTTCGTAGGCGGTCTCTAACAGTTCCTCCTCGCGGTCGAGGAAGCCACTCGGCGGCACGCCCTCTATCAGCGTCGTCTCGTCGTGTTGGTCCTCGACGATTGCGACACCGCCGACGATGGGCAGCTCCTCGAGCAACTGCCCGGTGATCTCTGGAATCATCCGCCGGAACGACCAGTCGACGGCCCACTTGTGCGCGATCTGTGCGCCGCGTTGCTTGCCCATGCCGATGACGAGCATCTTCGAGAGCCCGCTCTCGACTGGCCCGTCGAAGTCCGTGTGTGGCTTGACGCGGTTGATGGGGATGATAGCATCAGCCGCCACGGCGTTGTCGTCGGCGACGACAGGTACGTCCCGGTCCGGCGTTCGCCCGACTTCGACGACATCCATGGTCGACCGGATTTCACAGCCGATAGCCGACTCGGTCACGCCGAGTTCGTTCAGCATCGTTCGCTGGCCCTCGCCGGTAGCGCCACCGTGGCTTCCCATCGCCGGGAAGACGAACGGCTCGTAGCCGGCATCAGAAACGGCGTCGACGACTCCGGCGACGATAGTGGGCAGGTTCGCGATACCTCGGCTGCCGACTCCGAGCGCGACCTCGCCGCCTTCAGGCACGTCGGCAAAGGACAGGGATTCGACCGCCCGGGCCGCGTGTGTTGCGACGTCGTCCGGCGCTATCGGGTCCGTCTCCCAGACCTGTTCGATGATGCCGAGTTCGGGGAGCGGCGGGTCGCCACAGGCGTCGATAATCGTCTCTTCCGGTACGGAGAGTGCGTCCGCCGCGACCTGTTGATCGCTTGCGTTCATACGCGGCATATGACCCCGTCTGTTTATAAACGTGACCCACGGACAACCCGGGCTGTGCCAGCCGTTCCATCGAGACTCGATAGTCCGGTAGCCCCGCTCGAAAATAGCCACCGCGTACCGGGACCGGCCGTCACTCGTTCCTGTCTCGGACAACGATCACGGCCACATCGTTGACGTTCGTCCCTGTCGGTCCGGTCTCGACTGTCGCCTCGATCTCCGAGAGGTACGAGCCGGCATCGTTTGCGAGCAGCGCGTCGCGGGCCCGTTCGCGGTCGTCGACGACGGTCCCATCGGCGATTGCACCGGCCACGTCGGAGCTTCCGTCTTCGCCGTCAGTGTCGATCGCCGCGATGACTGCGTCGCCGTCGTGGTCCAGTGCGCCGGAGAGGACGAACTCCTGATTCGGGCCACCCTGTCCTCCATCCCCGGTTACGGTGACGGTCGTCTCGCCACCGGCCAGGAGGACGGCCGGCGGTTCGACCGGTGTTCCCGTCGCTGTAGCCTCTTCGGCGATAGCGACGAGCGATTTCGCCACCTCGCGGGCTTCGCCGCGCAGGCGAGACGTGAGCACGAGCGGTTCGTACCCAGCCTCCTTTGCGACAGCAGCGGCGGCGTCAAGTGCGGTTGCGTTGTCCCCGATGAGGTGGTTCGTGACTCGGTCAAAGACTGAATCGTCGGGAAACGGCGTCTCCGATATTCGGCCGTCTCGACCGGCTTCGAGGTGTGCTCGAACGGCTGGCGGTGGCGTGAGGTCGTATCGCTTGAACACGCCAAGGGCGTCCTCGTACGTGGTTTCGTCCGGAACTGAGGGACCGCTACCGATGGTCGAGAGGTCGTTTCCGACAACGTCGCTGATCAGTAACCCGGCGACAGTGGCGGGAGCCGCGCGCCGTGCTATCTGCCCACCTTTCAGGTCCGAGAGGTGCTTCCGGACCGCGTTGAGTTCCTCGATTGGAACGCCACCACTGAGGAGCCTGTCGGTCGTTGTCTGGAGGTCGTCCAGCGTTAGGTCCCCGGCCGGAGCCGACAGAAGCGCACTGGCCCCGCCGGTCAGGACGAACAGAACGAGCGTGTCTTCGTCGGCTTCGTCGACTGTTTCTAGCATATCGGCCGTCGCCTCGACGTTCCGGTCCGACGGTAACGGGTGATCTCCGACGGAACTCCGGACAGTTTCAGTGTCGACAGCCTGCTTGACGACGACGTGACCCCCACTGAGGACGTCGCCGAGGATGGCTTCGAGCGCGCGGGTCACGCCGCCCGTGGCTTTCCCGCCGCCGACGATAACGATATCGCTGTAGTTGTCGAGGTCGTACGTCGTCTCACCGATTGTCAGCGTCTCGCTGCCGCGTTCGATAGCCGATTTTGTGGCGACCGCTGGGGCGGCCGCGTCCACGGCGGCCTCAAGACAGTCGAGTGCCACCTCGTGTGCAGGGCTGTCAGCGAGCGCAGATCGGTTACGAATCATACAACTGCTTCCATCCGGACCGGTAAAAAATCTGCCTCAGTAGCAGGGGTTAGCGAGCACTGGCTGCCGCCATGAGATACCAGCCCTGTCCGTAGGGTGTCACTGTCAGCGGCGCTTCGGGTCCGCCCGGAGGACCGGCGACGCGGCCGACTGCCCCCTCGTCATCGACGACGTGCGTCACCGCCTCGAGCGCGTCGTCTGCCGAATCCCGGTACTGTGCCTCGTCGAGGAGTCCGAGTTCGATACCGCGGTTGAATGCGTAGGCGAACATCAGCGTCCCGGAGGATTCAAGCGGCGTATCCGTGTCGTCGACGAGGTTGTGCCAGAAACCGCTGCCATCCTGCAACGGGAGGAAGCTCTCGCAGTGGCGTTTGAACTGGTCGACCAGTTCGCCGCGCTGGTCATGGTCGTCCGGCAGCCGGTCGAGGATTTCGACGGCCGCCGCGGCGGCCCAACCGTTCCCGCGCGCCCAGAAGGTCCCTTGCGGGTAGTGGTCCGGCGTCTCGACCCAGATATGTCGAAACAGTCCAGTCCGGGGGTCGCGGAGATGCTCAGCGTGGACCAGATACTGTGTGACGGCTTCATCGTGGGCCCCCGGCTCGTCGGCCGCCTCGGCATATCGGCTGAAAAACGGACACATCATGTACACCGAATCGATCCACAGCGATTTGATCCCGGCGACATCCGGGTCGTGGTGGGGAATTCCTCCGGTGTCCGTCCGGTCGACAGACTGGAGCCATTCGTACTCTCCCTTCGCTGCGTCAAGGTACCGCTCGTCACCGGTCCGCTCGTACAAATCGAGCACACCGTGACCGATAGCGGTCGTGTTGTTGGTGTTCATGCACTTTTTCACCGTGAGATCCCAGCTGGCATCGTACTCCCGACCGTGACTGAACACCTCGATAGGATAGCTCGGGCCATACCCCAACTGTCCGTCGTCGTCCTGCGTCGCGACGGCTCTGTCGACGAGGTCTTTCGCTGTCTCGACGGATTGATCGCTCCCCTCGGCAAGAAGGCCGTTGATGGCGACGCCGGTGATCCACGACTTCCCATCGAGATCGAGTGTTCTTAGATGCGAGGCTGCACGTGTCACTGGCTGTGTGGCGTTGTCTGACGACATTTGATCACTATATCAGACTGCTAGCCGTACTATTAAAAAAGTATGTGTCCGGAGGACGCATTCGGCGGTGAACGGCCACACAGATGGTGTTTCGAATCTCAGAATACCCATACTATTACCCTCTAAAAGCAGCCGAAACGATATTAAATAGATATATTAAGATGCCTTTCACGATTTTGTGAATTTAAAATGAAATATATAGGTTAGAAGAGCCAGATTATGGTAGCTATACCGCTCATAGTATACACATAAATGAGTTATTTATAGACAGATTCAGAACTTCTATATGAGGATGGTATCGCTTGTACAGGTACAGGCTAGGCTGTTTCGGTAGCTGACCAGTTCAAACCATCCGGATAGGGTTAGAATAACAATACCGGGATCACCCAAACGCCTCAATATGGAGTTCTCTCATCAGCGCATCGACGACGACCCTCCCTGTAGTAAACTCAACAGCCTCGAAACGACAGATCTGACCGGCAATGGTCGACCGGATCTCATCATTACGGGGATGGGTGGGAATCCAACAATTTCGGTAGCGGGCAACCGAATTCAGGTTCCGACAAACGGACCGCTCGGCCGAGTCACGCCTCGCTTTGAGACGAACATCTTCTGGTACGAGAACCCTGGTTGGGAACGGCATACGCTTGCGTCGGAGACCGACCTCCACCTCGGCGTCGGAACCGATCTCGCTGATATTGACGGCGACGGCAACATTGATCTCGTCGTTGGGCAGGGGTTCGGACGGTCGGACGTGTACTGGTACGAACAACCGGAAACGCCGACAGACCCCTGGCAGCAGCATTTGATCTCGAATCGGTTCGAGAAGTACCACGACCTGCTCGTCGCCGATATCGACAACGACGGGGACGACGAACTCGTCGGACTTTCTCAGGACAGCGAAACCGTATTTTACTACGATATTCCAGCCGACCCATTACAAGAACCGTGGCCCGATTCGAACGTTCATATCATTGACGAGGATATTCGTATCGAGGGGCTGGCGGTTGCCGATTTTAACGGCGATGGGACGAACGAGCTGGTGGCCGGGACGAACGTGTATCACCACGACGACGGCGACTGGAGCCACACAGACATCTGTACGGGCTGGGACGACACGCGGGTCGCCGTCGCTGATCTCGACCAAGATGGGACACCGGAAATCGTTCTCTCTGAGGGGGACTCACCCGTGCACGGTACCCACCCGGGACGCCTCGCTGTGGCCGAGTATCCTGGTGGTCCCCCGACTGTACTCAAGGACGGTCTATTCTGTCCGCATAGTCTTCAAACCGCAGATCTGACCGGGAACGGCTACCCTGATATCTACGTCGGCGAGATGTCGCTTGGTGAAAACAACAATCCCAAGCAGTTGATCTTCGAAAATCTCGGGGATGGCGAGTTCCGAGAGCGGACTGTCGTATCCGGCATTCCAACGCATGAAGCAGAGTTGGTCGATATGAACGGAGACGGTCGGCGGGATATCGTCGGAAAGTCATATGGCCCAGTCCACCACGTTGATATCTGGTATCGACAGTGACACTGTAGACGGCTTTTCAACACAGCAACTCTCTCAGATACGCAGCAGATCGAATCCTGCTTCCGTCCATGGGTCCGGATCGACAATATCGAGCGGGTCAAAAATGACACGATCATCGAGAAGTGAACCGACCTGCTCCGGCGAGAGGTCAGCGAACTCATCGTGTGCTGTCGCCAGAACCGCAGCGTCTGCTCCCTCCAATGCATCGGGAATAGGTTTCAAATCGAACGGACTGTTTGAGACCTGTGGATCACACAAACGGAGGGTAGGCCCGTTGTCCGGGTCTGGCTCAAGACTGCGGGTCTCACTTTCGGCGTCGACGATTGCACGTGCGATCTCGAGACCGGGACTGTTTCGCGTGTCATCCACATTGCCTTTGTAAGCGATGCCCAAGATGGCGACCGTCTTATCATCCAGCGACCCCAGTTCCTCAGTGAGTCTGTCCACGATATAGTGTGGCATTCGCTGATTCACTCGCCTCGCCGTGTCGATTAGGTCAGTATTATTCGACTTTGCGCCCAAGAAAAGTGGATCTACCGGGAGACAATGGCCGCCAACTCCCGGACCAGGGTTCAGCACATCGACTCGTGGATGGATGTTCGCTAACTCGATTGCATCCCGTACATCAATCCCATAATCCCTGGCGATGAGTGCCAGGGCGTTTGCGTACGCGATATTGACATCCCGAAACGCGTTCTGTGCGAGTTTGACGAACTCTGCAGTTGTCGCGTCGGGCGCGATATTGAGCCTGCCCGTCGGAACCCCTTCGTATAAGTTCTCGATTGCGGCAGCCGACGCAGGGTCGTACCCACCGAGGATCCGGTCGTTTGAACGCAACTCTGTGATCGCGTTCCCCGGAAGCATCGTTTCCGGGACGTATCCCAGTCCAACGTCTTCGCCAGGCGCTAATCCCGACTGTGAGAGAATCGGTGCAATCACTGTTGCTGTTGTGCTGGGGGGAACGGTCGACTCGAGGACAACGACATCGTTGGGCCGTACCAACGAGCCTACGGTCCGCGACGCATCTTTGACATACTGAAGATCAGCGCTGCCCGCTGTTGAGTCGTAGGGTGTTGGGACACAGATAATATGATACGAAGCCGCTACCGGCTCATCACGGATGGTCAAGCCCGAATCGATCGCCGTTTGGACATAGGATTCGAGTTCGGCTTCTGAAACATCAGGTTCGCCCCGCCTGAGTCGGTCGCGGACTCGGGAATCGGTATCGTATCCGACTACGTCATGGCCGTTGTTAGCAAACAGCGATGCAGTGGCCATCCCGATGTATCCGAGCCCATGAACACAGATTCTCATCGATAGCACTCTCGTCGTTTCACTACTCTGTTATATGTCGAATACTGCCATACAGGCCTGACAGGATTTCGCTGCTACATCTATCAGATAGTCCTTACCAGCGACCACAACTCGTCGAAAATACCTCATTCGCTGTCCATCAATAGAACAGATACCACGTACGTAGTCACACCTAAGACGACAAGCACCGTAAACTCGATGATCGGAATGACCGAAATCATCTCTCGAACCCACAGAACCACCGCGACCATGGCTGTTGGCGCTGGAAGCGATTGGCGAATCGATAGCCAACCGCTATAGACCCCCTCGACAGCGCCAACAGCGATATACACAATGATAAATATCATAATACGTATAAATTCGCACTACTGTTGCCGCAATATACGTTATACGGAACTTGAACGCAGCCGAATATTGGGGTTGCAATGCGGTAATCGCGAGAGCCTGTAGCTAACCAGGTAATCTAGATTACCAGTCCCACACCGGAGTCATCATCAGAGAGAGTAGCAGCCGCGACCATGACTTGCTCACACCCGAGTGATCCGATTCGGGACGACTTACAGTCCAGGTACCGAATTCGGGTGGAACCCCAAACGGCGAGTCGGGTCCCGTAGTGCGTCATTAACCAAAAGGACCGATGGGTAAACCAACGATGAGAACCCCTTCGACGAAGACAGGATTCATCTATGTCACAACACGTACTCTACATCACCGTCGACTCGATACGCGCCGACCGCGTCGGTTTTCTGGGCTATGACCCACCGACGACGCCGCGCCTTGACAGCCTTGCGGAAAAAGGGACTGTTTTCACGCGCGCGATGGCGAGCGGGATCCCGACCTACTTTTCATTCAAGTCACTGCTCGGGGGGGTCTACCCGCTAAGCCGCTCGTCGGACCTGGGTGTGCCACCGGCGGTGACTACTCTCGCAGAGGCGTTCGAACAGCGCGGGTACCAAACGGCTGGATTCAACGCCGGCAACCCCTGGCTAACCCGGTCTCACGGCTACGACCGCGGGTTCGATACGTTCCGAGACTTCCTCTCGGACGACGGGGAGAGATGGAGTTTCACGGATGTGTTACACGGCCTCCAGCGACTCGTACCCGACAGCGACCTCATCAGGAACGTTGCTGGGCAGACCGTTCGGACCGGCTGTGCGGTCACCGGTCGTGTCCCGCTCGAACCCGCCGAACGCGTGACCGACGCTGCGACGACGTGGTTAGAGACGGAAGCGGATCCCGACCGTCCGACGTTCATGTGGATACACTACATGGACCCTCACTACCCGTGGGTTCCACCACAAGACCTGCTGGACCGGTTCCACGATGGATCGCTCTCGCGGTTCGAACTCGGGCGGCTCTGGCACGCGGTGTCGTATCTCCACGGGCCTGACTCCGATGGGTCAGTGTCGGAGAGCGACCTAACGGCGATCGACGCACTGTACGACGCGGAAGTGCGCCGGACCGACAACGCAATCGCCGATCTGCTTGACGTGTTCGACAGCATCTTCCGCCTCGATGAGAGCGTGGTCGGCGTCGTCGGTGACCACGGGACCGAACTCGCGGACCACGGCAACTTCAGCCATGCGCCGCGCTCGCTGTACGATGAGGTGGTTCGCGTGCCGCTCGCGCTCCGCGGTGGCGACTTTTCGGAGACGCGAATCGACGAACCTGTCTCTCTTATTGACTTACCGCCGACGTTGCTCGACGCCTCAGACCCCAGAGACCGGTACGCAGTCCCGGACTCATTCGAGGGGGGATCGCTGTCCGGCGATGACACGAGCCCGACGATCACTAACGTTACCTACGGGTTCGATCCGGCCAGAGAGAATGAAGCGGGCGATGAAATGCTATCCGCATGTGTCGACTGGCCGTGGAAACTCATCGACAGGGAGGAGACCGATTACCGGGAGCTGTACAACCTGGAGGCGGATCCGTCCGAACGGACCGACCTGACCGGCGACGAGTCGGAGGTGGCTGAAGAGCTTGTCACCGCTATCGAGCGCCATCGGTCGTGGGCCAAGCGCCGCCAGCGCACCGCTACGGAGCGGCGACGTGTCCGCGACCGGGTCCAGCGACTCCGCCGTCAGGGGGCGATATAGATGAGCGTCCCCCGTCAGCTACGGCTGTACGGGTGGACCCTGGCGAACATGCGTCGTCAGCAGCTCCTCGGTGTCGTCAAGCGAGCGGGACGCAACCATCTGCTCCCACGGCTTCCAGTGGACATCGACGAGCGATACGAGGCACCGCCGCCATCTGCAGAGTCACTCGATACAGAGCCGCTCGCGGCGATACTGTCGTCGTTCGATACCAGCCTGTGCGAAGAGCGGATCAGCGAGTACCGACAGCGAGCCCGCGAGGCCGCTGCCGGACGGGTCGATTTGCTCAACATGACTGTCGACGTCTCAGGTGACCCCATCGACTGGGATCCACCCGCGCTCGACGAGTTGCCGCGACTATGGCGACTGAAACTTCACGGTTTTGAGCCGGTTTACTGGCTGGTCATGGCTACGAGCCCCGCCGATCGGGACGCACGTGAGTGGGCGGCGACGTTCGAGATGTGGATCGCCGACTGGCTCGACCGCTACCCAGTCGGCGAGACGGCGTATCTTCGCGGGGCGTGGACGCCGTACGCGGTTTCGAAGCGCGTCGTAAACCTCGCCTTGTTGTGTGCATGGCAGGCGGCAGGCGGGCAGCCCCCCGGGCGGCCGATCCGGGCAGCTCTCCAGAAGAACGCCGACTTTCTCGCCGAAAACGTCGAACACGACGTGGGTGGCAACCACGTCGTCGAGAACGGCGTGGCCCTCACGATGGCCGGGTCGCTCCTCCCCCAGGGCGCCACGTACTGGGATGCGGGCCTGTCCACGCTGTCCGATGCGGCCAAGGATCAGTTTCTCTCTGACGGCGGCCACTACGAGCGGAGCCCAATGTACCACGCGCAGGTGCTGTGGGGCTATCTGACGGTGCTTGACCTCTGTACTCGGATTGGGCGTCCGTACCCGGAGGTTATCGCGGACACAGCCCAGCGAGGAATGGCGTTTCTTGCCGCCCTCACGCCGCCGGACGGCCGGATACCACTACTCAATGACGCTGTCTTCGGTGAGGCCCCGTCACTCGACGCGCTCCGGTCGTACGCAAGCCAGATAGATAGGACGGGATGGGACTACGGCGCGCCGCTGTGTGTCGACCAACCACAGTTGGCGTTGCCTGACACAGGCTACTACTGGCTTGGCCGCAGTGAACGCGACGGACTCCTCATCGACGGCGGACCTGTCGGGCCGGCACACCTCCCTGGGCACTCGCACAACGATCTTCTCTCGGTGTTGCTGTGGGTGGACCGACAGCGAGTGGTCGCCGACACCGGGACGTTTAGCTACAAGCCCGGCGACCGGCGCCAATACGCTCGTGGGGTGGCCGGCCACAGTACCGTTCAGGTGGGTGACCGCGAACCGATCGAACTCGGTCGACGGTTCCTGATGGGTGAGCGGTCGGCGCCTGAGACTGCGTTCCAGTCCGGATCTATCGACGCCTTCCGAGGGGCATACACCGCTCACTGTGGCTACAGCCATACCCGCAGCGCGTACGGCGGAGAGAACTGGTGGTTTGTCTGGGACCGCGTCTGCGGGGCGGGCACGGACTCGATCCGGAGCCGGCTGATGCTTCATCCCGACGTGAGCGTCACCGGAAGTGACTCGCCCCCGATAGCGGTCACGGGACCGGACGGCGATCCGCTTGTATGGGTGTCGCCGCTACGCACCGACCGCATTACGCGAACCGATGGTGAATACTTCCCCCGGTTCGGTGAGGCGCGTCCGCGAGACGTGCTCGAACTACAACCGGCCGAGGGAGCCGAAGCGTTCGGTTACATTCTCACGACGACTCCGCCTGGGGACGTCACGGTGACGACAGACGGAACTGAACCGATCACGCTCACGATCGGTTCAACGACAGTGGAGGTGCCAACAATATGAGACTCAGAGCTCTGATGGAGACAGTATATCGAGACCTGAGAGGTAAGGAAACGACACCCCGCGCGGACGCCGCACACCTCGACGCAGCCGTCGAGTGGCTCTACCGCGCCCAGGACGCGACTGACTCGGATGGATGTGCGGCCACGTACAACCTCGTGCTCGGGTGGGAACCCGCCTATCCCGAGACGACCGGCTATATCGTACCGACGCTGTACGACTACGCGGAGACCGCCGACGAACCGGTCGCGCGACAGCGCGCCGAACGGATGGCACGGTGGCTGCTGAACGTACAACTCGACAGCGGCGCCTTTCCAGCCGGGACGATGGACGGCGACCCGCCAGAGGCGAGCGTTTTCAACACCGGCCAGATATTGTTCGGGCTGAGGCGCGCATACCAGGAGACCGGCGACGATGCGTTTCTGAACGCGCTCCGGCGGGCAAGCGAGTGGCTCGCGGACGTACAGGACGGTGACGGGTCGTGGAGCGAACACACGTACAACGACACCGTCCACGTTTACACCGCTCGCGTCGGGTGGGCAATGGCTGCCGCGTCGCGGCTGACCGGCGACGACCGGGTTGAGGCCGCGGCCCGCCGGAACCTCGAATGGGCCAGCGCACTCCAGCGTGAGAACGGAACGTTCCGCCGCTGTGCGTTCGAGCCCAACAAGACCCCCGTCCTCCACACGATCGCCTACACGGTCCGCGGCCTCGTCGAAGGCGGGAGCGTCCTCAACGAACCGTCGTTCGTCGAGAGCGGCCGTCTTGCGGCCGACCAGCTCCGCGACCAACAGGCGGCAGACGGAAGCCTCGCCGGGGCGTACGATGCGGAGTGGACCGGAGCGTCGTTCAGGTGTCTCACCGGTAGTGCGCAGATGGCGGTCATATGGTACCGACTGGCCGAGCTGACCGGCGACCACGCCTACGCGCGGGCAGGTCAGACGGCGATTCAGCGTCTAAAACGGGCTCAGCGTTTCGACGGACCGGGTCCGGTCGCAGGGGGCCTGGCTGGCTCTCGACCCGTCTGGGGCCGCTACATGTGGCTCCGCTACCCCAACTGGGCGCCGAAGTTTTTCGCCGACGCCCTCTTAGCTACCATTGACGACGAACGGTCCAGCGCCACGCGAACTCCCGATCCGACAAAACCAGAACAATGACAAACGACATCGAAATCACACTGCCAGCAGCGCTCGCAGACAAGTGCGAAGCCCGGATCGACGGGACTGAGTTCGACAGTGTCGAAGCGTATGTCCAGTTCGTGATGGGTGCCGTCGTAGCCGACGAGGACGACCCAGAACGGATGCAGACGGACGACGATTCAGGTGTCGACGAAGACGTGGAGGACAGACTGGCTTCCCTCGGTTATAAATAGCCCGCAGGTGGTGCCTACTTTCCCGCGACGAATCTGTCCGACGTAGTACGGATAGTGATCGCTTCAAAGGAGCACACCGGAGAAACGAGCGATCAACGGGATATAGTCCTACCCGCTGCTGGCAGCGGACAGGGCCGTCAGTTCGGCATCGAGTTGCTCGGCGATGTCCTCACGGTCATACTCGCCGACGACGTAGTGATACCCAGCTTCGCCCATCGCACTGCGGCGGTCACGGTCCTCAAGCAGTGTCTCGAGAGCGTCGGCGATGGCCTTAGGATCGGATTCCGCGTGGATCCCACCACCCGATGTCTCGATGAATCGGCGCACCTCGCCCCGCCCTGTGACAACGACAGGGAGCTCACACGCTAGATACTCGTAAATCTTGGTCGGGATCGCATAGGCCAGTTCTTCGGTCGCCTTGATCGGTGCCAACCCTACGTCGGCTTCGTTTATGATGACGGGGACCTCCTTGCGGTTGACGAGGCCGACGAACTCCACCCGGTCGGAGAGGTCAAGCTGCTCAGTCAGCGTGCGGAGCCGGGCCGCCTCATCACCCTCCCCGACGAGGCGTAACACCGCGTCGCCGTTCGAAAGGTACTGCATGGCGCGCACGCACGGTTCGAGAGCCTGAGCGCTCCCGATGTTTCCGGTGTAAACGATGACGGGGCCGGAACGGGTCCCCCCGTCCGTACTTGGCGATGTCTCACGGGGTTCGAATAGGGAGGTGTCGACGCCGTTCGGAATTACACTGAACCGATCCCGGAGTTCGTCACCGTAGGTCTCCGCGATAGCGTCGCCAAGTCCCTGTGTCGTCACTGTGATCCGGTCGGCGGTGTGAAGAACGAGCCGTTGGAACAGCCGACTGGCCCGGACAAGGATGCTGTCCTCGTCGACGTACCCTAGTGCGACTGAATTCTCAATCCAGAGGTCGCGCACGTCAATGAGCCAGGGCTTGCCTAGTGTTCGTGCAACGAGGCCAGGAATGCTAGTCGTGATCGGCGGCGTCGAAGTGACGACAGTGGTGTACGAGCGGGCATTGACGAGCAGCCAGAGCGTGGCGTGCAGTGCAAAAACGAGGAAGTACGGCACCCGCCGCGGTAGGCCCGGATTCTCACGCTGGGGTTGCCAAGACCAGAGACGACGGACGGTGATGCCATCGACGCGTTCGGTCTGCTGGCGCTTCCAACTCCGGTCGAAATTCCCCGGCGGGTAACACGGTGGCGGTGCAAGGATTGTCACCCTTCGGCCTCTGTCAGCGAGGTGGACTGCCGTATCGTGGATCCGTGAGGCGTTCCCTCCTTTCTCCGGCGGGTATCGCTGGGAGATAATAACGGTGTGGGCAGACTCAGACATGACTCACTGCACGTCTGAAAGTCCCGATACAAGCGGAACCGTCATCCGTTTCGAGTAGTTGAACGACCAGAGCGAAACACGAAGCTGTGTGACTATACTCATCCTGTGACGATCACGTGCGCCAGGAAACGTCTTTAGTATGCGCCCTATACTCCCCAATCCATCCCCCAGTATAGGCTATCTCGCGGTCAATCACTCCGGCAGCTTGGTGAGATAGCCGCCCCGGACGACTGAACCGGTATCCGTTTTCGATCTCGTACACTGAGAATCCATTTTTTCGAGCTACCCCGCCGATCGGGAGTCCGACGTAGCCGAGTCCATGGACTGATACAGTCGTTATGTGCGGACCACTCGCCCCACCTCGGGTGAGTCAAACCCGAGCGCCCAGAGAATATGACCGGCGGCGTCTCCGTCGCCGAAGGGAGTATTCCAGTCATTATCGCCGCTTTTCACGTCAAACACGGAGACGATGATGCTGTCGGCCGTCGGGTCGGCCAGCGTGTTTGACCCGACTGATAGAGTTTCCGGGCGTTCAGTGCTGTCCCGAATCGTCACGCACGGTGTTCCCAGGATGCAGGTCTCCTCCTGAACCCCACCGGAGTCGGTGAACACGACCGATGCTGTATTTTCCAACTGGAGGAAATCGAGGAAATCCAGCGGTTCGACACACCGGATCCTCGCCGGCACGTCGATATCGTGCTCTCTCAGTTGCTCCTCCGAGCGAGGATGGACTGGATAAACCACTTCGGTCCCAGTCTTGTCGGCGTATTCTGCAATCCCATCGAGCAGTCCCTCAAACCGTTCTTTGTCGTCGACATTGCCGGGACGATGGGCGGTCATGAGCGCGAACTCTCCATCGGTCAGTCCGAGATTATCGAGCACATCGCTCTTCCGCTCGGCAAGCGTCGCGTTTTGCTGGACCGCATCCACGATTGTGTTCCCAGTAACCGCGATGCGTTCGTCGGGGATGTTCTCGTTGCGTAGGTGTGCCGCGGACTTCTCGGTCGGCGCGAAGAGCCTGTCGGCGACGTGATCAATAACGATCCGGTTTATTTCTTCGGGCATATCACGGTCGAAACTCCGTAGTCCCGCCTCCACGTGCCCTAATTCAGCGTCGAGTTTGCTAGCCACGATTCCGCCCGCCAGCGCGGAGTTTGTATCCCCTTGGACAAGGACAGTATCTGGATTCTCTGCATCGAGTGCGGTTCCGATACCGGTCAGCATCTCTCCGGTTTGTTCGGCGTGCTCGCCCGACCCTACTCCTAAGTTGTAATCGGGCTGGGGGAGTTCGAGGTTGTCGAAGAACACACCGTCCAGCCGGTCGGAGTAGTGTTGTCCGGTATGTATCACCGAGTAATCGATCCCGGCCTTTTCACATGCCCTGATCAGCGGGGCAAGTTTGACGATCTCAGGCCTAGTTCCGAGAACGAAGGCGATGCGTGCTGTCACAGGATCGATAACCCCCTATTTCCCCTTTGTAAGACGTTCCCTATCGCCGTACTGTTTTTTTCTGTGTGAGCGCGCTTTATGTTGAATCGCTCCTCTAGTAGTGAGTCGGTTTTCCTGGCTATGATCTGCCTGTCCCGGGATCGCTAGAGACTGCGACCCAAAGTCACCTGTTCCGGCGACACGTGGTCACCAATGTTCCGGTTACGAGCTAATTTACCAACAGTTAGTTAATATATCGAGCCAAACCCTGACAACCGTTGACTACAAATCAGTAGAAACTCAGCGGGCAGTCTGAGCCGTATCGATCGGCCCGGATAAAATGAATTCTGTAGACCAGAAGGCGTTCTCGGTCATCAGTCAGGGCCTCAACCACTCTGAAGAGTGGTAACAACTCCAGAAGGGTGCGGCCGACGTGTTTTAGCGCACGGAACCGGACAGCAGTGACAGACTGGGTCCCTAAGACTGTCTGATACATAGCGTCCATGGGAGATGCTCGGTCGATCTGTATTCTCTAACTGGACCAGTGTTGATCAATATCAACCCATCGGCTCATTTTGTCCGATGAAAGAGCGAGGGCTGTCCTTAGGGCAGATCTCTCTCATGGTAAGCTTTGTCCTTAAATATTCGAATCATGGCTCCAAACCTTCGCATTCATTTTCAACCAGCAAATCTGAACAATGCCGCTAGTACATGTCTAACTTTCTATATCGCGAACACGGAAATATGACAACGACAGTCCATGTACGATGTAATTGCAAGCGCAGTGAACCACCCCGACGCAATTCGGCCTTACAGGAGCCTGTTCAACCACCGGAGCTTGGACGCTCTTGCCAGCACCGACACCTCGATTCGGGTCGTGTCCCCACGGCCGTTCGCTCCACCCTTTGGACCATACTCCGACTACTTCTCGCTCCCTGACGTCGAGGACTGGGGAAACTACGTCGCACACCACCCGCGGTTCCTCTATCTGCTTCCGAAGCGCTTCTTTTACGGTCTCTCCGGTGAGTCGTTCTCTAAGCGGGTCCCCAAGTATGTGGAACGACGGTTCGAGGTCCCAGATGTCGTCCACGCTTGCCACATCTATCTTGATGGTTACGGGATGCTTCCCTATTGTCGGAAATACGATCTCCCGCTATTCGTTGTGTCTCACGGGAAACTCCTGAACACGTTCGATGAACAGCCTTGGTCGGTCCAGTCGAAGATTCGAGAGACGCTAGACGAAGCGACTGGGGTCCTTTGCGTCAGCGACGCACTCGCCGAGAAGGCCTCAAGCCTGACGAACCCGTCCAAGGTATCGACAGTTCCGATTGGAGCCGATCCGTCGAAGTTTCCAACGGAAAAAAAGCAAGAGATTCGTCGGGAACTCGGTCTCACCGAGGACAAGGTTGTCGTGCTGTTCGTCGGCAGCTTCGTTGAGCGAAAGGGTATGAAAGAGTTGATCGAGTTGCTCCCGCAGTTGGACCTCCCGAATGCAGAGTTCGCCTTTGTGGGCCATGGAGGCGATATGAAGCAAGAACTCCGTGAAGCCATCTCTCGGAGCAGGTTCTCAACTGAGTATTTGTTTACCGGGGTGTCATCCGAGATGTTACGTCAGTGGTTTGCCGCGGCCGATCTATTGTTGCTCCCGAGCCACGCCGAGGGGCGACCGACTGTCATCTACGAAGCAATGGCCAGTGAGACGGCAGTTCTCGCGTCGGACGTGGGCGGCGTTCCGGAACAGGTGGCTGATAACGAAACCGGCGTCTTACTTCCTCCCGGCGACATCAATACTATCAAAAGTGCGCTTACCTCGCTCGTCGACGACCCCAAACGGTTAGCTCGCATGGGTCGCCGAGGACACAAACGGCTGGTCGAGAATGGGTGGACGTGGTCGGGTCACGCCCAGCGGGTCCGAGAAATCCACACGGACGCGATCCGATGAACGGTGTACCACCGACTGACCTTTTGATCCTATTTGGCATTTACACTGCTGACCAGCAATTAGAAGCCATTTACTAATATATGTCGTTCTCGATGTGTATCTCGAACTGAAATGAGCGGGATATCGGGTGGTGAAGTCGACGAAGCGTCGTTGCGCAAGATGCTTGACGGCATCTCGGGAGATGATTCAGAAATTAGGTGGCGTCACGAAGCGGGCAACTACAGTCTCGGAATTCGGTATCCACAGACCGACCCGCACGGCGCTGCAGTGTGGGAGGACGGTTCGCGTGCGGGCGTCATCTACGGTGCAATCACGAATCTTGACGAACTTAGCCTGACAGTCGACCAAGCCCTGGAGCAACTGTTAGACCGTCCGACTGAGGTTGCCCCGAAACTCGAAGGTGGATTTCTTATCGCCTGTTACGATGCGACTGACAACCGATTCGTCCTTGTGACCGACAAATTGGGTGCGCGATCATGTTACTACACAACGGACGCCGGATTTCAGTTCGCCACTGCGGTTGACGTGCTCCTTCCAAATATCAAAGAACCCACATTGAACGCACAGGCGGCAAACGACATGCTTCTAATGGGTCACCTATGGGGTGACCACACCCTAGTAACCCAGATCAAAGCGATGCGACCCGCCACTGTCTTGGAAGTCGTCAACGGTAAACGGTCGTTCGAGCGGTACTGGAAACCTGACTACAGCGAGGAAGAATCTGGACCGGAATACGTAACCGAGTTAGTGAATCGGTACCGACAGGCGATTCGTCGGACGTCGAAGACGTTGCCGAGCGAAGCCGGCATCTGGCTCTCTGGCGGGTTGGACAGTCGGACCACGGCGTCGGCGCTTATGGAGCAAACATCCCCAGAGGGGTTCAACACGCTCCGAGCCTACACCTACAACGCCAACCCTCCCACGGGAGACAACACGCGAATCGCCAGTGATGTCGCCCAACGCCTCGGAATCCCACTCAAACAGATCCCGTTCACCGCAGAGACCGTCGCCGAAAACTTTGAGCAGATCATCGAAGCCACCGACGGGACCGTCCGCTGGATATCGACGCTCAACCTCTCGGCGACGTACGCCGTCGACAGGGTATCGCCAGTGATGATGGAGGGGATGCAAGGCGCTCTCGTTGGCGACCACCTCCTCCGACACCATCTGGACGGTTCACGATCGGCAGTCGAAGTGCAGTACGAGAGCGAGGCCGGCAGCAGCGTTGAAGCAGTTCAGCGAGTCCTCTCGCCCGACATCGATCCGTTTTCGACGTTCAAAGAGGAGGTCAAGTACACTTCTGAGCTGAGTTCGAGAGAACAGGTGCTGGACATCCACTTCCAGAACTATTATAACCGACATACGTTGGCGAGCAATCGACTCATGCGTGACTGCGGTGGGAGTCGGGTTCCCCACGCCGACGGCGACTACTTGGAATGGTGTGCCAAACTACCGCACCAGTATCGTAAGGGGACAGTCTCGCTCCCAATTGGTCAGGAGGATCGAATACCGCTGGGAACGTCACCAGTGAAGCTTGAACTCTCACGATCTATCTCACCCGAACTCACCGATATCACGTATGAGCGGACGAAAATAAAACCGAAGTGGCCGTACCCGTTCCATGTTGGAGGGTTCTTTACGAACGTCATAGTCAACCGTCTCCGCTCGAAACCAACGTATGGAAACGGTCAACTCGCCGATTTCTGGATTCGAGATGTTGACACTCGTCTCCACGATCGCGTCGCTAAACTCGTTGACGACGCGGCGTCACGGGACCTCTTCGACGGCGATGCAGTTCGAGAGACGTTTGATGCGCACATGAGCGGAGCAAACAACGCTCCGATGCTCTCTCAGATTACGACGTTGGAGTACTGGATACAGACCCACCTCGATTGAGGAGACGAACCTGTCCGTCCAGTTATGAGGCGTTTAATCGAACTAGACCGAACCGCGTTCCAGTTCGTTCCGTTACTAGTCGTGGAATGTCGCGCACTGGCACCGGTATCTAGGGAATAACTATGTTAGCAGATCGATTTGCAATCCGTCGAAGAGGTATCTGGACTAATGCTCCACTGCACCACGACAGACGAATCGTGGCTTGCCCAAATGTATCGAGCCATCAACCGAGGTCGGGGTCCGTTCTTGGCGACGCTCTCAGACTATCTTGACAAGTTACGCGTCGTACTGCGTGCTTCGGAGGCATCCGAGTCGCATCAATGCGCTTTCCGTACAACTGCGAAGGACGTGACCGGTGACTCCACCAACATTAACGATTCGATGGCCGTACTGGCAGTCACTACGCACCGTCCCGAGGAGGTCCTGAACTCCGTCATGGGGGACGATGGCGGGACGGCTGTCGTTACCATCGATGGCGAGAAGGGTACGATCGGCCGGGGTTTCGACGCCATCCGAGAAGTCAGGCGGTCGATTCTGAGCCACGATCCGGATGTCGTTATACTTGACTGTCATGAACTACTCGGGTTCCTTACGACGGTCCTTTGCATCCTGTACGGTGTTCAAGTCTTTCCCCGTCTCGTCGGTGATACGTGGCGTATTTTCGGCGAGGAGGGGATTCGGAAGGCCCATCGGGAGCATGATTATGGTCGCCTGTTAAACTACGCTCTCAGTCTATTGATCAATCGGTTTACCTTCTCACAGGCGGCAGGGTTCATTGTCGTCTCGGAAGACCTGAAGCAGGTGACGCACCGCAAGACAGGGTGTCCCATGGACCGCATTGCCGTTGTCCCTGTACCGCTTACGGTGGATACTGCTCAAACCGGCCAGGCCGCCGATGCTCGTCGTTCGCTTGATATCAAGGAACGACAGGTAATACTCACGGTCACGAACTTGGCGTTCGAGGGGAAGTACGAGGGTGTCAGGCAGACTGTCGATGAGATACGGTCGCTTCTTGAAGCCCATCCTGACCTCGCCTACGTAGTTGCGGGAGACGGCGAGTACCACACGGACCTGCAGACGTACGTCTGTGAGACGATAGACGATCCCGATGTCCGACGCCGCATCTACACTCCCGGATTTGTCGATGATGTCTCCGATCTGTACGACTTAGCAGATATCTTTGTCTACATCTCGTATCTAGACGGTTATCCGAACGCTGTCCTGGAAGCACAGACTGCTGGCCTACCGGTCGTTTCTAACGGCCAATACGGGATGTGTGAACAGATAGACCACGATGAAACCGGTTTATTAGTGGACTCTTCTCAGGCGGGTGCGATCCGTGCGGCGGTTGAACGACTGTATGCCGAACCGGCTGACCGAGACCGGCTCGGACAGAACGCGCGAGAGACCGTTTTAGAGCGGAACGACCCAAAGGCAGTCGCACGGCGGTTACGGGCGTCTCTTACCGCCATCGCTGACGGTTCGTCGGAGGGTTGACTCGGTGGTATACAATCAGTCGGAAGGGAAGTCGACCGGCTGTGTCTCTCACCGAGAAATTATCTACGACCTGTTATTGACATCCGAAAATTGGCCCTGCCTCTACTCGTTGGTGAGGCCTTCAGTACGTCAGATAGGCCATTATGCACATCAAAACTATGATAATACAGTTACTGGCACAGGACGACAGCTGGTCCGAAATACCCCGCTCACTCACCAGATGGCATAGAGGTGCCAATCAGCGCGTGTGTACGCTCAACAGCAGAGAGGCAGACACATAACAAGCACACAGACCCGATCCTATACAATGACTCAGACCCATTCGATGAAAGACCGAGTAGAACCGGAACAGCGCGATCCGCTCGTGAGCGTCGTGATAACGACGTACAACAGGCCTTCGTACCTGGAAGCTGCTGTCGAGAGCGTGCGGAATCAGACGTACAACCATATCGAACTTGTGGTCGTCGATGACCACTCCGAGACACCCGCCCGTGACGTTCTCAATGACGGATCGTCCAACGAATTTGTCAACCTCACCTGTGTCCGACACGAAGAAAATCGGGGCGCAAATGCAGCGCGAAACACCGGAATTGGAACCGCGAACGGTGAGTTCGTCGCCTTTCTTGACGACGATGACCGGTGGGCGGAGGAGAAGGTCGCCCGTCAAGTCAACGTCTTCCAGCGTTCGAACGATGTTGGCTTGGTTTATACCGGTGCCAAAGGTATTCAGGGCGACGAGAAGACCGTCCTCACTCCTCCCAGAATCCAGGAAGACATAACGAAAGCCCTGTTATGCCGGAACGTTGTCGGAACACAGTCGTCGGTCATGGTTCGGTCTGATCTCGCAGCAGAGACACCGCTCGACGAACGATTCCCTGCTTGGGCCGATCTTGAGTGGTACGTCTCCCTCTCGCAGAAGTGCGAATTCCGACGACTTCCGGATCCACTGGTTGAGTACGAGTTTACCTCGCCCGGACGCCTGTCCGACGACTTCGAAAAGGCCGAGCAGGGATACAAAGTGTTCGTCGAAAAGTTCCGCCCCACCGCTGCAGAGTACGGCTACCTGTTTGAACGGAAAATGCTCGGTTGGGCCGCGTACCGGGTCGCGACAAGTGCCTTTTATCAGCAAAAGTATGAGGATGCGCGGCGCTATTTGAAGCTGGCGATCCGTCGGTACCCCTTCGAACTGGCGTTTATGAAGTACTACGCCGCGTCGCTGGGGGGCCAATCGACGCATCGTGCCGCGCAGTTCATAAAGCGATTCATTGCATCCGGAAGCCTCTAACCCGGTTTGAGCGCAGTCAGTGGTTACGTGTATCTAGAACTCCCAGATGAACGGGTCGAAGAGGATTCGATCCTACAACTCAATGACTGGCCTAGTGAGTGGTCACCGAATGGGTTGCTTCTTACGACAAGGGTCTCACATATTGGTATATTGGAGCACTGTCTACTTCTGGATGACCTCAGCTGGCGTTCGTCCGTCGAGTGCCTGGTTTGGTCGTTCGTGGTGTAGTGGTGTCTGAAGCGTCGTAGCCACTGTTTCGCGCTGGATTGACTGCCCTTCCAGAAAGAATGGAAGCGGTCGATTCGCATGGTGACGGTCTGGAAGCACTTTTCGATGTGGTTCAGGATTCGGTAGTCAAGCCGACCGCTCAAATCGTGACGTGAGAGGGCAGTCAGATAGCCGCCAGCATCGACGAGAAACACTGTCTCGGCAACATCGTGTTTCTGAGTGAGTCGGTGCAGGAACGCCGCCGCGGGGTCAGTCCCGCGGCGGCTGAACACGCCAACTTCGAGAAGCCGCTTTGATTCAGTGTCGACAGCGGCGTACAACCACTTCTTTTCGCCGTCGATCTCGATTTGTTTCTCATCGACCGCGACCCGCGACGGCTTCGCCGTCGACGGGTCGCTCTGTGCTTCAGACAGTGTATGCACCCAATTCCAGACTGCTCCGTGAGAGCGATCGACACCCAGCAGGTCTAAGATAGCAACCGTCTCCCTAATCGACAGCCCCGCAGTATGGAGACGCACCCCAAACCGCCGGACGGGTGTCAGGATGCGCTCATTCTCCCAAACGTCTTGGCTGTCCGTTTCCAACGTTTCCCTGAGCAGGTCTGCGGGTGTCATGAACACCTCTCGCTACGGCCTGCTCACTTCTCAATCCCTCAACTAGACCGTGCCCTATAAACGGTAATGCGTCCCTACTAATAGGAGTTTAACATATTATCCAATATTTATATCTATAAATATTTATTAAATTTGGTATGCAAGAAATATGGATTGAGCAGTAATATCACTAAGAAAAGAATCAATCTGCAACAACGTATAAAATAGTAAATAGGGATTACTGGTTTGTAATGAACTCCAACTCCGGAATCATTGTCCACGGCTGGGTGTGTGGCAGAACGAGAGATGCCTTCATGGGTAAACTCAATTCTGTCAAGATTCCCAAAGATGAATCTAACTACACTGTCGGTAGTAATTCGATGGAAGAGACAGATCAGCTAAGATCCACTCCGACTGAGAGTTTAAAACCCGTAGCTGCTGGTGATGACTTCGGCATGCAGAGTTATGACGATCTCGGAGATTGTTTCATCAGCTGCTGAGGACCCACAACGAACACAAATAATAACGAATACGAAATAATAACGACCAGAAAACTAATGTCAAACCACAGATACAACACTCCGGCACAAGGAACGCTTGACTGGCACTACCCGCTTAATGAGAACTTCGAAAAGCTCGACAACGATGTCGAAGTTCGGGACGTGGAAGCAAATAAGAATAACTATACCCCTGCCTCGGGCGCTAAGTTCTTTGCAACCGACAGCGGTGCGGTATACATCGGCGATGGTTCCACTTGGAAACTCCAGGGGTATGTCCATCGCGCAGGTGGCGGCGACCTCGGTAACTATGTCAACTATGAGAATGGCTTAGCTGATGAGGAGATTAATAAGTTCATTCTCGGGCCAGAGGAGAAATTGGAGGTCGTACGCATTGCCCTTCCAGTGAAAGGTGCCTCAGAGGGAACGACTGAACCAGATGTTACACTCACAGTGTACGAAGGAGGTACTAACGACGAGAGACTTGTCTCAGTATCCGGCAACGAGTTGAAATCCGAGACATCAGACTCGTCAGCACCCTGGGTTACCAGCAACTCGCCTGTCACCGTGGCTATCTCAAACGCTAGCGGCGAAGACGTCAACGTAGTCCCTAAAGTGTGGGTCAACATCCGGCGGTGAGTAAGATGACGACACTTGACATCCGGGATTTCGGGGCCGCCGTCGATGGGAAGACGGACGATACCGAAGCTGTCCGGGATACTCTTGACGCAGCATCGCGCGGTGACACCGTGTTCTTCCCCGCGGGAACGACGCGAGTCGGTGAT
>Ga0207757_100046_pt1 | contig 103864 bp, 109 predicted proteins | sample A23P3SouthBayCA_2_FD_187752 | JGI IMG/M metagenome (GOLD analysis project Ga0207757, IMG submission 187752) | Aerobic enrichment media microbial communities from Eden Landing Ponds, California, USA - A23 P3 (2) (SPAdes) | ecosystem: Environmental > Aquatic > Marine > Unclassified | place... | reverse complement strand
CGAACGCGTCGTCGTCATCATGCTCGACGAAATCGACAAACTCGTCGAGAAATCCGGCGACGACACCCTCTACAACCTCTCGCGGATGAACTCCGAACTCGACAACTCCCGCATCTCCATCATGGGCATCTCGAACGACCTGAAGTTCACCGACTTCCTCGACCCGAGGGTGAAATCGAGCTTGGGGGAGGAAGAGATCGTCTTCCCACCGTACGACGCCAACCAGTTGCGCGACATCCTCCAGCACCGCGCCGACGTGGCGTTCAAGGAGGGCGCGCTCACGGAGGACGTCATCCCCCTCTGTGCCGCCTTCGCGGCGCAGGAACACGGCGACGCCCGGCGGGCGCTCGACCTCCTCCGGACCGCCGGCGAACTCGCCGAACGCGGGCAGGCCGACACCGTCGAGGAGGAGCACGTCCGGCAGGCCCAAGACAAGATCGAACTCGACCGGGTCGTCGAGGTGGTGCGCACCCTGCCCACCCAGTCGAAGATCGTCCTCTTTGCCATCATCCTCCTCGAAAAGAACGGCGTCCACAACATCAACACCGGCGAGGTGTACAACATCTACAAGCGTCTCTGCGAGGAGATCGACGCCGACGTGCTCACCCAGCGCCGCGTCACCGACCTCATCTCCGAGCTCGATATGCTCGGCATCGTCAACGCCGTCGTCGTGAGCAAGGGTCGGTACGGCCGGACCAAGGAGATCAGCCTCTCTGTGCCCGTCGAGGAGACGGAGGCCGTCCTCCTCTCGGACTCTCGGCTGGGCGACATCGAGAACGCCCAGCCGTTCGTGCAAGCGCGGTTCGACAACTGATACGGGTTGTTGTAACTGTGTACCGGTGATTCGCCGACACGTCACGACGAATCACCGGTAACGACTTACGACGATCCGTATGAAACCGACGCCGTTACCATTCTCCCGAGTGACTCCGCGGGCGATGCCCTCCAGCGATCCCGCACCCTCCCGAGTCGCCATCCGGTGACTTCCGGACGCGGTTCCGTTCGCTCTCGGCCTCGCCTGTCTCGTGTGGGGCCTGACGACGCTCGTCGCGACGTTCACCGACGCCTACTGGGAGGCGGTGGAACTGCTCTCTCCGCTCGCCGTACTGACCGTCGGCACTGGACTCGTGTTTTTCGGTGGGACTGCGGCGCTCACCCTCGTCGAACGTGTCGGCGTCTGATTTGGCGCGGCGCCTGATCGAGCACTACGACCCCGCAGACGCGACGGCCCGCGTCGTCGCCGAAACGCCGCCGTCCGCCGTCGCCGAAACGCCGCCGTCCGTCGTCGCCGAAACGCCGCCGTCCGCCGTCGCCGAGATCCCGTCGTTCGCCGTCGGGGCGAGGTCCGTCACCGCTACGGGCCGTTCGGCCGTCACCACCTCGACGGTCGCGTCGATGGTCGGGGACGGTCCCGTCACGGCCGTCGTATCGAGGACGACGCCCGAGACGCCGAGGCGGACCCAACCGAGATACGGGATACGGACGCGTGCGATACCGACGATCCACTCGGGTTTGACCGGCTCGCTGATCCCATTCACTTGGTCGTACTGCGCGTTGGCGTCGCCTTTCGTGACGAAGCCGGCGTGCGGCGCGGGACAGTTCATCATCTCCGCACAGCTGCTCGCGCTCACGTATTCGGAGTCGGCCTCGTCGTACCAGTTCTCCCCTTCGTCGACCCAGAACTGGGCGCGGTGGATCACGGGTGGCCCCGCATCCCCGGGATTGTCGTAGACGATCACCGATCCGTAGCCGCCGAACTTCCAGTAGCCCACCTCTCGGCCCACGTCCCGGGTGACGACGCCCGTCCCCTCGCGGGCGGCGTCGGGAACGAACCGGCCGGCGTCGGTGATGAAGACTAGGTCGCCCTTGTGCATGTGTGGCTCCATGCTCCCGCTCTCGACGGCGACCATCGGCGGCCACACGCCGCTGATGGCGAAGAGGAGGAGGCCGATGACGACGACGGCGCCGACGCTCAGCGTCGTCTCGCGCAGGATCAGGAGGGGGCCGTCGGTGGCCGTCGCGAACCGGCGAAGTAGCCCCATCGACTCCGTACGTTCGCCGTCACCGCCGTCGCTTCGACTGCGCCGCCTCCGTTCGCCGTCGCTGGGGCGGTAATCGTCGGAGGAACGGGGACCGTCGTCGGCGCTCATCGGTTGCCGTTTACCGCCGCCCGAGTTGAAGCTTCTGGACTTCCGGCACGCTTTTGGCCGCACCAGTCGTCCCTCCCCTGTGCCTCTGGAGACGCCCGCACGGATCGCGCGCGAACTCGCACGTCGCGGCTACAACGCCGAACGCGAGGCCGTGACCCTCCTCGCGGGCGCGACCGATCCGGCGACCGCCCTCGACGCCGCCGTCGAGACGGCGCCCGACGACGCGCTCCGACTCACGGCGAATCACGTCCGCTCGGCGCTGTCCGCGGACGCGCCGGCCGCCTCGTCTCCCACGTCCGATTCCGCCGACTCCACCGATGCAGCGTCCCCCGACGACGCGCCCGAACACCCCTCCGTTTCGACTGCAACGTCCTCCCCTCCGTCTGGGACTCAATCGGACGGCGCTCCAGTTGAAACGAAGGGGTCGGGCGGGGGCGAGACGGGGGAGTCGACGCCCGTCTCGGCTGCCGACGCGAGCGCGAAGTCGTCCCGTGGATCGACCGACTACAGTGGGGACGCGGACGACCGCTCCGTCGACGTCGACGGCGACGTGACCGGCCGGAGTACGGGCACCGGCGAGTACGACGACTTCGTCTCCGTCTTTCGCGACCGCTACGAGAAGCTCTCCGGCAAACTCCGGGGGCGAGTGAACCATCGCCCGGCGTCGGCCGTCGCGGACATGCCCGGCGGGAGCGACGTGGCGATGATCGGCCTCGTCAACGACGTGCGGTCCTCGGCCAACGGCCACTGGATCGTCGAACTCGAGGACACCACCGGCACCTTTCCCTGTCTGATCACGAAGGACCGAGACATCGCCGACCTCGTGGACGAACTCCTCCTCGACGAGTGTGTGGCGGTGGAGGGGACTCTCTCGGACGACGCGGGCATCGTCTTCGTCGACGCACTCCACTTCCCGGACGTGCCCCGGACGTACAAGCCCTCCACGGCCGACCGACACGTGCAGGCCGCCCTCGTCTCCGACGTGCACGTCGGGAGTCAGGAGTTCATGGCCGACGCGTGGCACCGCTTCGCCGACTGGCTCCACACCGACGAGGCCGAGGCCGTCGAGTACCTCCTCATCGCCGGCGACATGGTCGAGGGCGTTGGCGTCTATCCCGATCAGGACGAGGAACTCGACATCGTCGACATCTACGAGCAGTACGACCGCTTCTCGGAGCATCTGAAGGAGGTGCCCGGCGATCTGGAGATCGTGATGATCCCGGGCAACCACGACGCCGTCCGGCTCGCCGAACCCCAACCGGGCTTCGACGAGGAACTCCGAGCGATCATGTCCGCGCACGATCCACGGATCGTCGGCAACCCGTCCACGGTCACTATCGAGGGCGTCTCGGTGCTGATGTACCACGGCGTCTCGCTCGACGAGGTGATCGCGGAACTCCCCGAGGAGAAGGCGAGCTACGACCGCCCGCACCGGGCGATGTACCACCTCCTGAAGAAACGCCACGTCGCCCCGAAGTACGGGGGCCACATGCGCCTCGCACCCGAGGAGCAGGATTACCTCGTCGTCGAGAACGTCCCCGACGTGTTCCACACGGGCCACGTCCACAAACTGGGGTACGGGAAGTACCACAACGTCCTCGCGGTCAACAGCGGCTGCTGGCAGGCCCAGACCGCGTTCCAGAAGAGCGTCAACATCGACCCCGACGCCGGCTTCGCACCCATCGTCGACCTCGACACGCTGGATCTGACCGTCCGGAAGTTCGCCTGATCGACCCGTGCTATCACGGCTCACGGCGGGTATAACTCTTCACGAATCGTACATTAACGTTGGTGATAGATAATGGCGACAGTCCTGATTACACACGCAATCGAGAACTACGACGAGTGGAAGCCCGGCTTCGACGCTCACGCTGAAACCCGTCACGAGTACGGCTCTCGGGGGTACCGTCTGTTCCGCGGGACCGACGATCCGAACGATATCACCATGCTGTTCGAGTGGGACAGCGTGGAGAACGCCCGTCGGTTCCTCGAGGAGTCCGACGTTCGGGAGCGGATGGACGAACTCGGCGTGATCGGCGACCCCGACATCACCTTCGTCGAGGAGGTCGAGTCGCGGTCGTCCGAGACACCGATGCCGTAGCCTCGTTTTCGAATCAGTTCGGATCGAGTCGATACCGGACGGTCTCTTTCCCATCGAACTGTGGTCCCGATCCGTCGCGGACGAACCCCGCCGCCTCCGCCGCCTCCAGCACCGCGTCGTCGTCCTCGATGGCCAGCAGTTCGACGGTCATGCCTTCCCCCGTGGCGAACCGGACGGGTTCGCCGAGCAGTCGTTCGCAGGCCGCCGTCGTCCCTGCGAGTTGCGTGACGTGAACCGTCCCGTTTCGGACGTCGAAGCTGACGAAGCCGGCCACGTCTCGCGTCTCCTCCGCGTCCGTATCGGCGTTCGGACCCGCTGCCGTCGCCTCCCGCTCGGCGACCCGGACCGTCCGGTCGTGGATCAGGTTGCGTATCACGTCCGCGGGCACGTCCGCGATGGCCGAGAGCGCGTCGGCGTCGGCCTCGACCGCGTCGCGCACTTCCATACCCGCCCGTACTCACGGGAGCCGTTTAAACACTCGCTCCCACTCAGTCGTCGGCCGGCGTCTCCGACTCCCCACCTCCCGGCTCGATAGCGACGGCGGCTGCCTTGTACTCCGGAATCTTCGCCCGTTCGTCGAGTACGTCGTTGGTGAGCCGGTTCGCCGAGGCAGCGGCGAAGTGCGGCGTCGTCCAGACGGTGCCCTCCTTGATGTCCGCGGTCACCTGCGCCCGCACCTCGATTTCGCCCCGTCGTGACCGGAGTGTTACGGTGTCGCCGTCTTCGATCCCGTACCGTTCGGCGTCGGTGGGGTGTACGTCGACGAAGTTCTCGGGATGCTGGCGGTTGAGCGTCGGCGACCGCCGGCTCATCGTCCCCGTGTTGTAGTGTTCGATCAGCCGCGCCGTCGTGAGGATCAGCGGATACTCCTCGTCGGGCACCTCCTTCGGCGGCTGGTGACGCACCCCCTCGATGTGTCCCAGTCCGTTCGGCGTCGTGAACGCGTCCGCGTAGAGGTACGGGTCGCCCTCGTCGCCGGGTTCGAGGCAGGGCCAGTGGATGCCCTCCTCGCCAAGCCGCTCGTAGGTCATCCCGCCGAAGATGGGACACACCTGCCGAAGTTCCTCGAACACTTCCTCGGGGCCGTCGAAGTCGAAGCCGCCGTCCGGACCGAACAGACGCGTCCCGAGTTCACAGAGGATGTCGAGGTCGTGTTTCGTCTCCGGATACACTGTCCCGATCCCACGCATCCGCTGGACCCGACGGTCCGTGTTGACGACGGTCCCGCCCCGTTCGGCCCACGAGGTGGCGGGCAACACCACGTCCGCGTAGGCGACGGTGTCGGTCGGGAAGATGTCCTGCACCACCACCAACTCCAAGTCGGCCAGCCGTTCCTCGACCCGGTTGGCGTCCGGTTCGCTCATGACCGGGTTCTCGCCCACGACGTAGAGGCCGCGGATCGACTTCCCGGCCTCGTGCGAGATCTCGACGTTCGTCAGCCCAGCTTTCGGCGGCACCTCGAAGCCCCACACCTCTTCGACTGCGGCCCGGAGTTCGTCGTCCTCGACGTTCTGGTAGCCGGGCAGGGTGTTCGGCATCGCGCCAACGTCGCAAGTCCCCTGCACGTTGTTCTGGCCGCGGAGCGGGTTGACGCCCGTGCCCGGTCGGCCGAGGTTCCCCGTGATCAGCGCGAGGTTGATCTCGTTTTGCACGTTGTCGACGCCGCAGGCGTGCTGGCTCATCCCCATGCCCGTGAAGATGGTGGCGTTGTCGGCGGTGGCGTACACCTCCGCGGCGCGTTCGATGTCTTCGAGGGGGACGCCACAGGTTTCGGCGGCCGCTTCCCTGTCGAAGTCCGCCAGCGTCTCCTGCAGGTGATCGAACCCCTCCGTCCGTGCCTCGATGAAGTCCTCGTCGATCCAGCCGTTCTCCAGAATCGTCTTGATGACGACGTTGAGCAGGGGGATGTCCGTCCCCGGGTTCAACTGGAGGTGCATGTGGCGGTCGCTCCCCTCGATGTCGAACGACCGCGTCGTCTTGTTGGCGTGGGGATCGACCTGAATCACCGTCGCGCCGTCGAGAACTGCTTGCCGGAAGTAGACGCTGTTGGCGATTGGGTGTTGCTCGGCCGGGTTGGCACCCTGAATCCACAGCACGTCGGCCTCGTCCCGTAGATCCGCCATGCTGTTGGTCATCGCGCCCGCCCCCAGACTCCGCCGGAGGGCATACACCGTCGAGGCGTGGCACATCCGCGTGCAGTTGTCGACGTTGTTCGTCCCGTACCGGCGGGCGAGTTTCTGTACGAGGTAGTTCTCCTCGTTCATGGCCTTCGAACACCCGAAAAAGCCCATCGCGTCCGGCCCGTGTTCGTCGCGGATACGCTCCATCTCGCCGACGATCAGATCGTACGCCTCCTCCCACGTGGCCTCGTGGAGTTCGCCGTCGTCGCCGCGAATCTGGGGCACTTTCAGTCGATCCTCGTGTTCGATCACCTCCGTCGCCGCGCCGCCTTTGATGCAGATGCGGCCCTCGTTGACCGGCGCGTCCCCCCACGGCGCGAACCGCATATCTTCGGTGACCGAGATTCCACACCCTACCCCACAGTACGGACAGATCGTCTTGACGTTCGGTCGTTCGCTCATGTTCGTCACCAAGTGTTAATCTAACGACGTGAAGCGACAAAAGTGCTCCTGTGGGGGTCGTCGGGCGTGGCAAGTGAACACAGTTATTACCGTCCATCTCGCTACCACCGGCCATGCCTGACTATCCGTCTGACCACGTGGAGGGCCCACGATGCGCGTAGTCGCGAAGTTCGGCGGCACGTCGCTCGGGAGCGGCGACCGTATCGAACGCGCGGCCGACACCGTCGCGAGGGCAGTCGAAGAGGGTCACGAAGTCGCCATCGTCGCCAGCGCGATGGGGTCGACGACCGACGAACTCCTCGAAGAGATCACGTTCGACGCGGACGACGCCGACCGCGCCGAAATCGTCAGCATGGGCGAACGGACGAGCGTCCGGATGCTCAAGGCGGCGCTCCGGTCCCGCGGGGTCGACGCCACGTTCGTCGAACCCGGGAGCGAGGCGTGGCCCATCATCACCGACGAGTACGGCGAGGTCGACGCCGAGGAGACGATGAAGCGTGCGCAGGCGCTCGCCGCCGACCTCGATCACGTCGTCCCCGTCATCACCGGCTTCCTCGCCCAGACCATCGACGGCAAGGTGACGACGCTCGGCCGCGGCGGGAGCGACACCACCGCCGTCATGCTCGGGAAGTTCATGGACGCCGACGAAGTCGTCATCGTCACCGACGTCGAGGGCGTCATGACCGGCGACCCGCGGGTCGTCGAGGGCGCCCGCAACGTCGGCCACATCACCGTCGACGAACTCCGCAACCTCTCCTTTCGCGGCGCCGAGGTGGTCGCGCCCAGCGCCCTCTCGTACAAGGACGAGGACCTCTCGGTCCGTGTCGTCCACTACCAGCACGGCGACCTGCTGACCGGCGGCACGAAAATCGAGGGGCAGTTCCAGAACCTCATCGACATGCAGGACGAACCCCTCGCCTGCATCACCGTCGCCGGGCGGGCCCTGCGGAACCGCCCGGGCATCCTCGCCGACCTCGCGCAGGCGCTCCGGAGCGAGGACATCAACATCGACGCCGTCGCTAGCGGCATGGACTCGGTCACCTTCTACGTCAACGACGACCTCGCCGAAGACGCGGAGTACATCCTCCACGAACGGGTCGTCGAGGACGAGACACTCTCGTCGGTCACGGTCGAGAGCCAGTTCGCCGTCATCCGCGTTACGGGTGGCGAACTCCCGAACCGGCCCGGTATCATCCTCGACATCGTCCAGCCCGTCTCGGAGGCCGGCATCAACATCCACGACCTCATCACCTCCGCCACCTCCGTCGCCATCTTCGTCAACTGGGACGACCGCGAGGAGACGCTCGGAATCGTGCAGGAACAGACGATCTGAGGCCGCCGCTTCTCATTCTACGGCCCGCTTACTCCCCGACGCCACTACGTCGAGGCCCGGACTGTAGTAGTACACCGGCTCCGCATCCGGCTCCGCGAACCCGTTGGCCGCGAACAGCGTGTTCGTCTCCACCTCGGCGGCCGCCGGGTACAGCGTCCACGGTTCGTGGGCCACGTCGCTGTACCGCAGCGAGCCGTCCTGCGCCTCCGTGTAGAACCGGTAGCGTTCGACGAGAAACGCCGCGAAGGGGTCGTCGGGGGCCGAGAAGCCTTCGCCGGTCGGCCCGTAGGTTCCCACGTACTCGGCGGGCCGTGTCCCCGGATGGAGGCGCCGACTCCGAAACCGGATTCGCTCGTCCGCCTTCGTCAGTGAGATGCGCGCGTAGTAGTACGGCAGGTGATGGAAGAGGCGGGCACCGATCACGCTCGCCACTCCCTGCGCGTCGAGGCTGAAGAAGTAGACGCTGGGGACGCCGTCGCGTGTCACGTACGTCCGGAGGTTCAGTTCGGGTAGTCGAATCCCGAGCGCTTCGGGCACGCCCTTCGGACGGACCGCGACGTTCGTGAAGGGGACGACGGAGAGCCACGCCGCCCCGTCGTACGTATCGGGTGCCAGCCCGTCGGGCAGGTGGGCGTCCATCACGCTCGGCTCGACCGGCCAGTTCTCGAACAACAGGTGCCGCCACCCCATCTCCAGCGGGAGGACCATGAGGCACGTTGGGGTGCGGTCCCGAAGTCACTTCGGACCGCCTCAGCGCCCGTCCAGCAGCCGCGTCCCGATTCGCGCCGGCAACCCCGCCTCCTCCACTGCCCCGATGACCGCGTCCACGTCGTACTCCACACGGCGCTCCTCGACGGCCACGGCGCCGCCGCCCGATCCCTCGCCCAACTCGACCACCGCGTAGCCGGCCCGCGGGTCGTCGTCCCGCGGTTGGCCGACGCTCCCGGGGTTCATGACGACCCCCTCGTCGAAGACGCGGTGGCCTTGGACGTGGGTGTGGCCCGTGATGAGCAGGTCCTCGCCCCGCAGCATCCGTGACGAGAACTCCTCGGGGTAGGTGTAGCGGTCCGGGTCGTCGGGGTGGCCGTGGACGAGCTTCACCCGTCCGTCCGCCACCGTCCGCTCCGGCGGCAGGTCGGCCAGCCACGACAGCGCGTCGTCGTCGAGTTCCTCCCGGGCGTACTCGACGCCCGCCGTCGCCATCGCGTTGAACCGGAAGCCGGTGTCGCTGGCGACCGCACGGTCGTGGTTGCCCATCACCGTCGGAATCGACCGCTCGCGCACCGCCGCGACGCAGGCCGCCGGCCACGGATTGTAGCCGACCACGTCGCCCGCACAGACCAGCCGATCCACCGCGGGCATGTCGTCGAGGACGGCTTCGAGGGCGATCCGGTTGGCGTGGATGTCGGAGATGACGCCGATCCGCATACCTCCTGCTTGCGGGGCGTGCCGGTTATGGGTTGTCGTCCCGACGATCACTCGGCGTTGACGATGCCCGTCGTCACGCGGTCCGCGTCGACGGCGACGCCCGCCGCACAGACCGCGTGTTCGAAGTCCAGATCGTACGCCTCGCGGGCCGCCTCGCCGGCGTCCGTCGCATCGAAGTCGAACGCACGGGGGCGGTCCTCCTCGTAGGTGGCGACCAGCGTCGGCTCCGCGACTTCTTCGACCAGCAGGGCGTCACGCCGGACGATGCCGACCGTCGCCCGATCCGCCTCGACGACGCCCGCGATTCGGGGCGTGTCGTAGTCGTCTTTCTCGTAGTCGAGCGACAGCAGGGCCGTCGCCAGCGCGTCGCGGGCGGGGTAGCCCACGTCCAGCTTCTCCGTTACGGGATCGACGTGGGAGCCGTTGCCCAGCACCGCACGCCCCTCGCTCTCGCGGACGCAGTTGTAGGCGATGTAGGGGTTGTCCGTCTCCGGCGCGTCCGGCGTCGGGGTGACGGTCAGCGTGCCCTCGCGGTCGGCGATCCGTCGGTTCGGGAACGACCGGGACGAGACGCGGTAGGCGCCGACGCCCGGGCCGACGACGATGAAGCGGCCAACGTACATGTCTCGCCGTTCAGCGACCGGCCACGTACGTCTTTCCGTTCCGTCCCGTCGGGTGCGTTCCGCCGTCCGCCCCGGCAACGACGCGCGCCCGTCAGATCAGATCGAGGATGCGCTGATACGTGTCGGTGAACGCGTCGTCCGACCGGGTCCGTGGGCGTTCGATGTCGACGTCGACGACCGTTCGAATCCGCCCCGGTTCCTTCGCCATGACGACGACGCGGTCGGCGAGTTTGACCGCCTCTTCGACGTCGTGGGTGACGAACAGCACCGTCTTGCCCGTCTCACGCCAGATATCGAGGAGTTCGTCCTGCAGCATCTTCTTCGTCTGCGCGTCGACGGCGCCGAACGGTTCGTCCATCAGGAGGAGGCCGGGGTCGACGGCGAGCGCTCGCGCCAGCGCCACGCGCTGTTTCATCCCGCCGGAGAGGTCGCGGGGGTAGGTGTCCGCGAAGCCGTCGAGGCCGACGAGGTCGATCAGATCCCGAACGCGGCGCTCACGCTCGGCGTCGTCGGCTCCCTGCTGTTCCAGCCCGAAGCCGATATTGCCCGCGACGGTGCGCCACGGAAACAGGTGGTACTCCTGAAAGACGAGGCCGAGGTCCGTGCTGGGTCCCTCGACCCGGTCGCCGTCGAGGGCGACGTGCCCCGTCGTCGAGGGTTCGAGGCCGGCGATGATGCGAAACAGCGTCGTCTTGCCACAGCCGGAGGGGCCGACGATGCAGACGAACTCGCCCTCGCCGACGGTAAAGGAGACGTCGGCGAGCGCCTGCACCGGCCCCTGACTTCCCTCGTATCGCTTCCCGACACCGTCGACGCGAACTCGCGGCGTCTCTACCGCCACGCCAACGCCCTCCGCTGGAGCGCCCGGAACGCCACGTCGACGACGAGGTAGGTCAGACTCAACACGAGGATGTAGGTGATGACCACGTCGACCTGAAGGTTGTTGGAGGCGCGGAGGATACGCCGGCCGATACCCGCGACGCCGAAGATTTCGGAGGCGACGACCAGCATCCAGCACCGGCCGATGCCGGTCCGGATTCCCGTGGTGATCTCCGGCAGCGACGCCGGGACGACCACCGTTCGGACGAGCGCGACATCGCCCTCCACGCCGAGGCTCCGCGCCACGTCCAGCAGATCCTCGGAGACGCCCTCGACGCCGCCGTAGGTGGCGTAGAAGTTGATCCAGAACGCCCCGACGGCGATGATGAAGGCCGCGCCGGCGTGGTTGATGCCGAACCACGCGATGGCGAATCCGACGAGCGCGAGCGGCGGAACTGGGCGGAGGACGCGCACGACCGGTGAGGACACGTCGTCGAGGTACGGGCTCCACGCGAGCGCGATACCCGCTCCGATCCCCAGCCCCGTCCCGAGGACGGCGCCCGGGATCCAGTGGAGGATGCTGTTGCCCAGCGCGACGAACACCTCGCCGCTCGCCACCTGTTCGTAGAACGTCTCGGCGACGACGAGGGGGGAGGGGAGGACGTACGACGGCTGCGTGAGCGACGCTCCGGTCCAGAGGAGGAGGAAGGCGACGATACCGCCGAGGCCGCGCCGTGCGCGACGGGTGTCCACGTCGGCGAGGCCGCCGCCGAGCGCGTCCGTGGCGTGATCCACGTCCTCGGATACGTCGACAGCCATGCGTTAGCGGTTCTCGTAGACGCTGTAGTCGAAGATCTGCTCCAGCGTCAGTTGCTCGTCGATCTGTCCGTTCTCCGCGGCGAACCGGGAGAAGATCTGCGTCCCGTTCTCGATTGCGCGGGGATCGGTCACGAAGTTCGAGAGCGGCCCTTGCAGCGCCGCCAGCGCTTGCTCGGCGGGCATCCCGATGCCGGATTCGACGATGTCGGCCGTCGACTCCGGGTTGTTCTGGATGAACTCGGTCGCGCGGACGTGCTGTTCGAGGAACTGCGTCGCCACGGGCGTGTCACGCACCGAGTCGCTCATCAGCGTCACCGCTGCGGGTTGCCCGGGCATGATTTCGCCTGCCGTGCGGAACGTCCGGACTGGCACGCCTTCCCGTTCGGCCCGCGTCGGCACGGGCTCCATGATCGACGCGCCGTCCACCTCGCCGTTGGCGATGGCCTGCCAGACGGCGTTCGCGCCGTTGATCTCGACGATGTCGACCGTCGAGGTGTCGACGCCCTCCTCTTCGAGCCAGTAGCGGAGGAGCACGTCGGGGACCGACCCCTGCGGGAAGGTACCGAACCGGAATTTCTGGCCCTTCTCCTCCCGCCAGACTTGGAACGCCTCGGCGCCGTGGTCGTCCCACATCGCCTGCAGGTCCTCGTGGGCCATGATCGCCATCGGCTCCTCGATGTTCGCGGCCGTCACCTTCGCCGGGATACCGCGGTCGACGACGATCATCGACGGGACGATGCCGAACATCGCCACGTCGAGTTCGCCGCTGCCGTACGCCTGCACGATTGCGGGGCCGTCGGTGAACTCGCTACCCTCTATCGTCGCGTCGACGTTCTCGAAGTAGCCCTCCGACTCCATCACGAAATACTGGAGGTCGGGGAAAATCGGCATGTACGCCACCGCGAGCGAGTCGGAGCCGCCGCCCATGCAGCCGGTGAGACCGACAGATGCGGCGGAGCCGACGCCCGCGAGATAGGCTCGGCGCGAAATCTGTGTCATGTAGGTGTTACCCTAGAGAGGCGTATAACCCCCGAGGAACTGGCAACACTGTTCCGTACTCCGGATGGAACCGAAGAGCCGAAAACCGGCTTTACAGTGGCTGTCTCGGGAGAACGGTGATTCTGTGTCCCGCCCCTGCTCCGAGATAGCGGCAACAAATTCTGCTACTACCCGCCTCGCCCCTCGATTTCGACCGGGGTGGTCGTTCGAGCCGCTGTGTAGCCCAAAGAGCCTTCACCGCTCCCGTCCATCTTCCGCCGTGATCGATCCGGCCGACTACGACGCGCGGGAACTCCGGTCGCTCGCGGACGTGGCCGACCCGGAGATCGGCGTCAGCCTCCCGCGCGTGGATGGTTCGGACTACCGCCCCGCAGCCTCGGACGAGCCCTCACACGAGCAGTGCGAGCTGCTGGTCGCCATCGGGGGTGTCGACCCCGAGGCGCTGGGCGAGCGGCCGTACCTCCCCACCTTCCCCGACGTGCCGGAGGGGCGGCGGATCGGCCGCGACTGGATCGTCTACCTCGTACGGACGGCGGGCGAACAGGGGGCTCGGGACGCTATCGCTCGCTACCGCGCCCTCGGGTGGTTGGGCGAGGACGCCGCGGCGACGCTCGACGCTCGGGTCGACGACGCGGTGGCGGTGCTGGAGCCGGGCGACGGCAACCTCGACCGGGCGGATCACCTGCTGAGTTTCGCGCACGTGATTCGGCTGTTGGGGATCGCGACGCGGTAGGCCGTCGCCCGCCGCGGCGTCGATGCTCGGACTTCGCAACACTCATATGCGATTCGCGGGTATAGAGTGATGACTCCCGTACCGGAGTCGCAGTCCCATGGGGTAGCGGCCAATCCTGAAGCCTTCTGGGGGCTTCGACCCAGGTTCGAATCCTGGTGGGACTATTCTTCATTCGTTCTCCGGGCCTCCCAACGGCCAGTCCTGCGGCTCTCTCGTTCCCCACCAAACCCAAGTGTGTCAAGAACTAACACGAACGATGGGCCAATGTACACGCCCATCGTCCGTACGGACCGATCAGCGTTCGACCGCATCCGCGACGCCATCCTCAACCGCGAGGATCCGGACGACGAGAAGCCGACGGGACCGGGTGCACCGACGCCGGGGTGAGGCGTCGTCGCGCCCCGACTCCCGTCGGGGGCCGCCTGTCTCTTACCGCCCGTACCGGAGGTACGAGTACACGACGAAGCCGAGCACCGTCCCGACCAGCATTCCGAGCACGAAGCCGGGCGGTCCTGCGACCGGTCGGAGCGCCAGCCCGACCAGCACGCCGACGACGATACACCCGAGAACGACGAAAAAGCCCGTCTGCCAGTCCTCGATCAGATCGACGATGCTCCGGTCGGCCATGGGTCGACTACCGGGGTCCGCGCGGATAAGCGTCCCCCCACGTGGGGCCGCCCGTACCACTATATCGCTCCGGCGTGGACGCATCCACGATGCCCACCCCCTCCAGACGCGCCGTCCTCGGCACCATCGGCCTCGCCGCGACCGGCGGTGTGGCCGGCTGTCTCGCTGCCCCGACGAGCGCTCCCGGCCGCATCGACGACGACGGCCTGCCGGCGTCGGCGGTCGCGACGACCTCGTTCCGCGGCGGCCTCCACCGTCGCGGGGTCTCCCCCGACGCGACGGTGCCTGCCGAGCCACGCGTCGAGTGGACGCTGCGCGACGTGAACACGGGCGATCACACGGCGGCGAAGGCGAGTCCGGTCGCGACGCCCGGGGGTGACCTCGTGATTCCCGGCGACACCGGAGACGTACGCCGGGTGACGCCCGACGGCGACGTGGTCTGGACGGCCGCCGTCGGGGAGACGACGCGGGGTATCCACGGGACGCCCGTCGTCGCCAACGGGACGGTGTACGTCGGCGCCTACGACGGCGCACTCTACGCCTTCGACCTCGGGACGGGCGAGCAGTTCTGGCGCCGGAAACTCGGCGACGCCATCGGGTCGAGTCCGGGCTACCACGACGGCACCCTCTACATCGCCGTCGAGTACTACGAACCGAGCGGCGCGATGTTCGGCGTCGACGCCGTCACCGGCGAAGTGGTTTGGGAGGATCGGCGGCCGACGGACCACCCGCACTCGACGTGCGCGCTCGACCGCGACGCCGAACGCCTCGTCGTCGGTTCGAACGACGGCAACCTCTACGCGTGGACGTATCCGGACCTGACGTTCGCGTGGTCGTTCGAGACCGGCGACGCGATCAAGGGGCCCATCGCGACCTACGACGGGAGCGCCTTCTTCGGTTCGTGGGACGAGCGCGTCTACCGAGTCGCCCTCGACGACGGGTCCGAGGAGTGGGCCGTCGAAACCGGAGGGATGGTGATGTCGGGGCCAGCCGTCGAGGCGGCGACCGACACCGTCTACATCGGGAGTCACGACTCGCGGTGCTACGCGCTCGACGCCGCGACCGGCACCGTGCGGTGGACGTTCGACACCGACGGGTGGATCATCGGCTGTCCGACCGTCGCCGGCGATCACGTCCTCGTCGGCTCCTACGACCGGCACTGCTACGCGCTGGACAAACTGACGGGCGACGAGTACTGGGCCGTCGAGGGCGTCGGCGACGTGACCAGCGCGCCGACCGTCGTCGACGGCGCCGTCTACTTCACCGACCGGGCCTCCGAGGCGTACCTCGACGGCGGCGACGGGGAGACTGGCGGGCTGTACAAGGTCGGCCCCGCCGACGGCGGGTGACGTGGCCGGCCCCGTCGGGCGTCAGTTTCCCCCGCTCTGTGTCGGCAGCTTCGGGATGAGCCACGCGAGGAACGCGTCGGGGCTCCGGGTCTGGGTCCAGACGGTCCCCTCGCCACTGAACTCACAGACGAGGCCCTCCCCACTGAACAGCGTCGATTTGAGACCGCCGACGCGCTTCACCTCGAAGTCGAGCGTCTCCTCGAACGCGACGATGTGGCCGGTGTCGACGACGCGTGTCTCCCCGGGGTCGACGTGGTGTTCGTCGATGGCGCCGTAACTGGAGATGAACGCCGGTCCCGTCCCCGAGAGTTTCAGCAGGAACAGCCCCTCGCCCCCGAAGAACGTCTTGCCGCCACCGAACTTCGTGTCCACGTCGATGCTCGGATCGGACGCGACGAAAGACGTGGACTGGACGAACAGCGTCTCGTCGGTTAGCTGGTGGTGCTGGATGTCGCCGGACAGCGCCGGAGCTAGGTCGAGTTCGCTCGCCCCGTTCGCGGTGAAGGTGTTCATGAAGAAGGATTCGCCGCCGAACACCGACCGCGAGAGCGACTTCAACAGGCCGCCTTCGGCCTCGGTGGAGACGTCGACGTCGCCGGTGTAACTCACCATCGCGCCGGCTTCGGCGCGGACCGACTCGCCGGGGCCGAGGGTGAGGGTGAGCTGGGCGGAGGAGGGGCGGTGGGTGATTTCGTGGTTCATGGGGCTCCGTTCGACCAGCTGGCTGATAGGTGTAGCGACGGGTGCCCCGGGAAGGGGCATCGCTGAGCGACGCGGGCCGTCGGGACGGAGAGCCTAAGCGTCCGACCACCCAAGAGGCGCCAATGACAGCGGCACTGTTGCTCGTCGCCCACGGGTCCCATCTGAACCCGCAGTCGAGCGCGCCGGCGCAGGACCACGCCGACGCCATCCGGGCAGCCGGGTCGTTCGACGAGGTTCGCGAGGCCTACTGGAAGGAGGAACCGTCGCTCAGGAACGCCCTCCGGACGGTGACCGCCGACGAGGTGTACGTCGTCCCCCTCTTCATCAGCGAGGGCTACTTCACCGAGCAGGTCGTCCCGCGGGAACTGCGGCTGGACTTCGACGCCGCCGACTGGGGCTCCGACGGGACGAGCGCCGACTTCGCCACCTGTTCCCCGTCGGACGTGGACAAGACCGTCCACTACTGCGGCCCGGTCGGCACCCACGACGCGATGACCGACGTGATCGTTCGCCGTGCGGAGACGGTGACGGGGAACCCGAACGTGGGCGATGGCGTCGGGTTGGCGGTCGTCGGCCACGGCACCAAACGCAACGAGAACTCGGCGAAGGCGGTGGAGTACCACGCCGACCGGGTGCGCGAGCGCGGCCGGTTCGACGAGGTTCGGGCGCTGTTCATGGACGAGGAACCGGAAGTCGACGACGTGACCGATCACTTCGAGAGCGCGGACATCGTCGTCGTCCCGCTTTTCGTCGCCGACGGTTACCACACGCAGGAGGACATTCCCGAAGATATGGGCCTCACCGCCGACGGCCACGAGGGCTACGCGGTGCCGACAAGGGTCGACGACCACGACATCTGGTACGCCGGTGCCATCGGGACGGAGCCGCTCATGGCCGACGTGATCCTCGAACGGGCGGCGGACGCGGGCGCTGACGTGGGCGCCGGCGGTCCGACGACCGGCGAGTCGTCGCCGACGCCGGCCGACGGTCCAGTGCCGGCCCTCGCCCTCCGCGACGCCGCGGCCCACGGCGTCGACTTCGACGGCCTTCGGGTACGGCGCGACGACGACGGCTTCCGCCTCGCAGTTCCCGAGGCGAGCGACGACGGCCTCTCGGCCGACGCGTTCGACGAGGCGGTCGAGCGTCACCGCGCGTACGCCGAGAACTGGCTGTTCTGGCACCAGTACGCACCGCAGCATCCCGCGGAGTGGGCGTTCCTTCGGTGGGTCGAGCACGCCGCCGACCTGTCCGTCCCCGAGCGTCACGAGCGACTCCGTGACGCCGGCCTCACTCGTGAGTGGGGGCAGCTCGCCATCGTGGCGCACCTGACCGGGGACGGCCGCCGTCGCTACGACCTGCGACACGTCGACGATGCCGGTGCTCCCCTCGACGAACTTGCCACGTACACCGACCCCTCCGAAGCGCGACGCCTGCGGAAGACGGACGACGACGGCGACTACCGCCCGCTGTCGACGGCGCCGACGCTGGCACACGGGTGGGCGTTCGTCGACCTCGCTCCCGACGCCCTCGTCCGGGCCGTCGAGGGGTTCTACCCCGCGACCGTCGCGAACTGGCACCGGGAGCGAGAGGGGGATCTCGACGTGACCCACTGGCACGAGGCCGTCTCGCGCCAGACCGGCATCTACGGCGTCGTCCGGACGTGGGACCGCGGTGAGGGCCACGATCACGTAAACCGGGTGGCGGCGGCCTGCTGTGTCGACTCGCAGTGTCTCAAGCGCCGCGAGTGGGACTACGACGCCGAGACGCCGCTGGACGTGGCGCGTGGCGACGGCGTCTTCCCCTGCCGGGAGCCGTGTTCGATGGTCGTCGCTACTGCGCGCGAGTGGACGCGGCTCGAATCCGAGCAGCCCCGAACCTACGAGTTCGACCTCACGCCGAGCGAAAAGGAGCAGATCGAGGCGATCATCGACGCCGTCGCCGACGGCCGGATCGACGAGATTCGCGACGGCGACACGAGCGACGGCGCCAACCGCTATCGGGCGCGCTACCTCCGCGCGAAACTGTTCGACGACGAGGGAAACCTGTGTGGGGTGCCGACGGACGGAGACGACGGATAGCCACCGGTCGTCGTCGTCGGCCGGCGTTTGTTCCGGGGTCGTTCCATATCCCCTTATGAACAATCGGTTAGCATATGACAAATCAAAATTTCGATACCCGCAACGATTTATATCGTGCTGTCCAACGTGTGATTGGCTAATGACGGACGACTTACCTTCCTCCAGAACGGGAGACGCGGACTCCGACGACGCGGACGACGCGCTGACGACCGACGGTGGCGAGGCGATTCGGCACACGCACAAGTCCAACCGCGACTGGTGGCCGGATCAGTTGGATCTGGAAATTCTCGACCGACACGCCGGCGATATCGGGCCGATGGACGAGGACTTTGACTACGCCGAGGAGTTCGAGAACCTCGACTTCGAGGCGGTCAAGGAGGACATCGAAGCGGTGATGACCTCCTCGCAGGACTGGTGGCCGGCCGACTACGGCCACTACGGGCCGCTTTTCATCCGGATGGCGTGGCACAGCGCCGGCACGTACCGCACCAAAGACGGCCGCGGCGGGGCGTCGGGCGGTCACCAGCGCCTCCCCCCCGTCAACAGCTGGCCCGACAACGTCAACCTCGACAAGGCCCGCCGGCTGCTCTGGCCGGTCAAGCGGAAGTACGGCCGCAAGCTCTCGTGGGCCGACCTGATCGTCCTCGCCGGCAACGTCGCCTTGGAGTCGATGGGCTTCGAGACGTTCGGCTTCGCCGGCGGACGTGAAGACGACTTCAAGGGCGACGACGCCGTCGACTGGGGTCCCGAGGCGGACTGGGAGATGACTTCCGAGGAGCGCTTCGACGAGGAGGGTCGTCTCAAGCACCCGCTCGGCAACACCGTGATGGGCCTCATCTACGTGAACCCGGAGGGGCCGAACGGCGAGCCGGACCTCGAAGGCTCCGCGACGAACATCCGCGATACGTTCAGCCACATGGCGATGAACGACAAGGAGACGGTCGCACTCATCGCCGGCGGCCACACCTTCGGGAAGGTCCACGGCGCCGACTCCGGAGACAACCTCGGCCCCGAACCCGAGGCCGCCCCCATGGAGAAGCAGGGCCTCGGCTGGGAGAACTCGTTCGGTGAGGGCAAGGGTCCCGACACCATCACCAGCGGCATCGAGGGCCCGTGGACGAGCGCCCCGACCCAGTGGGACATGGGCTACGTCGACAACCTACTCGACTACGAGTGGGAAGCGCACATCGGTCCCGGCGGCGCGTGGCAGTGGCGGCCGGTTGGCGACGTGCTGCCCGACGCGGCGCCCGACGCCCACATCCCCGACGAGGTGGCCGAGCCGATGATGCTCACGACCGACGTCGCGCTGAAGAAAGACCCCGACTTCCGGGCGGTCCTCGAGGAGTTCCAAGAGGATCCGGCGGAGTTCCAAGCGTCCTTCGCGAAGGCGTGGTACAAGCTCATCCACCGCGACATGGGCCCGCCCGAACGGTTCCTCGGCCCCGAAGTCCCCGAGGAGACGATGCTCTGGCAGGACCCCATCCCCGACGCCGACTACGATATCGTCGGCGAGGAGGAGGTTGCCGAACTCGAAGACCTGATCGTCGAGTCCGACCTCTCCATCGCCGAGCGCGTGAAGACGGCGTGGGCGTCGGCGTCGACGTTCCGCCACAGCGACAAGCGCGGCGGCGCGAACGGCGCCCGCATCCGCCTCGAACCCCAGCGGAGCTGGGAGGTCAACGAGCCCGAGCAGCTCGAATCCGTGCTGGCGACCTACGAGGAGATGCAGGCGGCGTTCAACGACTCCCGCGACGACGACGTGCGGGTGTCGCTCGCCGACCTCATCGTCCTCGGCGGTAACGTCGCCGTCGAGCAGGCCGCCGCGGCCGCCGGCTACGACGTCGACATCCCGTTCGAGCCGGGCCGGACGGACGCCACGCAGGACCAGACCGACGTCGAGTCCTTCGAGGTGCTCGAACCGGACGCGGATGGGTTCCGGAACTACCTCGGCGGCGACTACGAACCGCGGCCGGAGGAACTGCTGGTGGACAAGGCCGAACTGCTGAGTCTGACGGCGCCCGAGATGACGGCGCTGGTCGGCGGCATGCGCACGCTCGGTGCGACCTACGGCGACTCCGACCGTGGCGTCTTCACCGACGAACCGGGGACGCTGACCAACGACTTCTTCGTGAACCTGCTCGGCATGGACGACGAGTGGGTGCCCGTCTCGGACGACGAACGGCTCTTCGAGATCCGCGACCGCGAGACGGGCGCAGTCGAGTGGGAGGCGACCCGCTTCGACCTCGTCTTCGGGTCGAACTCCCGGCTCCGTGCCATCTCGGACGTCTACGGTGCCGACGACGGCGAGGAGCAGTTCGTCCACGACTTCGCGGACGCGTGGCACAAGGTGATGACCAACGACCGCTTCGACCTCGACTAAGCGCGGCTCGCCCCGTGTCGGCGGCGTCCGACCCTCCTTCGCGCCGCCCGCAGTCTCCCGACGCCGGTAGTCGACCGGAGCGTATTCCCGTTTTCCCGTTCAACGCGGCATCGATGGTCTCCCAACGCGCCGCCGACGTGACCCCGTTCATCGCGATGGACGTGCTCGAACGGGCGAACGAACTCGACGACGTGATCCATCTGGAGGTGGGCGAACCGGATTTCGCGCCGCCGGGCCGGGTGATCGAGACGGCCGTCGACTCGCTCCGGTCGGGCAACACGAACTACACCGCCGCGCGGGGCAAGCCCGAACTCCGCCGCGCCATCGCCGCGCACTACGACCGCGAGTACGGCGTCACCGTCGACCCCGAGCGGGTCGTCGTCACGCCCGGCACCTCGCCCGGCCTCTTGCTCGCGATGGCCGCCCTCGTCGACCCCGGCGAGGCGGTGGTCCTCACCGATCCCCACTACGCCTGCTACCCGAACTTCGTGCGGACGGTCGAGGGGCGGGTCCGGACGGTCCCCCTCCGCGCGAGTGAGGGGTTCCAGCCCCGCGTCGCCGACTTCGAGGCCGCCGTCGACGACGACACCCGCGCCCTCCTGCTCAACTCTCCCGCCAACCCGACCGGGGCGGTGATGGACGGCGAGACGCTCGCCGGTCTCGCGGACGTGGCGGCCGCCCACGACGCGACGCCCGTCGTCGACGAGGTGTACCACGGCCTCTCCTACGACGTGGACGAGCACACGGTGCTCGAATATACGGACGACGCCTTCGTCCTCGACGGCTTCTCCAAACGGTTCGCGATGACCGGGTGGCGGCTGGGGTGGGTGATCGTCCCGCCCGACTACGTCGACGCGATGAATCGCCTCGCCCAGAACCTGCTCATCTGCGCCCCGAACTTCGTGCAGGACGCGGGCGTCGCCGCGCTTTCGACGCCGCCGGAGCGACTGGCCGAGATTCGTGAGACGTACCGCGAGCGCCGCGACCTGCTGGTCGACGCCGTCGAGGACTGGGGGCTCGATATCGGCTACACGCCACAGGGGGCGTACTACCTGCTGGCGGACGTGAGCGACCTGCCGGGTGACGCGCTCGACGTGGCCGACCTCCTTCTGGAGGAAGCGGGTGTCGCCGTCACGCCCGGCGTCGACTTCGGCGACGAGGCGGCAGATTACCTTCGATTTTCCTACGCGACGGACGCCGAGGCCATCGAGACAGCCATCGAGCGGATCGACGGGCTACTGGCGACGGTCGAGCGGCGGTGACGCGTCACTCGACTTCGACGTCGGTGATTTCGAATCGCGCCCCGCCGTCCGCGCTCTCGGTGACTCGGATCGACCAGCCGTGGGCTTCGGTGACTTCCTCGACGATGGCGAGACCGAAGCCGGTGCCGTCCGGCGCGGTCGAGTAGCCGCTCTCGAACACCGCCGTCCGTTTCTCCTCGGGAATCCCGGGACCGTCGTCTTCGACGTAGAACCCGTCGTCGAGGTCGCCGACGGTGATCGTCACGTGGTCGTCCCCACCGTGGGCGTTCGGTCGACTGCCCGTCGAACTGTGTTCGACGCTGTCGCCGGCGCGTTCGTCGCGCCGGCTGTCCGTGGAGCTGTGCTCCACGCTATTCTGCAGCAAATTCTCCAGCAAGTGCTGGAGTCGCCCCGGATCGGCTCGAATCGTCCGCGTCGTCTCGACGACGAGTTCCGCGTCCCCCGTGTCGACGTTGTGCCAGCACCCCTCGACCACGTCCGCGAGCACGACGGCCTCGATTTCGGTCACGTGGTCCCCCTCCCGCGCGAGTCGTAGCAGGTCCGCGATCAACTCGTCCATGCGGTCGAGCGACCGCGCGGCGGCGTCGAGATGTTCGCTGTCGTACTCTTCGCGTGCGAGTTCGAGTCTGCCCGCGACCACGTTGAGCGGGTTCTGGAGGTCGTGCGAGACGACGCCGACGAACTCCTCGAGACGCTCGTTCTGCCGCTGGAGTTCGCGCTCGCGCCGACGCCGGTCGGTGATGTCCGTGCCGACACCGATCACGCCCGCGACGCTCCCGTCCTCGACGACCGGCTGGTACGCGGTTTCGAAGATTCGGTTTCCGATCCGCTGAACGGCGCTCACCTCCTCGCCGTCGAGCGCGCGACGGATCGCGTCCAGCACCTCCGGGTAGTCCGCGTATAGGTCGAACGCCGACCGTCCGACCACCTCGCCGGCCTCCCAGCCGAGCGCGTCGAGACCCCGGCCTTCGGACAGCGTGAACACGCCATCCTCGTCGAGCGCGAAGAGGACGACCGGCACGTTCGAGACGACCGTATCGAGCCGCTCCTTCGTGGCTTCGAGCGCCCGCTCCCGCTCGGTCCGGTCCGTGATGTCCCGCATCGTGATGACGACGGCGGTCGGGTCGTCGCCGTCGAACACCGGCGAGAACTGGTACTCGAGGACGACCTCTCCCATGCTGGCGTCGACGTCGAGTTCGAGGCGTTCGGGCGCGTCGACGGGCGGCGTGGCGTCGAACGCGCGGTCGAGCGCCCGTTCGAACCGCTCGGCGCCGTGGCCGTCGACGACGAACTCCGTGGCGAGGCGGACGATTGATTCCCCGACGATGTCGTCGGCGGACGCGCCCGCGTAGTGGAGTCCGATCTCGTTGACGTACTCGACGGTCCGGTCGGGGCCGACGACGAGCGCGATGTCGTCGATAGTCTCCACGATGGTCTCGTACCGCTCCAGTTCGCGCTCGCGCGTCTTCCGCTCGGAGATGTCCCGGCTGATGACGACGAATCGCTCCTCGCCCGCCAGATCGAGCCGCTGGAGGTGGACCTCGACCGGGAACGTCGACCCGTCACGGTGCCGGTAGACACCCTCCAGTCGGTGTCTGTCGCCGACCTCCATGCTCTCCCAGAGCTCCCGTGCCTCCGCCGGGCCGATCCGCGCGTCGATGTCCCACACCTTCATGTCGGCGAGTTCGGACGCGTCGTACCCCGTCCGCTCACAGAGTCGCGGGTTCGGGTCGATGATGTTTCCGTCGGTGTCGTGGACGTTGATCATGTCGGGCGAGTTCTCGAAGAGCGCTTCCAGCCGGGCCGTGCTCCGTTCGAGCTGTCGCTCGCGTTCGGCCCGCTCGGTCACGTCCTGAAACTGCGAGAAGATGGCGACCACGTCGCCGTCGTCGTCGCGTTCGTCGCGCCGGCTGCTCGTGGACCCGTGTTCCACGCTGTCGTCGGCTTCGCCGACTGCCCGAGGCGTCTCCGACGCCTCGCTGTCGCCGGCCTGTGGCCGGCTGCTCGTGGACCCGTGTTCCACGCTGTCGTCGGCTTCGCCGACTGCCCGAGGCGTCTCCGACGCCTCGCTGTCGTCGGTCACGACCCAATTGTGCCACTCGCAGACGATCACCTCGCCGTCGGCGCGGACGTTCTCGTTGACGTGCCGGTAGCCGCCCCGGTTCTGTAACAGCGCGTCGACGACGTCACCGACCGTCCCCCGCTTCGATTCGGGGACGAGGCGCTCCCACGACGCGCCGTGCAGGTCGGCCTCGGCGTAGCCGAGGATGTCCTCGGCGGCGCCGTTGAGACGGGCTATCTCGAACTCCTCGTTCCACTCGATGACGCCGAGGGGTGACTGTTCGAAAAACAGGGAGAGGCGGCGCTGGCTGGCTTCGAGCGCCCGCTTCGAACGGTACTGTTCGACCGCGTTCGCGATCCGATTGGCGAGGACGGTGTACTGACTGAGTCCGCTCCCTTTCTCTAGGTAGTCGGTCACGCCGGCCGAAATCGCGTCACTCGCCACTTCCTCGCTCCCCTTGCCCGTAAAGAGGATGACGGGGAGGTTCGGATACCGCTCGCGGACGGCCCGTAGGAAGTCGATTCCGTTCCGACCGGACATCTCGTAGTCGGAGACGACACAGTCCACCGCGTCGGTGAGTCGATCCAGTCCCTCGGCCGCGCTCGTCGCCGTCTCGACGTCTAGCCGGTCGTCCTCACGTTCGAGTGCGTCCGCGGTGAGGTCGGCGAAATCCGGTTCGTCGTCCACGTGCAGGACCCGGATCTGCTCGCTCATTCCCTCGCCGTTCAGTACCCGCCCACCAAAGCAGTTGCGCCGCCGTCGACCGCTCGGCGGCTGCGCCGCTGGCGCCAGCTATTTTTCGCCGCTCCCCGTCACCCCGCTATGGCCGGCTACGCCACGCTTCCCCGGTTGCTCGACAGTCGCCGGCTCAGAGCCGTCGGCCTCGCGCTCCGGGCCGATCCGGCGGCCAGCGTCCCGGCCCACACGCCCGACTCGGCGCTCGTCGACCCGATGGAACGCCCCTTCGACGCCGTCGACGACGCCTTCGACCGCCTGCGAACTCTCGAACGCCGCCTCCGCGACGCCGATGATCGCCGGGCGGTCTTCCTGACGATCTACACCCGCATGACCGCCGCCGTTCGCGACGCCATCGACGGTGATCGATTCCACGACCCCGACTGGATGCGACGCTACACCGTCGCCTTCGCGAACTACTACCGCCGCGCCTTCCTCGCCTTCGAGCGCGGCGACCTCGACGCCGTCCCCGACCCGTGGCTCGTCGCGTTCGGGGCCGCGGTCGAGGGATCGGCGCTCGTCGCGCAGGACGCCTTCCTCGGCATCAACGCCCACATCAACTACGACCTCGCGCTGACGCTTCGGGAGGTGGGGATCGACCCGAACCGCCGTCGCAAGCGCGCCGACCACCGCGCGATCAACGCCGTCCTGACCGGCCTGATCGACGCCCAGCAGGTGGCGCTCGCCGACCTGTACGCACCGGGACTCGCGGACGTAGACGCCACGCTCGGCCGCTTCGACGAGGCCCTCTCCCTGTTCTCGATGACGGAGGGCCGGGCGCAAGCGTGGCGGATCGCGACCGTGCTGACCGACGTGCGCTGGTCGCTCGCCCGGCGGTACGCGCGCTGGGTCCTCCGGTCGACGGCCACCGGCGGCGCGCTCTTTATCCGGTCGCCGCCGGTCGACCCCCGGCTACTGACGGCGCTCCGGCGGGTCGAACGGGGGCAGTCGCTCGACGACGTGCTCTCGACGCTCGCCGGGCGGCTCGACGCCACCCGATGATTATCGCAGGCCGAACTCCGCCCACAGCGGGTAGTGATCCGAGATGCGCCACGAGAGCGACGCGCGCGTCAGGTCGCGGCGCGGGAGCGCCACGTCGACGAAGTCGAACGTACCGCCGCGTCGGTAGGGGAGCGAGAGGGCTGGCTGGCCGTGCTCGCCCGTGAACCACGCGATCTGATCGTAGAAGTGCTCGGCGGGGTCGGCGGGGTCCGCGAAGATGGTCCGCGGGACGGCGTGGAGATCCGCGGGCACCGTCAGGCCCGTCGAGACGAAGGCGTCGTAGCGCTCGTCGCCCCGGCGGTCGATGTTGAAGTCGCCGAGGGCGATCAGGTTGTGATCCCACGCGTTCACGTCGCGGGCCCACTCGTCCAGCCACGCCGCGATGGCCCGGAGTTCCGGCGTCCGCTCGTCCGGGTGGTCGCCCCAGAGGACGTGGAGGGTCACGAGGATGAACGTCTTGCCGCCACACTCGAAGGCGACGGCGTAGGGCGTCCGCGCGAACTGGCGGTCGAGGGCGCCGGCGTCGATGCGGTCGAACTCCGCCTCCGGCACGACGAGTTCGCCCGCGAGGCCGCTGATCCGGGTCGTCCGCCGGTCGAACACGAAGCCGAGGCGCTCGTCGTTGCCGGGGTCACCACGGGTCACGTCGCTGAGGATGAACCCCCAGTTCGGGCCGAGCGCCTTCATCGTGTGCCGGAGGGCCTTCAGGTCGCCGCGCACCTCCTGCACCGCGACCACGTCGAACCGGCGGATGATCTCCGCGACGACGCGGATGGAGTGCAGGTCGCGTTTCGGGCGGTCGTCGTCGCCCGCCCGCCACTTCTCGGTGAGGCCGCCGAAGTGGCGCACGTTCCACGTCCCGATCAGCAGGTTGCGGTCGAGCGTCCGTGCCGGGAGGCGGTCGTCGAGCGCCGCCCGGAGGTCGTCGAGGTCCCGTCGCACCGCCTCGGGCGGCGTGTCGGTGACGTGGGGCACGATCAGATCCCTTCCGTGACGGCGACGCTCGGCGTGCCCGCGCGACTCATCCACCCGCCAGTCACGTTGCAGTCCATGGAAGTGAATTACCGCGCGCCCAAATATAGATTATCGAACACGTAGTCCGGCCCGCTCAGTGCCCGAAGTCGACTCCGTGGGTCGCGGCGACCTCGTCGAGCGCCGCCAGCGTGCGGTCGCTCACGGGGATGCCCTCGGCTCGCCGTCGCGTCGCTGTCCGGTGTTCTGGTTCGCCGGGCAACAGTGGCCGGTCCGCGTGCATGGCCGGTGGCTGTGGGACGGCGTCGGCCATCGTCGCCTCGGCCAGATACGCGTCGAACGTCTCGATCACCGTCTCGATCCGTTCGCGCGTCGAGAACGCGAGCGGATCGACGAACAGGAAGGCGGCGCCGTTGTTCACCCATCCCGGGTCGGCCTCGCCGAACACCTGCCCGCCGCCGACGACGCCGGCCAGTAACTCCGCCATCGTCGCCAGTCCGAATCCCTTGTAGCCGGCCGTCAGACCGCCGAGCGGGAGCAGGGCACCGGTACCGGACTCGAAGGCGGCCGCGTCGGTGACGGCCTCGCCCTCTGGGGTCACCGTCCACGCCGCCGGGACTGGGTCGCCGTCGACGTGTCGCCGCGTCACCTTTCCGTGGGCGACCTGACTGGTCGCCATGTCGAGGACGAGCGGAAACGGCCGGGCGTCGAAGGTGGGCAGGCCCACCGCGATAGGGTTCGTCGACAGCAGTCGGTCGCTACTGCCGGGGACGGTCACCGTCGGCGTCGACAGCCCGCTGTTGACGAACGCGACGAACGCCAGTCCGCGGTCGGCGGCCCGCTCGGCCCACTCACCGATCCGGCCGAGGTGAGCGCCGTTTCGGACGCCGACGGCCGCGACACCGTGGGCCGTCGCCTTCTCGGCCCCCACGTCGACGGCGAGGCGACCGGTGTGCTGGCCGAACGCCTGTCGTCCGTCGACCGTCGCGGTGGCGCCCTCGCGGTCGGCGACGGTCGCCGTCGCCCTCGGATCGAGCGCGTCATCCTCGACCATCGAGCCGTAGGCCGTCGCCAGCCGGACGACGCCGTGTGATTCGTGGCCCCGCAGGTCGGCGCCGACCAGCGACGCCGCCACGTCGGCCGCCACCGTCGCCGGCGCTCCGAACCCTTCCAGAATCGCCGTCGCCGCCGCTTCGAGTTCCGCGTGGTCCAGACGGGCCATATCCTCCTCTCCGCCGTCGTCGGCATAGCTCTATGGGGCCGTCTCTAGTGACACTCTAGATCGACCTTGCCCGGAATCTGTCTCCAGTTTGAAAAATACTCATGCCTCGTGCCGTCGCTCGTCCCGGTGGAGGCGACCTGCCTCCGGAGACCCATGACAGGACACACACCGACTCGACGACGGGTGCTTCGCTCGGGCGCCGCCCTCGGCGTGGGCGGACTCGGGCTCGCCCTCGCTGCCCCGGCTGCAGCGAATCCGGGCAGGGGTGACGAACGCGGGAACGGCACGACGTTCGGGCGCGTCTACGCGAACGACGTGCTCTGGCGAACGCACGTGGTGAAGATACTGGAGGAGCGACCCGATCCCGAAGACAGGATCTACTTCCTCCACGATGGGGAGCGGGCCATCGTCGACACCGAGGACGCGAGCGACGACCAGCAGTCGCCGTTCGTCTCCGAATCGGCGCCCGGGGACCAAGACTGGAACGGCGGGAAGTGGACACACTTCTCGGCGGAGGTGACGGATATCGACGCGTTCAACGCGGACGCCCCGCTGACGAACGCCGAGGCCGTCCTCGAGAAACCGTACATCGAAGTGACGCTGGGGCGGCCGGACTTCGGCCCGCCGGACTTCTTCATCTGTCCACTCAACGGGCGCGCGTAGCGACCCGTTCGTGGCGGGTTTTATCTTGCCGGCGACCGTTCTCTCGCCCATGGTTTCGACTGGCGACACCGCCCCGACGTTCACCGCGACGGTCGGCACGGCCGAGCACGAATCGTTCGACCTCGAGGACCACCTCGGCGACGGTCCCGTCGTCCTCGCCTTCTTCCCCGGCGCGTTCACGCCGCCCTGCCGGAACGAGATGCTCGGCCTGCAGGAGCATCTGGACGACTTCGAAGACGCCGGCGCGACCGTCTTCGGCATCAGCGCCGACTCGCCGTTCTCGCAGGGGGCGTTCCGCGAGGAGAACGGGCTGACGTTCGACCTCGTGAGCGACATGGCGGGCGACACCATCCGGGCGTACGACCTCGAAATCGACATTCCGGACCTCGGCCTCCACGGCATCGCGAACCGTGCCGTGTTCGTGCTCGACGACGAGGGCGTCGTCACGTACAGTTGGGCGGCCGACGATCCGACGAACGAACCCGACTACGAGGCGATCCTCGACGCCGTCGAAGCGGCCTAGACGACATCGACGCCGCGGATCTCGATTCGGGCGCCGCCCGCCTCTCCGTCGGTCACGGTAACCGTCCAGCCGTGGGCCGCGGCCATCTTCTCGACGATGGACAGTCCGAGACCGGTGCCAGCCGTGGCCGTCGCGGAGCCACGCTCGAACACGTCGCCCCGTCGCTCCCCCGTCGGCCCTCACCGATTCAGCGCCGACCGGAGCGTCGCCAGTAGCGTCGGCTCGGTGGCGTCGAACCGGCGGAGCTGCGCCGCGTCGGTGAAGGCCGCCCGGCCGAGCAGGAGACTCGCCGTCATGCTGGTCAGCCCGCCCGCCGCGAAGATCATCCCCATGATGACGAACTGGTACTCGGCGGCGTAGATGGGGTTCGCGCCGCCGAGGATCATCCCCGCCATCATGCCGGGGATGTACACCAGCCCGAGCGTCCGCATCGCGTCGACGACGGGGATGAGCGACGCGCGCACGGACTCGGTGACGAACTCCGAAATCGCCTGCTCGGGTGGGACACCGAGCGCCAGCACCGCCTCGATTTCGTCCCGATTGGACTCGATTTCGCCCTGAAACCGGTCCAGCGTCAGCGAGTTGGTCTTCATCGCGTTCGCGATGATCATGCCGCCGACGGGGACGAGGTTGCGGACGGTCGACTCGATGGCGCCTGCCGCGACCATCGTCACGATGACGACGGCCGACCCCACGCCGAGCGAGATAACGGAGATGCGGAAGGCGTCGGGGAGGCCGTCGCCCCGCTTCCGTGACTCCCACGCCGCGTACCAGACCATCGCCGCGAGCAGGAGGCCGGAGTAGGCCAGCGGGATGGTAAAGAGGACGCCGATGAGTGCGCCCATCGCGAGCACCTGCACGAACCCACGGGCGAAGGAGCCGCCGAGTTCCCGCTCCAGATCCAGATTCCGGACGGAGGAGATGCCGATCACGACGGCCGCGAGCGCCGTCGCGGCCGCGACCTGAAACAGGCCTTCGATCACGACCGGGTCGGCTAGCCGATCCGGAAGCGCCATCACGTGATCACCTCCTTGGGCGGCCCCACGTCGACGATCCGACCGTCACGCATCCGCGCCACGCGGTCGGCCAGCCGTTCGGCCTGTCGCTCGTCGTGCGTGACGAGGACGACCGTCCGCTCGCCCGACGCGAGCAGGTCGGCCAGCAGGCGTTCCACCTCCGCCTCGGCCGCGCTGTCGAGGCTCGCGGTCGGTTCGTCCAGCAGGATCACCTCGGGGTCGTTGACGACGGTCCGCGCGATGGCGACGCGCTGGGCCTCCCCGCCCGAGAGGTCGCTCGCCGCCCGGTCGGCGTAGCCCGAGAGCCCGACGGCGTCCAGCAGTTCCGTCAGCCGTTCCTCGCTCACCGTCTCGCCGCGGAGCCGCGGCCCGATGGTGACGTTCTCGCGGACGGTCCCCGACCGGAGCGCCGGGTTCTGGGGCACCAGCCCCACCCGCTTCCGGAGGCGTTCCGGCGGAAGCGTCCGGTAGTCGGTACCGTCGAGATACACCGTCCCCTCGGTCGGCTCGTCGAGCCGATTGAGCAGGCGTAGCAACGACGACTTCCCGGCGCCGGAGGGGCCGACGATGGCGACCGTCTCCCCGCTCGCGACGTCGAGCGACACCCCGTCGAGGATGCGTTCGCCCCCGACTTCGAAACGCAGGTTCTCGGCGCGCAGATTCGTCATGGATCGCCGGGCAGCGTGCCCGTACCGTTTCTACCATCCCGCCCCGCATGAACGTTCGGCCCCGAAAGATCGAAGAGCCATCTGTGTCAATGGTTATCATATGACAGACGACGTGACGGTCGACACCGGCGACGCACCAATCTCCGGAACGGTCGTCGAGCGGGTGGCCGCGGGGGTCGCCCCCGACGCCCCGGCCATCGCGGACGCGCTCCGCGCGCTCAACGCGGAGTTGCTGGGGCGTCACGCCGAGTTCGAGAGCACCGCCGACTACGTCACGGTGGACGGGACGCGAGTCTATCGGATCGGCCGCGACGAGTGGGCCGCCTTGATCGACGGGTTCGACTTCGACGCGTCGATGGCGGCGGCCGTTCGCGTCACCCACACCGAACAGGCGCGCCTCCTCTTTACCACCGCCGTCGACGCCGACGACCGCTTCAGCCCCGACGAGGTGGGCGTCGTCGTCGGCGTCGACACCGCCGAGCAGTTCTAGACGTATAAGACGGCGGCGGCCACACGCTGTCACCGTGCTGGACTTCGACGGTGACCGTGGGCTGGCGGCCGTCCCGTGGCGCTCGCGCACGCTCTACGTCATCCTCGCGTGTTCGCTGATGGGGGTGATGGGCGTCTCGCTGATCAGCCCCGTCCTCCCCGACCTCCGCCCCGTCTTCGGCGTGACCGACGCACAGGTGGGACTGGTGATCACCGCCTACACCCTCCCCGGCATCGTCGTCACGCCGTTCGTCGGACTCGTCGCCGACCGGTTCGGGCGACGGCGAGTCGTCGTCCCCCTCCTCTTTCTGTTCGCCGTCGCGGGCGTCGGCGTCGCCTTCGCCCGCACCTTCACACAGGTCATCCTCCTCCGCTTTCTCCAAGGCATCGGCGCGAGCGCGCTCATCACGCTCGCCGTGACGCTCATCGGCGACGTGTACGACGGCTCACGGCGCGATGCGGTGATGGGCGTCAACGGGAGCACCATCGGCACCGGAGCAGCCTTCTACCCCCTCCTCGGCGGTGCGCTCGCTGGCCTCCGCTGGTCGGCGCCGTTCCTGTTCTTCGGCGTCGGCGCCCTCGTCGGCCTCTTCGCCGCGGTGGCGCTGGTCGAACCCGACGCCGAGCGCTCGACGGACGTGCGGGCGTACCTCGGCCGCCTCCGGGCAGTCGCGGTGTTGCCCCGGGCGCTGGCCATCTTCGTCGCGCTCTTCGCCGCCTTCTTCATCTTCTACGGGGCCGTCCTCACCGCCCTCCCGCTGCTCCTGCGGGACGCCTACGGCCTCGGTTCCGGCCGCATCGGCGTCACGCTGTCGGCCGTCGCGCTCGCCAGCGCCGCCGTCTCCTCGCAGTACGGCCGCCTCTCGGATCGGCTTACCGCGTCGCAACTCGTCGCAGTGGGGTTTCTCGCCTACGGTCTCGGTCTGTTCGGCGTCCGTCTCTCGCCGTCGCCGCTCGCCGTCGCCGGCTCGCTTCTCGTCTTCGGCGTCGGTTTCGGCGTCGTGATGCCCTCCATCGACACCACAGTCGTCACGCTCGTCGACGACGACCTCCGGGCGGGCGTGATGGGCATGCGAACTAGCGTCCTCCGCCTCGGGCAGACGCTCGGCCCGGTCGGCTTCACCGTCACCGCCGACTTCGGCTTCGCGAGCACCGTCGTCGGCTACCGCGCCCTCCTCGTCGTCGCCGGGATCGCCGCCGTCCTCGGTGGTGGTGGGTATCTCCTGTTACACCGGTAGCTCACGGTGTGTCGGTGCGGTGTGTGGGGAGGAGTTCCCCGACACGGCTCCTCACTCCGCTTCCGCTTCCGCTTCCGCCCGGCGCTTCTGTTCGACCGTCACCACGGGCACGTCCGCGTTGGCCAGAATGAGTTTCGAGACGCTCCCGAGCAGGATCTTGCCGAGCCCCGTCCGCTTGCGCGAGCCGATGACGATGTAGTCCGGATCGAGCTCCTCGGCCACCTGCAGGATGTGATTCGCCGTCCGTCCCGTGGGCAGGTCGCGGCGCGTCTGCTCCGGCATGATTCGGAGGTCGACGCCGTCGAGGCTGCCGATGACCGACGTGACGATGTCCTCGATTTCCTCGCGGGCGGCCTCCTCGTTTCCGTCCTCGGGCACGACGTGCAGGATCACGAGCTCCATGTCCATGTTCGTCGCGAGATCGTACGCCGTCTCGACGACCCCCTTGCAGCCGGGGTCTCTGTCAATGGCTGTCAGTATCACCATGCTATCAGTAATCCCTAACAATAATTAAAGCGCTTTCGACCGCGTCATTCATTACTATCCGACCCGCCGCCGTCTGCTCCCGCTAGTCACGAATCGCCACCACGTCTACTGATTTCCCCGCTCAGCGGCGTGTTAAATGACCTTAAAGAATATGGTCTTCATGATAAATCATGCAAAAAGTGCACCTTTCCTCATTTATACCATGTTCACTATCTTTCATCGGTTTGGACATGCGGCAGAGACCATCACGACTCACTTCCGATCCGAGTTACCTCGGTACTCCGGGGCGTATCGATCAACTCCAGCCAGGGACACGCGGTCACCCCCATACGGGTGGTGATTCGGCATGAGTACGGCCGACGCGACCGAGACCCGCATCTCGGAGCCCCCGTCGTCGCTCAAGGAGTTCCTCAGCTACATGGGGCCCGCGTGGGTGTTCACCGCCTCCCAAATCGGCGGCGGTGAAGTGCTGAGCGTCCCGCTGGGCGGCGCCTACCTCGGGATGGAGGGTATCTGGCTCATCCCGCTGATCACGTTCACGAAGATCTTCGGGCAGTACTACCTCGTCCGCTACGGCGTCATGACCGGTGACACGTTCCTCGACGCTCTGTACGAGCGCGGCTGGGCGCTGAAGTGGATCTTCTACTACGTGTTCCTCGGTGGCTTGATCTACGCCATCGGTCTCTCCGGCCACCTCGGTGAGACCGCCGGCGCGTTCAACTCACTGATCCCGGCCATCGGGACGACCGGCTGGATGCTCATCACCGTCGCTGCCGGCCTCCTCGTCGTCGGCATCCGCTCGTACGGGTTGATCGAGAAGCTCGCGACCTCGCTGCTCTGGATCTTCCTGATCCTGATCGCGTTCGTCTCGCTCCAGACCGCGGGCGTCTGGGCTCCGAATCTCGCGTCCGGCCTCGTCCCGTCCATGCCCGGCCACGTCGACGGTCTCGGCGTCGGCGGCATGGCCTTTATCCTCACGATGTTCGGCTGGATCGGCGCCGGCTTCGGTCCGACCGTCTCCTACGTCTGGTTCGCGAAGGACAAGGTCATGGGGATGTTCGAACCGCTCGACGACGGCGTCGAGATCGACAAGTACGACCTCACCGACGAGGAGCTCGACCGCCTCAAGGGCTGGGGCGACATCGTCCTCTGGCAGAACCTGCTCTCGTCGGCCATCCTAGCCGTCTTCTCCTTCTTCATGTGGACGGCCGCGGCCGCGACCCTGCACGTTCAGGGCATCCAGCCCAGCGGCTTCACCGTCATCCCCGAGATGGCGGCCATCTTCACGACGCAGTTCGGCGAGTGGTCGGCGGTCCTGTTCCTGATCACCACCGTCGCCGCGCTGTTCTCGACGCTGATCGGTCCGCTCTACGGGATGTCCCGGCTCTGGGAGGACGCCTTCGCGCTCCACGGCGTGTTCGACAAGTACGACATCACCCGCGACACTACGTTCCGGGCGACAATCGTGCTGTTCGCGGCGATTCCGCTCTCGCTGAACCTCTTCATCGAAGCGCCGCTGATCCTCTTTGCCCTCTCGGGTGCGCTGTTCGCCCCCGCAATCGGGCTCATGTACCTCGCGGTGATGTACATGTCCTTCGACATCGACATCGAGTCCCTCTCGCCGGTCCGAACGTGGGCCGTCGCCCTCGCCGTCTTCGCGGGCGTCGTCATGATCGTGTCCGGTCTCTGGGAGGCGCGCGGCTCCATCGAAACGATCCAGACGCTACTCGGCCTGTAATCGGCCGGTAGCCGTCTCCGGGCGATCCACGCCCGACCGCGCCTTCTTCGACCGCACTATCCTCGTCAGTGGCGACGCCGCCGTTCCGCCTCGCCGATCAGAGCGACGCCCGCCACTCGTTTCGCTCCACTAGCTCCTCGACGCGCGCCATCGAGAGCGGCCGATAGTCGGTGAGTTCGACCGAGCAGTTGATCGTGCGCCGATCCGGGTTCGCGAGCGGGTAGTGGTCCGGCCAGTTGTTGTGGTGGTGACCGTGGATGCGCCACCCGTCCCATCGCTCGGCGACGTTCGAGGGTAGTCGCTCCGCGAACGTGTCGGGCATCCCCCCGCCCGGGAGCGACGACGGGGTGTCCCCCGGGAAGTGGCTCACGAAGAAGGCGTGGTCGCCGTGTCGAATCTCGGCCGAGTAGACGACCCGGTCCGCCGACGACGGGATCACGTGGTCGTGATCGCCCCGGACGAACACCGTCTCACCGGCGAGCGTATCCCAGAGGTTGTCCACCTTCCGCTGGGCGGCCGACTCGTGCATGAACCACGCGAAGTCCCCGACGAAGACGACTGTCTCGTCCCCGTCGACGTGGCGGTTCCAGTTCGCCAGCAACGTCCAGTTCATATCGTCGAGCCCGGCCTGTGTCGTATCGAATCGCTCGTCTCGGCAGTAGTCGACGATGTTGGCGTGGTTGAGATGGAGGTCGGAGACGACGTAGTCCACGTCGGTCAGGACGATGTCGGCGAGCGTCATGGTGTCGGCGACACGTTTCGCCGGCGGGTTAGTTGTTCTCCCGCCACGGCCGCGCCGCTCGCTGTCCCGGCGACCGTCGAAAAAACGTCGTGACCGCGCTCAGTCGATCTGTGGCTCGTCGTCGTCGAGGTTCTCGCGGGCCGCGTCGAGCAGGAGTTTCCGCTCGGCGCGGGCGACGACGCGGCGCACCTCGCCCACGGCGTCGATGTTGGAGGACAGGGAGGTGATGCCCTTCTCGACGAGGAACTTCGCCATGTCGGGGTGGGAGCCGGACTGGCCGGTGATCGTCGTGTCCACGTCGTGTTCGTTACACGCCTCGATGACGTTCGCCATCGCCTCCAGAATCGTGGGGTGGAAGTCGTCGAAGCGGTCCGCGACGTTCGCGTTGTTGCGGTCCACCGCGAGCATGAACTGGACGATGTCGTTCGTGCCGAGGGCGACGAAGTCGATTCCCTCGTCGATGATCTCGTCGATGGCCCGGATGCTGGCCGGCGTCTCGACCATCGCGCCCCAGCGGCGCTTCTCGGGGTCGATGCCGACCTCCTCCATCAGTTCCCGCGCCCGACGCACGTCCTCGGCGTCGTTCGGGAGCGGGAACATGACCTCGACGTTGTCGTAGCCCATGTCGTGGAGGCGTTTGAACGCGCGAAGCTCCAGCTTGCACATCTCGGGCTCTTTCAGCGACCGCCGGATGCCGCGGTAGCCGAGCATCGGGTTGTGCTCGTGGGGTTCGTTCTCGCCACCCTCGAGCTCCGCGAGCTCGTCCGTCGGCGCGTCGAGGGTCCGGGCGCGGACCGGCCGCGGGTAGAACGCGTCGGCCACCTTCCGGATCTCCTCGGAGATCTCCTTGACGAACGCTTCCTCGCCGTGGTCTTCGACGTACTTCTCGGGCGTCTTGCTCGTCGAGAGGAGGATGTGTTCGAGTCGCAGGAGCCCGACCCCGTCGGCGCCGGTGTCGGCGGCGCGCTGCGCCGCGTCGGGGATGGAGACGTTCACCTTCACCTCGGTCGCCGTGGTCGGCGGGCCGCCGCTGCCGCCCTCGACCTCGCGGCTGCCTTCGGGCTCGGCGTCTTCGACTTCTTCCTCAGCGACGACGACGGTGCCTTTCTGGCCGTCGAGCGTGATCCGCTGGCCGTCCGTCAGCACGTCGGTCGCGTCGCCACAGCCGACGATGGCCGGGACGCCGAGTTCGCGCGAGACGATGGCCGCGTGGGAGGTCATCCCACCCTCGTCGGTGAGGATGCCCGCCGAGCGCTTCATCGCGGGCACCATATCCGGTGCCGTCATCTCGGTGACGATCACGTCACCCTCCTCGATGCGGTCGGCCTCGTCGATGTCCTCGATGATCCTGACGGGCCCCGTCGCGACGCCCGGACTCGATCCGTAGCCCGACGTCAGTTCTGTGCCCGGTTCCAACTCCTCGCCGTCGACTGCTACGTTCTCGCTCGCCATTTAAATGTCGCCGATGCCCATGACTTCGTTCGTCAGCTCGATGCTCTCCTCGGCGTCGGACTCCCCCATCATCGCGCGGATGGCGTCCACGTTCTCCGGCACCACGTCGCTCTCGCGGTGGATGGACTGGAAGAGGTGGAGCTGTGGCCCGTCCATGCTGATGGAGTCCTCGAAGATCTGGTTCTCGTAGAGGTTCATCCGGTCGCGGCCGCGGTCGAGGGCGAACTCCTGCAGTTCCCAGCCGGAGTCGATGCCGAGGTCGCCGTCGACGACGTGGATGCGCGACTGCGAGGCGAGCAGGTCGCGGACCTCCTCGGCGCTCGGCTCCGCGCCGAGTTCCACGTTGATGCCGTGGAAGTGGTGACGCACCGTCGGCACCTTCATGCCCATCGTCGTGATCGGGCCCATGTCCGGAATGACTTCGAGGGCGTCCGGGCCGTGGTGAGAGGGGAGCGTGACCGGGTCTGCGGAGATGACCGCGTGCTCGCCGCGACAGCGGACGAGCGTGATGGACGCGCGCTCGACGCCGTACTCCTCGTGGAGGGGGGCGAACATCCGGTTCAGCCCCGTCGTGTTACAGGAGACGATGCGGACGTAGTCCTTGTCCGTCGCCTCGGAGTAGTTGGCACGGGCGGTGAAGCTCGCCTCCGCCACGTCCGCGCCCTCGCCACCTTGGAACAGGGCGGGCGTGTCGTGTTCCTCGTAGATGGGGCGGTACTCCGCGCCCATCCCGGCCGGCGTCGCGTCGGCGACGATGTCGCTCGCGTCGATGAGGTCCTCGATGTCGCCCGCGACGGCCATGCCGACCTCTTCCCAGCGGTCTTCCCGACCGTCGGGGACGTAGATGTCGTAGCCGCGCTCCGCCGCCGCGTCCGCCGTGTGGTTCGGACTGGCCTTCCCGATGCCGACGAGTTCCATGTCGGGCATCGAGTTCACTGCGTCGGCAACCCGCTTGCCGATGGTACCGTACCCATTAACGCCTACGCGGATCATACCCGTCGTTGACCGCTCCCTCATATAGTGTCGACGCCCCGCGCATATTTTGCATGAACGTTCATACTTAAAGAGCGAGCGTACGGAGAGGGAGTGTCAGCCGCACGCGTTCGTCTCTCCCATGGTCAATCCGAAACAGCAGGTCTCCAGTCGTGGCATCCGTATCCTCGGCGTCTTCGTCGTCGTGTACCTCCTGATCGGGTCGTACATGTACTTCTATCTGGACCTTCCGGACCTCGCGTACGTCGCCTACGGCATTATCAGCTGGATCGGCGGCATGCTGCTGTTCTATCGCCTTCACACCGACTACATGGCGAACTTCGACCCCTGATTCCGGGCTCGACGCCCCCCTCCCCGCTCGCGCCGCCCCTCGCCGAATCCTTAAGAAACGTTCATTTACTTTTCCGGCAGTATTGTTCAGGAACATTTGTTTTAATCATGGTCGATAATTACCTCGTTAAATATATTTGGGTCTGGCCATAATTTGCATCCAGACCAATGGCTGCCGCAGACCTGAACCAGTGGGGGTCCGAGGCGGGGGGACGCGCAAGCGACGCCCGGGCAGTACTCGGCGCCGTGATGGTGGCGACGGTCTTCGCCGTCGCGGCGGCGAACCACCTGCTCGGCCCGGCCGCTGGTGCCAAGGCCGCCGTGGCGATGGCGCCGCTCATGATCGTCGCCGCGCTTCGCACCCCGCTCTCCGACTGCTCGATGTACGGGGGCAACCCCCGTCGACGCTAACCCCGTCGCCCCGCACTCAGTCGAGTCGCGGTGCGCCGCGACACTCCCCCCAGATTCGTCTCCCGATTTCGTTTCGCACCCACTGAATCGGTTGGGTGACCCCCGCCGCCCGCGCCCACCGATAACACCGTCGCGTCACCGTCACGTCCATCACCTCGTCGTACCGTTCCGGGTACTCGCGTTTCAACGCCCGTTCTAGTCCCGCGTCGAACGCCGTCCGCGGCACCTCCGGGTGACACATCCGGAACGACGGCTCGAAGCGACAGTGGCCGTCCGCCTCGGCCTCCATCCGCCACCCGAACTCCACGTCCTCGCGCCACTCCGAGAACTTCGACCGGAAGCCGCCGACGCCGAGCGCCGCCGCCCGGCGCACGGCGAGGTTACAGCCGACGTAGTGACGCGGGCCGAAGCTCCGACAGCCCCCGTACACCGGTCCTTCGAGACAGACGAGTTCGGGATCGGTCTCGAACGCCGTCAGCGCCGTCGCCAGCCAGTCCGCTGGCGGCCGGGTGTCGTCGTCCGTGAGCGCGACCACGTCGGCCGACGCCGCTTCCAGCCCCCGATTTCGCGCCACCGAGCGGTCGACCTCCCCGTCGTCGACCAGCACGATCTCGTAGGGCACGTCCAGTTCCTGTGCCTCCAGACAGGCGATAGTCGGTTCGTGATCGTACGCCGGCACCGACGGGACGACGACCGATATCGCGGGCGTGGCCGCCCGGCGCACGTACTCGATCCCCATACCCGCGTTCGTAGAACTCGTGGCCGATAAGCGTACGCCCCGACCAAACCGATATTATCGAGTGGTGTGATACCATACACCATGGCAAGCTCCACGTTCGAGACGGCGACGCTCACTCGGCTCCACTGGCTCGGCATCGGCCTAGCGATCATCACGGGGGTCGTTCACCTCTACTTCGGCGTGCTCGCGCTCGACACCTTGCAGGGCGTGAGCTTCGTCCTCGCGGGCATCGCCTTCTTCGTCGCCGTCTTCCTCTTCCTCCTCGATTTTCGCCGTCGACTCCTCTATATCGTCGGGATTCCGTTCGTCGCCGTTCAGGTCGTCCTCTACTTCGTCCTGAACTGGCCGGACGTGCTCAACCCCGGCGGTATCGGCGACAAGGTGGTGCAGGTGACGCTGATCGCCATCCTCGTCGTCCTCTACCGCCGGGAGTCGTAGGGCTCACTCGCCACGACCAGCAGGGCGGTGATCACCCCGCCGCCGAGCGTCGGGAGCCAGAAGGCGACGGCGCGGTAGACCAGCGCCGCGGCGGCGGCGACGGGCGCCCCCACCCCGCCGACGGCGACGAGCAAGCCCGTCAGGAGCGCCTCGGCGCTCCCCGTCCCGCCCGGCGTCGGCGACGCGCCCGCGAGGCGGGCGACGGGGACCACGAGCAACACCCGTGCCGGTGAGATGGGCGCGTCGAGCGCCACGAGCGACAGCCACAGCGTCGTCGCCACCGCCAGATGCCCGGCGACGCCGACGGCGAGGACGGCTCCGAGTCGTCGCCGCGAGTCGCCCACTCGCTCCAGCGCCGCGACGAACCCCCGTGCCCGTTCGACGACGGTGTCCCGCCCCGGCGGCTCGACGCCCGGCATCGCGTCCCCGACGCGAGACAGAACGCCACCCAGCGCGCCGCCGATCCGGTCGGCCACCCGATCACGCCGGCGCCACGCGGCGACGGCGGCGACGCCCAGCACCGCCGCAGTCACACCCCCCGCACCCACGGCGACGAGCAGAGCGTCGTCGACGGCCGCCGTCCCGAGGAGGGCGCCCGCGGCGACGACGCCGAGGGCGACGACGGCGACGGCGTTCGCCGCACCCACGCTCACGACGGCCGCGAATCCACGCTCGAACGGCACGCCCTCGGTCCTCGCGACGAGCGCACCGCTCACCGGATCGCCGCCTGCCTGCCCGAACGGCGTGACGTTGTTCAGGAAGCTCGACGCCGCGAACAGACCGACCGACGCCGGGAGCGTCGTCGGCGCGTCGAGCCGCCGGAGCACGAGGTAGAGCGCCCCGCCCCAGAGCAGGATCGGTACCCAGCCGAGCGCGACGAGGACCGCAGCGTCGGCGGGTGCGAGTCGACCGAGCGCGGCCGCGACGGCGTCGACGCCGACGGTTCGCAGGTAGAGCCAGAGGCCGCCGCCCGCGACGAGCGTCCAGCCGACCGTCTGCCACCGTCCCCGTCCGTGGTCGGTCACGGTTCGTCACCCGGTCGGCCGATAGAGCACGTCGTACCCGTGGGCGACGTAGCTCAGGCGTCCCGCGTCGAGCTGGCGCCGGCGGGCGTCGAGCCAGTCGTCCGCGCCGTCGACGCCCCCGACCGCATCCGCGACGAACTCCAGAATCGTCCCGAGAAAGTGGCGCTCGTCGGCGGGATACGGCGGGTACACCACCCAGTCCGACGCGCCGACCGCCAGCAGGTCGCCGTCCCGCTCGCGGCACCGATTCAGGAGGTGTCGCCCCGCGCGGGCGTCCCGGCCCGGCTCGGCGTCAATGGCGTCGTGATACGCCGTGACGACGGCGTCGTCCGCCGGGTGGTCGGGCTGGAACACCGTCCCGCCGTCGAAGGTGATGGGTGCGTACACCAGGCCACCGGGCCGGAGCAGCGATTCGAAGGCGTCCAGCGCGTCGTCGACGGGCACGAGGTCGAGAAACGCCTGCGCGACGACGAGGTCCGCCGGCTCGTCGACGTCGACGGTCAGCACGTCACCTTCCTCGAAACGGACGGTCAGATCGTCCACCCGAAACCCCGCTTCTGCCGACTCGCCGCCGCACTCGCGCGCCCGCCGCTCCCGTGCGAGTTCGAGCACGTCGCCGTCGCGGTCGATCCCCCGGTACGTGCCGGCGGTGACGCCCCAGTCGAGCAGTCGAGGGACGGTGGCACCGGTGCCGGCACCGGCCTCGACGATCCGCGGTGCGTCGGGGAGTTCGTCGAGCATCCGGTCGCGCACCCGGCGGTCGATGGCGCGGTCGTCGACGGTACGTTTCGCCTCCAGATACCGCCCGTCGTAGGCCATCACAGCGGCCGTTCGTGACTCGCCCACGCGTCCTCGTCCTCCCACATACGGACGGTGAGCCGTGTCGGCGTCTCGGTCGGGACCTGTTCGACGAACCGGTCGCCGAACAGGCGAGCGAACCGCTCGACGCTCGGGTTCAGCCCCTCGAACTCCGGCAGGTCGTTGAGCAGTGCGTCACGATATCTGGCCTCCAGCCCGTCCAGCGCGGCGTCGACGTCGTCGATGTCGACGAGGTAGCCGTACTCGTTCAGCTCGGGACCGGCGAGGCGAACGGCCACCTCGAAGTGGTGGCTGTGTACGTCGCCTTCGGGGCCGGGGTCGGGCACCGTGAGGAAGTGTTGCGCCACGAAATCCCGCGAGACCGAGAGCCGGTACATACCCGTTCGTGGCAGGCGACCGACTTATAGCCTACTCGTATAGTAGCGATTGAAACTGTTTGCACAGCCGATCACAGGACGGCGTTCTATCGGCTGTGACGACTCTCAATTGCTACTATAGGTCAGCAAGACTTGCAACGCGTTCCCCGGCCCCTCGTCGAGCAGGCGGTAGGCCTCGGGCGCGTTCTCGAAGGCGATCCGGTGGGTCACGAGTTCCTCGGTCGCCACGTCGCGCAGGCGCTCCCACGCCACGTCCAGCCGCCGCTCTTTCGTCCACCGCCCCCGGAGGGCGGGTGCGAGCGTACTCACCTGACTGGACGAGATGTCGATCCGGTTGCGGTGGAAGAAGCCGCCGAGGTCGGTCTCGGCGCGTTTCCGCCCGTACCACGACCCGACGACGATCCGACCGTCGTAGCCGACGGCGTCGATGGCGTCGTCGAGCGTCGACGGCCGTCCGGAGAGTTCGTACGCCAGATCGGCACCCGACGGGTCGCCCCGCTCGCCGACCGTCGTCGCCTCCGCGGGGGTCAGCGTCTCGTCGGCGCCGAGTGTCGCCGCCATCTCCCGCCGGCGCGCGACGGGTTCGACCACGGTGAGCCGTTCCAGCGGGAATTCGGCGAGGACGCTCGTCGTCAGCAGGCCGACCATCCCCGCGCCGAAGACGACGACGCGTTCGCCAACCCGCGGCCGACCGTCCATGACGAGCGTCGTCGCCGTCTCTGCGGTCGGAAGAAGCGCCGCCGCCGACGGCGACAGGTCCTCGGGGACGGGGACGAGGTCGCTCGGTGCGGCGGTGAAGTGGCTCTCGTGGGGGTTGAACGCGAAGACCGTCCGCCCGTGCCACGCGTCGTCGACCCCCGTCCCGACCGCCACTACGTCGCCCACCGTCGCGTAGCCGTACTTGAGCGGATAGGTCAGCTCGCCGTCGAGGGCGTCGATGGTCTCGTCGGCCGCGAGACCACGGGGCATCTCACCCCGATAGATCAGGAGTTCGGTGCCCGAACTGACGGCGGAGACACGCGCCTCGACGAGCACCTCGTCCGGTGCAGGGTCGGGCATCGCCTCGCGCTCGACCCTGACGGTCCGTGGCCCCGCGAAGTAGAGTGATCGGCCGCTCGCCGGTGGCTCGACCCCGGATCGCCCGCCCTCGACGCTCCCTGTCACGCCCGCTCTAGCGGCGCCCGTCACTTCATACTGCCGCCCGCTAGCGATCTATGCGACCCGTGACGGCCAGATAGTCCCGCGCGAACACCGCGAGCGACGGCGCGACGACGACGAGCGCGAGGGGGTGGACGACAGACGTGGGGAGGACGGGCGCCAGCGCGACGGCGATAAAGCCCATCTGGAGGGCGGCTAGCGGACGCCGGGCCCGGCTCTCCGGCAGGTCGCCCACGGGCCGCCCCCGCCGCTTTCGCCACCCGATCCCGGCGCGGTAGACGTACCGCGCTGCCGAGAGCGAGAGGTACGCGACCGGGAGCCGTCCCCACGCGACGCCGACGAGGGGGGCGACCAGAAAACCCAGCGTGTCGAACGCGAGGTCGAGTTTCGTCCCGAGGTCGGTCGTCCGTCCCGTCCGCCGTGCGAGGCGACCGTCGACGAAATCGAGGGCGACGCCCGTCCCGTAACAGACGGCGGGTGCCCACTGGATGGGGGAGACGGGCGGCACGAACAGAAAGCCCGCGGCCGCGGCGTACAGCCCGCCACGGATCAGCGTGAGGAGGTTCGGGAGGGCGAGCGCGGCCGTCCCGTCGTCGAGGTGGTAGGCGAGGTAGCCGACTACGTACGTCAGCACGACCCCAGTGACCAGCACCCAGCGGTTCGCCGCCGTGTCGCCGACAGCGCCAGCGACGAGCATCCACCCGCCGATGGCCGTCCCGGCGGCGACGACGCCCACCGTCGCCGTCGCGGCCATTCGCGCCCGCTCGCGGACGTATCGCCCGCTCATCGCTCGAACTCCGGATCTTCGAGCGCCGCCAGTCGCTCGCGTCCCTCGCTCGGGACGCGCCGTCCCGCGGCGGCGAGGTTCTCGACGACGTGGTCGGGGTCGGTGCTCGACGGGATGGGAACCACGCCGCGCTCGACGTTCCACGCGAGAACCGCCGCGGCGGGCGAGACGCCCATCTCCGCGGCCACCTCGCGGACGACAGGCTCGTCGAGCAGTCCCGGCGCCGACAGCGGCGAGTGGGCGACCACCCGGATGCCCCGGTCGTGACACCAGTCGACGAGGTCGGTCCGGGGCCGGTAGGGGTGCGACTCCACCTGCACCACCGCGGGTGGGACGCGCGCGGCGTCGACGAGGGCCGCGAGCGTCTCACGGTCGACGTTGCAGACGCCGAGCGACGCCGTGAGGCCGCGGTCGTACAGCGCTTCCATGCGGCGCCACGTTTCCGCCAGAGCCACGTCCGCGGTCGCTCGCTCCCCTCCGTCCTCCTCGGGGAACGTCAGTCGCTCTTGCTTCTCGACCGGCAACTCCGCGAGCCGGCGCAAGGGACCGGTGTACGCCCACGCCTCCGGCCAGTGGAGCAGGTAGCAGTCGAGGGCGTCGACCCCTAGCTCGTCGAGTGTCGTCTCGCAGGCCTCCGCGACGTGGGCGTGGTTCGTGTTCCACACCTTGTTCGCGAGAAAGAGCGACTCGCGGGCGGGACTTCCCGGTGCCGACAGAATCTCGCCGATCCGTGCCTCGTTGCCGTACAGTTCCGCGGCGTCGAGCAGGCGGTAGCCGGCGTCGAGCGCCCGCTCGATGGAGTCGCGGCGGTCGACGTACTCGCCGTCGCGGTAGCGCGAACAGCCGAAGCCGATAGGCGGGAGGCGGAGGGCGGCGTTCGGTGGGTGCATCGCCGGGCGGTCGTCGCCCTCGGTGCCGCCGCGTCCCCACACCACGCGCCGCCGGTCGGGTCGGCTGACGCCGTGGTCGCCGACGGGGACGGACGTTCCCCGCTCCGCTGCCTCCTCCACCGCGTTGCAGACGGCGACGACGTGCGCGGCGCGGCGGGCCGACCGACGGCCGGGCCGCCCCCGCCGGACGCTCGCGGCCAGCCGTTCCGGCCCGGCGAGGTAGGGCGTCCGGCGCGAGGGCCGTTGGAGGGGCATCGGCGCGTAGTCCCGGCCCTGCCGCCCGAACGAGACGCGGTGCCCGTCCTCTCCCCCGAGGTCGCCGGCGTCGTCGAGGTACAGCGAGCCGCCGTCGCCGTGGCATTCGAGGCTCGTAAACTCCCGGCTCCGGTGGGGGGCGTAGAAACTCGCCGTCAGGCGGACGAGCGGCCCCACGGCGAACTCGAGCGTCGCCTCGACGTGACTCGGTCGCTCCGGCCGGCGCTGCTCGCGGTCCGGCCACGGCGTCGCGGCGTCGGCCGTCCGCACCCGTTCGACGGGGCCGAACCACGCCACGAGGAGGGAGAGGGGGTAGACCGCGCCGTCGTAGAGCGGCCCGACCCGCAGGAACGAGTCGGGGTCGTCGTGCCACTCCGTCACGCGACCGACGTGCGCGTGGGCGTAGGCCAGACGGACGGTCCCGAGGCGGCCGTCGTCGAGCGCCGTCCGGGCGTGTCGTTGGGCCTCGCATCGGTGGTTGATCGGCGCGCAGCCGAGTCCGAGGTCGCGGCGCTCCGCGAGGGCGACGAGACCCCGCGCCACGTCGGCGTCGAGCGCCAGCGGCTTCTCGCTCCAGACGTGGCGGTCCGACCGCAGGGCGCGTTCGGTCACGTCGCTGTGGGCGTCGTGGCTCGTGAGGTTCAGGAGCAGCGGCGCGTCCTCGGCGGCGAGCAGGCCGTCGAGGGCGGTGTACGCCGCGGCGTCGAGGTCGGCGGCGAGCGCGTCGGCACGGTCGGCGTCGCGGTCGCAGACGGCCGTCACCGAAAGCGCGGCGGCGTCGAGTCCCCGCGCGTACTTCCGGGCGACCGCGCCACACCCCACGAACGCACACTCCATACCCGTCGGCGGGACGGTATCGTAAAAAGTCCCCGGGGCGGAGTATAAGAGGATCGGGTGTCGACGCCCCCTATGGCGCGCGTGGCGGTCCTCCACAACACGCTCGACGGCCGAGGCGGGGCCGACGCCGTCTGCCTCCACGTCTGCGAGGCCCTGCAGGACCGCCACGACGTGACTCTGTTCACCCTCTCGCGGTCGTCGCTCGCCGACTGCAACGCGCTGTTCGACACGGCGGCGCGCGTCTCCGTCCATCGGCCGCCAGGAACGTCGTTCGTCTGCCGGACGTTCGACGCCCTCCCCGAGCGCTTCGGACCGCAGCTGGCGGCGCGGAGCGTCCTGCTCCGGCGCTACTTCCGCCGCCACGCCGCCGACTTCGACGCCGCCGTCAGCACCGCCAACGAGTTCGACCTCTCGCTCCCTTCCCTCCAGTATATCCACTTCCCGCAGTTCAACCGTCGGCACACGGCGGCCGGGGAGACGCCCCGCCTCGACTCGCTGTGCAGTCGGCTCGGCGGCGTCGCAGGCCGGGTACTCCCCGCCGACGCTTCCCTGTACGCCAACTCCGCGTGGACGGCCGACGCGGTGGCGGACGTCTACGGCCGTCGGCCGACCGTCCTGTATCCGCCGGTCGATCCCGTCCCGAACCCGCGGCCGTGGGGGGAGCGAGAGGCAGGCGTCGTCGTCCTCGGCCGCCTCGCGCCCGACAAGCGCCCGCTCCGGGCGATCCGTATCGTCGACGGCGTGCGTGCTCGGGGCCACGACCTCCACCTCCACCTCGTCGGATCGTCGTCGTCCATCTACGCCGACTACGCCCGGCGGGTCGCGGCCGCGGTGGCCGACCGGTCGTACGTCCACCTCCACCGCGACGCGCCGCGTGCCCGGGTCGAAACCTTGCTCGCCACGCACCGCTACGGCCTGAACTGCAAGCCGGCGGAACACTTCGGCATGGCCGTCGCGGAGTACGTCGCCGCGGGGATGATCGCGTTCGCCCCCGACGCGGGCGGCCAGCGCGAGGTGCTGGACGGCCGGCCTGATCGGCTGTTCACCTCCGTCGCCGACGCCGTCGCGACGATGGGTGCGGCCATCGACGGCGACGACCGCCCGACGCTCCCACGGGCTCGCTACGCGAGCGAGCGGTTCCACGCGGCGATTCTGGAGGGCGTCGACGCGGTGCTCGACGGCTGAGGTATCAGAATTCGAGTGATGGCGTCGCGAAGGCCGTCGGGCGAGAGGACGACAGCGGGTCGGTCAGTCCTGTGTCTCGCCGTCGCGGTTCTCGCTCAGATGCTCCCAGATTTCCGTGCAGCCGGCGCCAGCGTCGACGTCGGAGAGGTGGTTTCGCGCGTCGTCGCCTTCGGCGTCTTCGGTATCCGACGAGCCCTTCAGCAGTTCGCTGTTCTCGGTCATCGATCACCCGTAGACGATACGGCCGCATAAGGCCGTTTTAGGCCGTAATCGCTACCCGTTCTCCCGTATGGAGGCGGGCCTTTCCGGTATCCGTGACGGCGGATTCTCCGGATTGATCCGCTTCTGTCCTGCGATTTGATCCGATTTCACCCCGAAATCGCCGTCTGACGACCGGCAAACGCGTCGGTCGACGACGGGCTTACCGCCGTCGGCGGTCAACGGGCGCCCATGACGACTTCGGTTCACCAGCTCGACGACGGGGCGTGGGTCAGCGTCAACGACTCCCGCGAGGTGAACGTCAGCGACCTCTGGCGGCTCGCTCGGCACGATTTCTGCTCGTGTCGGCTCGCGGATTTCCTCGCGGAGGGGTTCGTCGAAGTCGCGCCCGACGGCGCCGACGTGGAGGCGCGCATCGCCGGTCAGTGCATCCAGTGTGGCGCGAGCGGCGTCACCGACTGGCTGACGCTCGGACGCGTCGACCCCGAGACCGGTGCGTTCCGCCCCGTCGTCCCCGAGAGCGTCCACGTCCCGGGTCGACGCTACCGACTGGCGACGCCGCCCTGACGGGCGCCGGTCCGTCGCTAGTGTCTCACCCCGGTCACACGTGTCGGCAAATGTTTCCTAGTCCCCGGAGAGCCGGGGAAGGTTGACGACGTGCCCGACCGTATATGTTCGGGCCTCCTGTGCCCTTCCATGCCGTCCAAGGTCGAGCGCTGGAAAGACGAAACCTACGGGATGGAGATACGCGACCACCTCCTCCGATTCGCGGAGGAAGGGTGGGACGCCATCCCCGAGGACGAACACGACGCGTGGTTCGAGCGGTTCAAGTGGTGGGGCCTGTACCACCAGCGGAAAGGACAGGAGAGCTACTTCATGATGCGCATCGGGACGCCGATGGGTCGGATGACGCCCGAACAGCTCCGGACCGTCGGCGAGGTGGCCAAGGAGTACGCCACCGGGCCCGTCGACAATCCCGAGTTCGGCGACGCCTACGCCGACTTCACGACGCGCCAGTCGATCCAGCTCCACTGGATCAACGTCGAAGATATCGCGGACATCTGGGACGAACTCGAATCCGTCGGTCTCTCTACGATTCAGGCGTGTGGCGACTCGTGGCGCAACATCGTCGGCTCGCCCGTCGCCGGCCGCGACGCCGACGAACTCATCAACGTCTGGCCGGTCGTGCAGGAACTCCACGAGACGTTCAAAGGCAACGACCTCTACGCCAATCTCCCCCGGAAGTGGAAGGTGGCGATGACTGGCGACCGCCGTGGCTCCGGACAGGGTGACATCAACGACCTCGCCTTCGAGCCAGCGGTGAAGGAAATCGACGGCGAGGAAGTCGCCGGCTTCAACGTCAACGTCGGCGGCGGACTCGCCCGCAAGGAACCCCGCTTCGCCCGCGACATCGACGTGTTCTGTCGCCCCGAGAACGCGACCGACGTGGCCGCCGGCCTCTCCGCCCTCTTCCGCGACTACGGCGACCGCGAGGACCGCTTCAACGCCCGCATCAAGTTCCTCGTCGACGAGTGGGGGCCCGAGAAGGTCCGTTCGGTGCTGCAGGAGGAGTACGTCGACTACGAACTCCCGACCGCGGGCGAGGACCTGCGCGACGAGTACGACTACAACGCCGGCCGCGCCGACGCTACCGGCGACTACGTCGGCGTCTACGACCAGAGCGACGGCCAGAACTTCGTCGGCCTCTCCGTGCTGGTCGGCCGCATGGCCGCGGACGACGTGATCGAACTCGCGAATCTCGCCGAGGCGTACGGCTCCGAGATGATCGGCCTCACCCAGCGACAGAACGTCATCGTCGGCGACGTCGCGGACGAGGACCTCGACGACTTCCTCGCCGAGGACCTCCTCTCCGAGTACTCGCCCGACCCCCACCCGTTCATGCGTGGCTCCATCGCCTGCACGGGCACCGAGTACTGCTCGCTCTCCATCGTCGAGACGAAGAATCGGATGGTGCGGTACGCGCGCTACCTCCGCGACAACGTGCCCGTCCCCGAGGGCGTCGAGGACTTCCACATCCACCTCTCGGGCTGTACCGCCTCCTGTGCCCAGCCACAGATCGCCGACGTGAGCCTGCGCGGCATGAAGACGCGCAAGGACGGCGACGCGGTCGAGGCGTTCGACGTGGGCCTCGGCGGCGGCCTCGGCGAGAACCCGCAGTTCGCCGACTGGGTGAAGATGCGGATTCCGGCCGACGAGGTGCCCGGATACATCGCCAACCTCCTCGAAACGTACGAGGACGAGCGCGCGGGACCGGCGGAGTCCTTCCGTGACTTCGTCGCCGACCGCGACGAGGACGAACTCGCCGCCCTCGCGGAGGCCGAGGAGACGAGCTACGAGGACCCGTACCTCGGCAACACGAAGATGACGTGGTACCCCTACGCGGAGGACACGTCGATGGACGCCTCGCCCGCACCGACGGACGGGCAGGGCGAACCGCTCCCCTCCGACGACTGACCATGGCCGACCGCGTGCTGAAGGTCAACGCCTTCACGACGTTCGATCTGCTCGACGCCAGCGTCGAGGGCCACGGCTTCGAGGAGGGAGCGTTCGCGACGCTGAACGTGCGGACGGCCCGCGAGGCGCCCGAAGCGATCACGCTCGAACTCGAACTCGACAACACGGAGTTGGAGTCGGTGCCGCCACACGCGGACCGCGTGACGCTCTCGGCCGACGAGGCGCGGACGCTCGCGACCGAACTGCAGACGGCCGCGGACCGCGTGGACGCCACGGGGGCCGACTGAGATGAGCACGATGACGACCGGGACGGTCTACCTCGTCGGCGCCGGGCCGGGCGATCCGGACCTCCTGACGGTGAAGGCCCGGCGTCTGCTCGATTCGGCCGATGTCGTCCTCCACGACTCGCTCGTGGGCGACGCCGTCGTCGACTCGATTCCCGAGCGCATCCGCGTCGAGAACGTCGGCAAGCGCGCCAACGGGGAGCGAACGCCGCAGGCGGAGATCAACGAGCGACTGGTGCAGGAGGCCCGCGCCGGCCGCGAGGTGGTCCGGCTGAAGGGCGGCGATCCGACCGTCTTCGCCCGCGGGGGCGAGGAGGCGGAACATCTCGCGCGCCACGGCGTGTCCTTCGAAATCGTCCCCGGGATCACGAGCGCCGTCGCCGGGGCGAGCGTCGCCGGCATCCCGCCGACCCACCGCGACCACGCCTCCAGCCTCGCCGTCGTGACGGGGCACGAGGACCCGACGAAAGCGGACAGCGCCCTCGACTGGGACGCGCTGTCCAGCCTCGTCACCGCCGGCGGGACTCTGGTGATCCTGATGGGTGTCGGTCGGCTCCCCGACAACACGGCCGCGCTCCGGGCGGCCGGCGTCGCTCCCGACACGCCCGTCGCGATGGTCGAACGCGCCACCCTGCCCGACGAACGGGTCGTCACGGGGACGCTCGACACTATCGTCGACCGTGCCGACGAGGCGGGGATCGAACCCCCGGCCGTCACCGTCGTCGGCGACGTGGTCGGCGTCCGCGAGACGGTCGCGGACTGTCTCGGCGGATCGGACGCGCTGGCCGACGCGCCGCCGCTCGCCGGCACCGAGAGCGTCGTCGGGGTGACCGACAGTGACTGACACCGACGACTGGCCGCTCAGGCGCCTCATGACCGAAGTCGTGGGCTCGGGTACGAAATCCGCCGAGGACATGACTCGCGCACAGGCCGGCGAGGCCATGCGCCGCATCTTCGACGCCGACCCCGACCCCACCACGCTCGGTGCGTTCTGGCTCGCCAACCGCTGGAAGCACAACACCGCCGAGGAGCTCGCCGCCTTCACCGACGAGATGTGCGAGCGGGTGGCGTACGCGGCGCCCGACGCCGACCCCGTCGACTGCGGCGCCAACTACGACGGCAAGGGCCGGACCGCCATCCTCGGCGTCGCCGCGGGCGTCGCCGCCGCCGGTGCGGGCACGCCCGTCGTCGCTCACTCCGGCGACCGCGTGCCGACGCAGAAGGGGGACGCGTACAAGCACGTCCTCGACGAACTCGGCGTCGCGACCGAACTCGCGCCCGCCGACTCCGCCGACATGGTCGACGAGACGGGCTTCGGCTTCTACTACCAGCCCGCCTTCAACCCCGCCGTGGCCGACCTGTTCGACCGGCGGGACCGGATGGGCGTGCGCACGTTCGTCAACACCGTCGAGACACTCGCCAACCCCGCTGGCGCCAGCGTCCACCTCGGCTCGTTCTACCACCTCGCGTTCGCCAAGAAGGTGGTCGAGACGTTCCAGCACAGTGAGTTTCACGACCTCGACCGCGTCGTCATGTTCCAAGGGCTGGAGGGCTACGACGACATCCGACCCGGCTACACCAAGGTGGCCGACTGGGCCGACGGCGACTTCGGCGACTACGAAATCGAGACGGCCGACTACGGCATGGACTTCGAGGCGGAAGACCTGCAGGTCGACGACGTGGCCGCCGACAGCGCCCGCCTCACGGAGTCAGTGATCGCCGGCGACCGAACCGATCACTGGTACGACGCCGTCGCCCTCAACGCCGCCGTCCGGATCTACGCCCGCGGCGACGCCGACTCGCTTTCCGCCGGCCTCGACGCCGCTCGTGCCGCCATTTCGGACGGCTCGGCCGCCGCCGTCCTCGACGAACTGCGGGCGTTCTGAGCGCTTTTGATCCCCCATCCCGACGCTTCAGCCATGACTGACGACACACTCCGCCCCAGCGACGTGGGCGAGGCCGACGCCCCGGCCGTCGCCGAGAAGCCGTACAAGATCATCTTCGAGGCGAACAAGTGCATCGGCACGGGGAAGTGCGCCGAAGTCTCGTCGAACTGGGACCTCGACCTCGATACTGGGCTGGCGCGCCCGAAGACGTACTTCGTCGACGAGACGGAGCTGGAGCACAACGTCCGCGCCGCCGAGATCTGCCCGGCGAAGAACGGGCGGGGCGTCATCCACGTGATCGACCGCCGCACCGACGAGGAGATCGCCCCCGATCCCGATGGCGACGGCAGTCTGAGCGTCGACTGGTAGTCACGACTCGTCGAGCGTCTCCGTCACGACTCGCGTCGCGGCCTCGTGGACACGCGCTTCGGTCCCGTCCTCGCGAGCCGCCGCCCACACGTCCGGATCGGCGGCGACGGTACGAATCGCCGCCCGGCGCCGCTCCGGATCGACGCCTCGATCCTTCAGCTCCGCCCGCAGGTCGCCCACGACGGTCGCCACCAGCCCCGCGCCGTCGACGACCGACGCCAGTTCGCGGCGCAGGTGCCGACTCACCGCCGGACTGGTGCCGCTCGTCGTGACCGCGACGGTCACGGGGCCGTCGTCGACGGTGGCGGGGACGACGACGCTCCCCGCCTCTCTGTGGCCGCTTCGGTCCGCGCGGTTGACGAGGGCACCCCGCACTCTCGCCGCCGACGCGACGGCGCCGTTGAGCGCGTCGTCGTCCGTCGCGGCGACGACGAGGGCGGGGTCGACGGCGTCGAGCCACGCGCCCACGTCTTCTGGGCCGGGCGCGGCGCGAACGAGGTCGCTGTCGCCGAAGTCGGCGTCCGCGAACTCGGGGCTGAGGACGACGACGCGGGCCTCGCGGGCGAAGCGCCGTGCCTTCCGCGCGCCGACGGCGCCGCCGCCGACCACCAGCACCATCTCGTCGTCGAAGTCGTGGGCGAGCGGGATCACACGCGTTCCTCGTGGCCGGCGGTGAAAAGCCGTCGGTCGGGGTTCCGAATCGTTTAGTTCTCGGCACCGTATCCCGATCCATGCTCGGACGGGTGCTGGGGTGGCTCGGGCTCGGCGGTGACGACACGGAGGGGGCGGACGGCGAGGACCTAGAGTGGACCGACCCCGACACCGAGTACGGCGGCGACGGCCCACCCCGCCGGTACACGTGTCCAGAGTGTTCGGCGACCATCGAGGGCGTCGGTCCCGACCAAGTGACGTGTCCGGAGTGTCACACGGCGTTCAAGGGCGTCCTCGCTCCCGACTGCGCGGTCTGTCCGGACTGTGGCTCGCGGATCGACGACTTCGCGTTCTACCCCGAGACGCGCCGTGACACCGAGTTCGCCGCGTGTTCGTGTGGGTATCGGTGGGAGAGCGATCCGCGGTAGCTACGACTCGTCCGCGCCTTCGATCAGGCTGGTCTCCTCGCTCTCGGCGTGGTGGAGCGTCACGTCGTGGCGGGTGTGCCGGGCGTGGGTGCGGGCCCAGCGCCGGGCGGCGTCCTCCGAGAGTCGTTCGACGCCGTCGGGACACTGCCGACACGTCGCCCGCCACGTCGACACGCCGTCCGGGTAGTGGCCGGTGTGGCGCTCGTGATCCAACGCGAACTGCTCGACTGCTCGATTGCCCGCCATCAGTTCGTCGAGTTCGTACGATAGCGTCCACTGCCGGCCACAGCGCTCACAGGAGACGGTCGGATCGTTCTCTGACACGCGACCGGCTACGGCCGCGACGCTCTTGAACGTGACACATCGACACGGGTAGTCGCCAGCTACGAACGTACGGGTCGCCTCGGAAAGGGGGAGGGATCGTGACAGGGGGGACGCCACGATCCACAATCGGCGATCAGCTGTCCACCGGCACGACGAGAGATCGGCGTGTGGGGTGCCTCCACTGACCGGCGGACAGCGTAATACTGGAGTCCGATTGTGGTAATCTTTTTCATTCCGCTGTGCCGCCAAAACGTATTCGGGACGTAGGGGCGCCGAGGCGCCGTCAATCGGCGGACGGCGCGCCTAGAACAGCCCGCTGATGTTGCCGTCCGCGTCCACGTCCATCCCCTCCGCCGCGGGTTCGGCGGGGAGCCCCGGCATCGTGAGCACGTCGCCCGTCAGGACGACGACGAAGCCAGCGCCGGCGTCGGGGTAGCACTCCCGCACCGTGAGCGTCCAGTCGTCTTTCGGCGCCCCCTTCCGCGTCGGGTCGTCGGTCGTCGAGTGCTGGGTCTTCGAGAGACAGACCGGCATGTCGCCGTAGCCCTGCTCTTCCAGCCGCTGGAGGTCTTCCTGTGCGCTCTCGGTGAAGTGCGCGCCCTCGGCGCCGTATACCTCCGTGGCGACCGTCCGGATCTTCTCTTCGAGACTCGCGTCGAGGTCGTAGAGCGGTTCGAACGCGCCCTCGTCGCTGTCGGCTAGGTCCTTGGCCGTCTCGGCGAGTTCCGCGGCACCCTCGCCGCCCTTGTCGAACGCCTCGCTGACGACGACCGGGTAGCCCTGATCCTCGCAGTGGTCGATAATCGCCTGAATCTCCTCGTCCGTGTCCGTCGGGAAGCGGTTGATGGCGACGACGAAGGGGACGCCGAACTTCTCGATGATGCCGGCGTGGTGGTCGAGGTTCACCATGCCGTCCCGCACCGCCTCGGGGTCGGGTTCGTCGAGTTCGTCGTAGTCGACCGGCCACATCTCCTTTCCGTGGTACTTCATGGACCGGACTGCCGTGGTGAGCACGACGGCGTCGGGGGCAACGCCGCGCCGCGAGACGATGTCGCCGAACTTCTCGAAGCCGAGGTCGGCGGCGAAGCCCGCTTCGGTCACGAGGTAGTCACCCAGCGCGAGGCCGAGTTTGTCCGCCACCAGCGAGTTCGTCCCGTGGGCGATGTTGGCGAAGGGGCCGCCGTGGACGAACGCGGGCGAGCCCTCGATGGTCTGAACCAGATTGGGACGCAGGGCGTCTTTCAGGAGCATCGCCATCGCGCCCTCGATGCCCAGATCGGACACCGTGATGGGGCTGCCCGTCGAGTCGTACGCGACGATGGTCCGCGCGAGCCGTTCTTTCAGGTCCGCGAGCGAGTCGGCGAGACAGAGCACCGCCATCACCTCGGACGCGGCCGTGATTTGGAAGCCGTCCTCGCGGGGCGGGCCGTTCGTCTCGCCGCCGAGACCGACGACCACCTCGCGGAGCGCGCGGTCGTTCATGTCGAGCGCGCGCTTCCAGCTCACCTGATCTACGTCTACGTCGAGGTCGTTGCCGTAGTGGACCTTGGTGTCGAGCGTCGCGGAGACGAGGTTGTGCGCCGTCGTCAGCGCGTGGAGGTCGCCCGTGAAGTGGAGGTTGATGTCCTCCATCGGGAGCACCTGCGAGTAGCCGCCGCCCGCGGCGCCGCCCTTGATGCCGAACACCGGTCCCAGCGAGGGTTCGCGCACCGCGACGATGCCGTCCTCGCCGAGGTGGTTCAGGCCCTGCCCGAGACCGACCGTCGTCACCGTCTTCCCCGCGCCCTTCGGCGTCGCCGTCGTCCCCGTGACGAGGATGAGTTTCCCCTCGTCGGCGTCGGCGAGCGTCCGCTGGATCGCGTCCTGTTCGATCTTCGCGATCCCCTTGCCTTGGGGATCGAGATCCTCGACAGAGAGACCGATGTCGGCCGCCACGTCGTCGATGGGACGTGTCTCGGCGGCCCGTGCAATCTCCATGTCCGTCGGTGCTCCCTCGCCGTCGGAGTCGTCCGAAGTCATCCGGTAGAGATACAGGACCGCCTCATATGTAAGCCGCGACCCGGGCGATTTTCACATCATTTTTTGACAACAGGTGTCGTTCTCGCCCCTCGTCACTCCATCCGCCACGACGGCGTCCCGTGATCGTGGTCGGCCGCGACGCGTTCACTTCTCCACGTCGAGCAACGCGACGCGCTCCGCCACCAGATCGGCTAGGTCGCCGTCGACGGTCGCGAGTTCCGCCTCGGTGATATCGAAGAACGACCGCACCCGTTCGGCGTCGGTCGTCCCCAGCGTCGGACCCGGATCGAGTAGGTCGGAAACGGCGGCCGCGGCGGCCCGCTCGGCCGCGTCGTCGCCCCCGGCGTCGCTCACGAGCACCACCACCGGCGTCCGGCCTTCGCTCACCCCCATCTCCAGCGCGTCGTCGATCTGTCGGCGCCCGGCGGCGTAGAGTAGGATCTCCACGCCGCGCTCGCGCGCGACGTTCTCGCCGCGGGCGAACGCCCGATCCGCGAGTTCGACCGCGCGTTCGAGGTGTCGGCGGCCGACGACGTAGCGCGCGTCGAACGCCTGCACCGTCACGCCGTGGTCGGCCGCGACGCCGTTCAGGTCGTCGAGGAAGGCGTCCAGATCGTCGACCTCGGCATCGCCCTCGATCAGTCTCATCCGAAATCACCTAGGCTGGCCTGTCCGCCGGTGTCGGCGTCGCCGTCGCCGGTTCGCCCCTCCCCCGTCTCGGCGTCCGTGTCCGCTTCGCCCTCGCCCTCGGCGCGCACGTCCTCCATCGAGGGGTCCCGACGACCGGCGTTCTCGAGAATTCGCTCGGCCGTCCGCTCGCGCCCCCGGAGCGCGCCGAGGATCACCGACTTGTCCGCCTCGCGCAGGTCGGCCCGGGACTCGACGCCCGCCTCGTACAGCCGGCGGGCGCGCTTGCGCCCCACGTTGCGCACCCCCGCCAGATCCAGCAGTTCATCGCGGACGCCGTACTGGACGCGCTTTTTCGCCTCGCGCACCGCCACCACGCAGTCGAGTTCGAGGTCGGTCGCCAGCCGCTCCGCGGCGCCCAGCAACCACTCCGCGGTGTCGACCTTCCCCCTGATGTCGCCGGGACCGACGCCGTAGCGCTCGGTGAGGCGGTCCTCGTCGACCTCCCGTGCCCAGTCTTCCAGCAACTTCGCCGTCTTCAGCGCCGACAGCCACTCCTCGAAGCGCACGTCCTCGAACTCCGAGGGGACGCGGCCGAGGAACTCCGCCTCCCGCTCGTAACAGAGTTCGGTGTAGGTCTCCCGGTCCCCCGACTTCAGGTAGAGTTCGTACATGTCCGGCGTCCGGCTGACGAGGTGGTAGAGCCCGAGTGGCGTGGGGTCCTCGGCCGCGCGCAGGCCGTCGACGATTTCGGCCGCGCTCATCGGGTCGAGATAGAGGCGGGAGACGGTGTGGCCGAGGCCGGTGGCGGTAATCTCGTCGCCCTCGCGTTCGACGAACTCGTTGGCGACGAGATAGTCTATCGTCGAGTCGACGACCGACTCCAGCCGAGCCGTGTCGCTCGACTGCGTGGCGTACAGCGTCCGGTCGAGGAAGTCGAGCAGGCCGTCGCGGGTGCGGGCGAACCCGGACGAAATCGTCGCGAGCAGGTGCGTCCGCATCGCCGGCTCGCGCGCGAGCTTCGACTGCACCGGCTCCGGGTCGGCGTGGACGTACCGGTCGAACAGCTCGTCCATCGTGTCGTGGTCGTTCGCCAGCAACACCGCCTCGCCGTAGGGATCGAGCCCCGGCCGGCCGGCCCGACCGAACATCTGGTGAACCTCCAGCACGTCGAGGGGTTTCATCCCCCCGAACTCGCCGTCGTAGCGCCGCCAGTCGCGGACGATCACTCGACGGCTGGGGGTGTTGACGCCGGCGGCGAGGGTGGGGGTCGCGGCGATGACCTTCAACAGGCGGTTGCGGAAGGCGTCCTCGACGAGCGAGCGGTGTTCGGACGTGTTGTGTGCGACGATTCCGTTGGCGATGAAATTCGACGACTTCGTACTGAGGTCGTACAGTGTCGCGTTTTCGGCTGGCTCTACTGATGTGACCTTGTCCCAGAATACTTCCGACGCGGCGACGGCGTTCAGCACGCTGTCTTCGAGCTGGGACGCCACTGACTGGAAGGTCGACCGTTTCATCGGGGTTATCCCTCGCTCGAATCGCGAGAGCGTCGCTTTAGGTACCTCGGGTTCGAGTTCTGCTAAGCTCGCTCCCTGTTCGTGACGAATCCTCCGAACACGCTTCCCGAGTGACGCGGGCACCACGTCGTTCTGTCCTCGTTCGCACACCGGATTCTGATCGATAGCACACCGTAGTTTCTTGGATTTTTCGGCGTGTCTGAATCCGATGTTCTCTTCGAACCGTCGTAGCTGTTCGACTCCGTAGATCGTCAGTCGGTGAACGTCGTTTTTCGACCGTATTGTACGGCCGGCGTGTTCGGTCGTGCGGTCTTCGGTATCCCGTCTGTCACGGAAGGCGACGATTCCATATCGGAGAAGTGCCGTTTTTAAATCCGTTATTAGCTCCGTGCTGGTCGAATAGAGTTCCACGCAGGGACTACCATCGGCGTTGTCACGCTGTGACACTGACCCATCGGCGTCAAACAGCCCCGAAACGTACGCACCGAATTGGTCGTCTGGCAGGCCCACTTTCGGGAGTCGGAGTCCCGCCTCCTTCCGGAGTATGCCGAAATGCTCTCGGAGTATATCCGATACGACGACCGAATTCAGCTTACAGTACGGCGTCCCCGACGGCGACTCTCCCGTATACGTCGGCCGATCGAACTGCTCTCGAATGATTCGGTCGAATTCGTCGAGTAGCGCTGATTTCCCGGTCAGTACCACTTCGTGATCATTCAGATATCCGTCTCCGGCGACGGCACCTGCCAGCCAGCAGAAGTCCTCGTCGACTCGTTCGGGGATGCGGATCGGAGACTGTCCTCCGTCCGCGATTACCCGACTAAATAGTGTTGACGCCGATGTGCCGTTTTTTTCGGCAAGAGTTCGGAAATCCTCGACAGTGATGTTTCTATTCCGAGCATATGCCGTCCGATAACTCGATGGAAGTTCACGTTCATCGAGCGGATCGGAGAGCCGATCGACGGTCTCGTATTCCCGGTACACCCGATAATTTCCAGAAACAAGGTTTCGCAACGAAGGAGGTGTGTCCGGTCCAAGACGAAGGTGACGGGGGCGTGCGATATACTCTCCTTCGGAGAGTTCCCCTGCCGGAATCCACTTGACTCCCTCCTCACGCAGAACGGGCAGTGGATGCGTTTTACTCAGTTTCAGCGCATTTCCGGTCCGGGTTTCTACGGTCAGTGTCGGCCGTTTCCCCATTTTGAAGGTATCCGTGATATCGGTCCCTTCCATCCGCATCTCTCTCATCCCGATGGCCTCTCCGGGGTCGTCCGAACGCTCAACGAGCGAGCGAATATTTTCGAAGGTCCCATCCGGTCTGAGGATTCGCGTCTTGCCAGCCACGCACAACCCGGCGTGGTGGAAGGCCGCGCCCTTCGCCACCACCGCGGCGAGGTCGTCGCTCGTCTCGGTGTCGGAGACGCCCGCGATGTCGTCGGCGATGTCGGCGAGTTCCGAACGCTCCTCGTCGGTGAGGTGGTCGGCCGTCACGTCCGCCAGCCGTCGCGCCGCCGCCTCCGCGTTCCGACGGGAGTTGACGAACACGAGCGAGGAGCCGTCTTCGTCCAGCGTGTCGTCGACCAGCGCGGCCGTCGCCCGCTCCCCCCGGCCGACGGGCACCTCCCGCTGGCTGTCGTCGTCGAAGGTGATCGCGCCGCCGTAGTGGACGCCGGTCCGCAGGTCGACCGGCCGCCAGTCCGACTTGACTAACTCCGCACCCAGCCACTCGGCCACCTCGTCGGCGTTGTCGACGGTGGCCGAGAGGGCGACCACCTGCAGGTCGGGGTTGATCCGGCGGAGTTTCGCGAGCGTCACCTCCAGCGTCGGGCCACGATTCGGGTCGTCGACGAGGTGGACCTCGTCGGCGACGACGCAGGTGAGGTCGTCGATCCACGGGGCGCCGTTGCGCACCAGCGAGTCCACCTTCTCGCTCGTGGCGACGACGATGTCGCGGGAGGACAGCCACTCCTCACTCGACTCGTAGTTCCCCGTGGAGATGCCCACGTCCACGTCGAAGTCCGCCCAGCGCTCGAACTCGGCCTTCTTCTCGCTCGCGAGGGCGCGGAGGGGGACGACGTAGAGGGCTTTGCCGCCGCGCTCGACGCTCGACAGCATGGCGAGTTCGGCGATCAGGGTCTTGCCGCTCGCGGTTGGAACGCTGGCGACGAGGCTCTCGCCCTCGGTGATACCGGCGTCGACCGCCTCGGCCTGTGGCGGGTAGAGCGACTCGATCCCCGATTCGCGGAGGAATTCGGGGACGCCCGGCGGGAGGCCGGGGATGTCCACGGGGTTCATTTCGTCTACTCCGGCTTTGGCGCGTCCCTGCGTTTAACTTGTCGGGTCGGGACCGTCGGGAACTTTACTCCCGGCGTCCCACGTTCGCCCATGTCCACGCTCACGGTCGAGGCCGGCGAACTCACGGCGTCGGAGATTCTCGACGCTCTCGAGGACGGACAGCGGATCGTCGTCCGCGTCGAGATGCTCGGCGGCGTCCACGAGGTGACGCTCCGTCACGACGGCACCACCTACTACTGCGATACGCCCACGACGCTTCACAAACACCAGTCGGTCGACGAGATGCGGACGTGCATCGAGAAGATGGGGTACGGGCGGGACGAGTAGGCAAGCGACGGGGCGGTGCCGCAGTTTTAACGTCGACCGGCTCCAACGGCGGGTATGTCAGACACCGACTCCGACGCCCCCGACATCGAGGAACTCGTCGGCGTCGAGGAGCCGAAGTTTCAGCACGTTCTCTCCTGTGTGTTCGGGATTCAGGACCACGAGAGCCGGACGTACCTCGCCTTGCTCGACAGTCCGGGGAGTACGGTCGCGGAACTCGCGACGGACCTCGACCGCGACCGGAGCAACGTCAACCGGTCGCTGACGACGCTGCTGGAGAAGGGACTGGCCGAGCGGGAACGCCGCCTGCTCGACCCCGGCGGCTACGTCTACCAGTACACCGCCACGCCCCTTCCGGAGGCCAAGGAGATGATGCACCGGACGCTCGATACGTGGGCCGAACGGGTCCACGACGCCATCGACGAGTTCGGCAGATAGCCCGCTCGAACCCGCCCCGTTTTTCACGTCGCGGCCCCACCCTCCGCCAATGAGTACCAGTCTCGACCTGACCGCGGCTGCCCCCTCGGCACCCGCCGACGCCGACGACGGCGTCTGGCTCGCGTGCATCGAGTGTGGCGAGACGTTCGCGCCCTTCGAGTCCATCCGCTACACCTGCGATCACTGTGACGGGCTGCTCGAAGTCCGCTACGCCGACCCGCCGACCTTCGAGGACTTCGAGGGCCGCGGCGTCTGGCGCTACGCCGACGCGCTCCCGTTCGAGACGGGCGTCTCGCTCCCCGAGGGCGCGACGCCGCTTCACCACGTTCCCCGACTGGAAGACGAGGTAGGGGTCGAACGCCTCCGCGTCAAACACGAGGGGATGAACCCGACCGGGAGCTTCAAGGACCGCGGCATGACCGTCGGCGTCCGCGTCGCGAAGGAACTCGGCGTCGACCGTCTCGCCTGCGCGTCGACGGGCAACACCAGCGCCGCGCTCGCGGCCTACGGCGCCCGCGGCGGGATGCAGACGCTCGTGCTCCTCCCCGCTGGCAAGGTCGCCGCCGGCAAGATCGCGCAGGCCGCCCTCCACGACGCGCGCATCCTCGAAGTCGACGGCAACTTCGACGACTGTCTCGACATCGTGCAGGACCTCGCCGCACAGGGCGAAGCGTACCTCCTCAACTCGCTCAATCCCTTCCGGCTGGAGGGGCAGAAGACCATCGGGCTGGAGATTTTAGAGGAGTTCCACGCCGACCACGGAACGTATCCGGACCGCATCGTCCTCCCCGTCGGCAACGCGGGCAACACCGCGGCGCTCTACAAGTGCTTCCGAGAACTCGTCCAGAGCGGTGCGCTCGCCCCCGACGACGTGCCGAAACTGACCGGCGTGCAGGCCGAGGGAGCGGCGCCGCTGGTCGAAGCAATCGAGGAAGGCAACGACGAGGTGCGCCGCTGGCCCGAGGTGGAGACCATCGCAACCGCCATCCGCATCGGCAACCCGGTGAACGCGCCGAAGGCGCTGCCGGGCATCCGCAACACGGGCGGGACGGCCGTCGCCGTCTCCGACGAGGCCATCACCGACGCACAGCGCTCGCTCGCGGCCGAGGGCGTCGGCGTCGAACCCGCCTCCGCGGCCTCCATCGCGGGGCTCCGGAAGCTCCGCGAGCGGGGCGTCGTCGACGACGACGAGCAGGTCGTCTGTCTCACGACGGGCCACCTGCTCAAGGATCCCGACGCGGCCTTCGCGGCCGGCAACGACCCCGAACCCGTGCCGAACGACACCGAGGCGGTGCTGGACCACCTCGCGGAGTAGAAATAAACGGGTCGATGGGTGAACGCGGACGCTTATTGCCGGATTCCCCCATCGTTCTTCTATGACGGACGCGTTCGGCGTCGTCGACCCCGAGACCGTCGACCGAGAACCGTTCCCCGAGTCGGGCATCCGCCACCGCAAACTCACGGCGGCGCTCGGCTGCACCGAGATGCGTGTGAACGCGGTGACGCTCGATCCCGGCGAATCGACCGCCCCACACGCACACGACCGGCAGGAGGAGGTGTACGTCGCCCTCGACGGCGGGCACGTCCGGATCGACGGGACGAGATACGAGGTGCCGGCGGGTGGGATCGTTCGCTGCGGCCCGGACGCCGTCCGGAGCGTCCACAACGACACCGCCGACGAGAGTCAGACGTGGCTCATGTTCGGGGCGCCGCCGCTCGGGACCGTCGACGATTTCGGCGAGTACCGGATGCCGGAGGAGTGACGAGCTGACCCCCGCTTCGTTCGGGCACCGGACGGTCCGTGAACGCGGTTCGTGCGCCGTCCTCGAAATCGCCGGCGTTCGTGGCCGTATCGTGTATTCTCCGCCGCCTATACGTTCCGTCTGACGGTGGTCTGACGGGGCTTTTTGCTCGTGTGATACGTATTCCCATGCATGAATCTGAGCGGCCTACCCACCGGAACGGTGAGCAGCGGGCGGCCCGGCTCGACCACCGGTCCCGACCGCGAGCACGCCGACCACGCCGACCCCGAGACGCGCATCGCCGAACTGAAGCGGGAGAACGAAGCCCTCCGCGCCGCGGTGGAGAAACAGCGCCGCGAGAACGAACGGATCGTCGAGCGGTACGAACGGTTGCTCGAACAGGAGCGGAACTGCGACGGGCCGGCGACCGACGAGCGCCAGTCGGACGCGACCGACGCCCCAGACGACGGCGCCATCGCCCGAATCGCTCGATTTTTCGGCGTCTAGCCGTCCTCTTCTTCGCCGTTGCCGAGCGTGATCTGTTTCACGTCGATGATCCGCTCGTCCGCCCGGATCTGCTCGACGGCGTCGTCCGGAACCGGTTCGTCGAGGTTGTAGACGGTCATCGCCTCGCCGCCGACGGTTTCGCGGCCGTTGAACATCCCCGCGATGTTGACGTCGTTGTCGCCGAGGACGGTGCCGATCAGGCCGAGGACGCCGGGGCGGTCGTAGTTGCGCACGACGAGCATCTGGCCGTGGGGGACGGCGTCGACGCGGTAGCCGTCGAGGCGGACGATCCGCGGGTCGTCGCCGGCGAAGAGCGAGCCGGAGGCGCCAATCGAGTCCGTGCCGTCGCCGACGGTGACGGTGACGAGACTCTGGAAGTCCTCGCTCTGGCGCGTCTTCTCCTCGGTCACCTCGATGCCGCGCTCCTCCGCGATCTTCGGCGCGTTGACGGCGTTCACCTGCCACTCCAGCGGTTCGAAGACGCCCTTGAGCGCGCTCGCGGTGACGAACTCCACGTCCTCGCCCGCGATGTCGCCCTCGTAGCGCACGCGCACCTCGGAGATCCGGCCGTCGAACATCTGGGCGGCGATTTTGCCCGCCGTCTCCGCGAGTTCGATGTAGGGCTGGACGCGGGGGAACGCGCTCTCGTCGATGGAGGGGGCGTTCAGGGCGTTCGCGACGGGTTCGTCGTTGAACGCGGCGACGATCTGGTCCGCGATGCTCGTCGCGACGTGTTCCTGTGCGGCCTCCGTCGCGGCACCGAGGTGGGGCGTGACCACGATGTCCTCGACGGCGAGCAGCGGGTTGTCCGGGGCGACGGGTTCGTCCGCGAACACGTCGACCGCCGCGCCCGCGAGGGTGCCGTCCTCGACGGCGGCCGCGAGCGCGGGTTCGTCCACGACGCCGCCGCGCGCGCAGTTGACGACGTAGCCACCCTCCAGCAGCGCGAGTTCCTCCTCAGCGATCATCCCCTCCGTCTCGGGGGTGAGGGGGGTGTGGACCGTCAGGAAGTCCGCGTGTTCGAGACAGGCCTCGAAGTCGACGAGCTCGGCGCCGAGCTGTTCGGCCCGCTCCTGCCCGATGTAGGGGTCGTAGGCGACGAGCTCCATGCCGAGCGAGCCGAGGCGTTTCGCCACTTCCTGCCCGACGCGCCCGAGGCCGACGATGCCGAGCGTCTTGCCGTTGAGTTCGGTCCCGAGGTAGTCGCCTTTCGCCCACTCGCCGGCGCGCAGGCGGACGTGCGCCTGTGGGATGGAACGAGCAGTGGCGAAGGCCATGGCGACGGTGTGTTCCGCGGCGGCGCGGACGTTCCCTTCGGGCGCGTTGGCGACGATGACGCCGTGGTCCGTCGCGGCGTCGATGTCGATGTTGTCGACGCCGATGCCCGCGCGACCGACGATGACGAGGTCGGGCGCGGCCTCGAACACTGCTTCGGTCACGTCCGTCCCCGACCGCACCACGAGGGCGTTGGCGTCGGAGACGGCGTCGAGGAGAGCGTCTCCCTCCACGTCGTAGGCCGTCTCCACCTCGTAGCCCGCCTCCCGAAGGCGGTCGAGCCCCGCGTCTGCGACCGGGTCCGTGACGAGTACCTTCATACCTGAATCGACCCGAGGACGGCTGTTAAGGGTTTCCAAACGCGTCTCACCGGCCGTCCGGGGTCGGGAGCCACACCTCGATGCGCGAACCGTCGCCGGCCTCCGTCACCGTCACTCGTCCGCCGTACCGCTCGGTCAGCGTCATCACGAGATACCACTGGAACTCGAAGACGCCGTGGTCCGTGTCGATGGACTGTGGGTCGACCGACTCGACTCGTGGCTCACCGGCGTCGTCGTCGGCGACGAGCGTCACGCCGCCGTCCGCCGGGGCCACGTCGAGCCGAACGATCACCGGTTCGCTCTCCGAACGGTCGGCCGCCCGCAAAACGAGCGCTTCGACCAAGACATCCAGCGCGTCGTCGGCGACGACCACGCAGGTCTCGGGCACGTCGCTGACGACGCACACGTCGGACCGGCCGTCGAAACCCGCTCGCACCGCTTCGGCGGCCGCGCCGAGGTCGACCGGCCAACGCGACTCGTCGCTCGTCACGAGCGCCCGCATCTGCTGGACGTGCCGGGCGATCCGGCGCCCCGACCGCCCGATTTCGACGGCGCCCTCGTCGCCCGTCCGCTCGGCCAGCAGGTCCGCCCGCCCGACGATTATCTGCGCGGCGTTCAGCACGTAGTGTCTGAGCAGTTCGTTCAGGAAGTCGAGTTGCTCCCGCTCCCGGCGGAGCGTGGCGTCGTGTGCCCGCCAGCGTGCGTTGCTCGTCCCGAGCCAGAGCCCGGCGACGGCGCCGGCGGACGTGACGACCGGCGACAGCAACGCGAAGGCGGGGCCCGTGTTGGTGAGGCGCGCGAGCGTCACGACCCAGACGGCGACCACGACCATCCCCGCGACGACCGCCAGCGTCCACGCTGTGACGATTGCGGTGAACGTCGGCGATTCTCGGCGCGCGTACGCCCACCCTGCGTACGTCACGCCCGCGAGCAGGATGAGCGGTACGACGCCGTCGAGGACCAGCGTCGTGGGGGTCGTGGCGACCAGCAGTCGCGCCGCTGGCGCCACCGCCAGCGTAATGGCCGTGATCGCCAGCGACCACCGTTTCAGCCAGTCGGGGAGCGAGACCATGTGGGGACCGAGTGTCCCTATTCCCTGTCGGCTGGATGATAAGCGTTGCCGCCGCTGTCGGGGGATTCAAATTCTCGGCGGGCGACGGACCGGTATGCGACTCGTCGCGTTCGACTTCGACGGCACGCTCTCGGATTCGGAGATGACGGTCCTGCTGGGCGAGCAGTGCGGCGTCGCCGACCGGATGGCCGATATCACCGAGCGGGCGATGAACGACGAGATCAGCTACGCCGAGAGCCTGCGCGAGCGGGCGGCGCTGCTGGAGGGACTCCCCCTCGACGACGCCGCGGACGCGTTCGGACAGGTGCGCCTCCGCGAGGGGGCCGGCGACCTCCTCACGCGCCTGCACGACGCGGGCCACCACACCGCCATCCTGACCGGCGGCTTCGAGCGCGGCGTCGAGCGCGCCCTCGACCGTGCTGACGCCTCGGTCGACACCGTCGTCGCCAACCGTCTCCCCGCGAGCGGCGGTCGCCTCACCGGCGAGGTCGAGGGGCCGCTGATCGAGGGGACGAAAGACGAGGCGCTGGAGTCGCTCTCGGCCGACGTGGGGGTGCCCCTCTCCCGCACCGTCGCCGTCGGCGACGGCGCGAACGACCTCCCGATGCTGGAGGTGGCGGGGCTCTCCGTCGGCTTCCTCCCCAAGCCCGCGGTGCGTCCCGCCTGCGACGTGGTGGTGGCGTCGATGGACCGCCTCGGGCGCGTGTTCGAGGAACGGGGGCTGCTGGACGCACCGTGAGTCCGCACAGGCCGAACCTTTTTCGCCCGGAGCGACACCCGTAGCGTATGCCCATCGCCGTCGTCTCCACTGGCGGGACCATCGCCTCGACCGACGACAGCGGCGGGGACGCGACGCCCGACCTCTCGGGCGCGGACCTCGTCGCGGCCACGCCCGGACTCGACGACGTCGACCTGCGCGTCGAGGACTTCTCGACGATGCCCAGCCCCCACTTCACCGTCGACCGGATGTCCGACCTCGCCTCGCTCGTCCGCGACCTCGACGCCGACGACGGGGTCGAGGGCGTCGTCGTCACGCAGGGGACGGACGTTCTGGAGGAGACGGCGTACTTCCTCGACCTGTGTTACGACGGCGAAACGCCCGTGGTCGTCACGGGGGCGATGCGCAACCCCTCGCTGGCGAGTCCCGACGGGCCGGCGAACCTGCTGGCGGCGGTTCGGACGGCGCTCGACGACGACGCCCGGAACCGGGGCGTCCTCGTCGCCTTCGCCGGGCGCGTCCTGCCCGCCCGCGAGGCGACCAAGGTCCACTCCCAGATGGTCGACACCTTCCGGTGCCCGGAGTTCGGCCCCGTCGGCGTCGTCGAGGAGGGGTCGGTCACGTGGCGACGGCGTACCCAGAATCCGGACCCGACGTTCGATCCAGACCCCGACCGTCTCACGAACGACGTGGCGGCCGTGTACGTCACGGCCGACGCGCCGGCCTCGCACCTGTCGGCGCACGCGGACGCGACGGCGGTCTGTCTCGCCGCCACCGGCGCCGGTCACCTGACCGGGGCCCTCGTCGACGCCCTCGAAGACCTTCGGGCGGCGGACGTGCCGGTGATCGTCACGACCCGCTGTCCCGAGGGCCGACTGGCTCGGTCGACCTACGGCTTCCGGGGGAGCGAGCGGACGCTTCGGCGCCTCGGCTGTCGGTACGCGGATCTGAACCTCCAGAAGACCCGCATCCGGGCCATCGTCGCTCACGCCGCCGACCGACTCGACGACGCGTTCGAAGCCCCGTGATTAGGTCGCCGCGTCGATGGCCTGATCCAAGTCGGCGATGATGTCGTCAACGTCCTCCAGTCCAACGGAGAGACGGACCATGTCGGGCGTGACGCCCGCAGCCCGCTGCTCCGCCTCGGTCAACTGCTGGTGGGTGGTGGAGGCGGGGTGGATGACGAGCGTCTTCGCGTCGCCGACGTTGGCGAGCAGCGAGGCGAGTTCGACGTTGTCCACCGTCCCCTTCGCCGCCTCGTAGCCGGCGTCGAGGCCGAACGTGATCATGCCGCCGTAGCCGCCGTCGAGATACTCGCTGGCCGTCTCGTGGGTCTCGTGGCTCTCCAGCCCGGGGTAGTTCACCCAGCTCACGTCGGGGTGATCCGCCAGATGCTCCGCGACGGCCATCGCGTTCTCGCAGTGGCGCGCCATCCGCATCGGGAACGACTCCAGCTTCTGGAGCGTGACCCACGCGTCGAACGGCGACTGCGTGTTACCCAAGTCGCGCAGGCCGCGGGCGATGGCGGCGTAGGTGAAGCCCGCCGGCGCGAACGTCTCGTGGAAGTTGACGCCGTGGTAGGCGGGGTTCGACTGGCCGATTTCGGGGTAGTCGTCGGCGTGTTCGCCCCAGTCGAAGGTGCCACCGTCGACGAGGATGCCGCCGATGGTCGACCCCGACCCGTGGAGCCACTTGGTCGTCGAGTCCCACACCAGATCCGCGCCGTGTTCGAGCGGGCGGCAGAGATACGGCGTGGCGAAGGTGTTGTCGACGAACAGGGGGACGCCGTGGTCGTGGGCGATGTCGGCGATGCGCTCGATGTCGGGCGTCACCAGCGCCGGGTTGCCGATGGTTTCGAGGTGGACGTAGGCGGTGTCGTCGTCGATGGCCTCGGCGTAGGCGTCGTAGTCGAGCGTGTCGACGAACTTCGTCGTGATGCCACGACGCTCGACGGAGTGGGTGAAGTAGGTGTACGTCCCGCCGTACAGCGCCGAGGCGGTGACGATGTTGTCGCCCGCCTCCGCGAGGAGGAAAGTGGCGAGGTCCAGCGCGGCCATGCCCGAGGCGGTGGCGGCGGCGCCGACGCCGCCTTCGAGCGACGCCAGTCGTTCCTGCAGGGTGCCGACGGTGGGGTTCATCAGCCGCGAGTAGATGTGGCCCTCCTTCTCCAGCGCGAACTGCGCGGCGGCGTCGTCGGCGTCGTCGAAGACGTAGGACGTGGTCTGGTAGATCGGTGGGGCACGTGCGCCCGTCGCGGGGTCGGGCGACTGACCGGCGTGCAGGCTTCGCGTGTAGAATCCGGGCTCGTCGGCTGCGTCGTCGTCTGCCATGCGGGGGAATTCGCCCCCGGACGCCTAAAACCGGCGGACAGATGCAGGCCCTGCCGGTGTCTGTTACGCCCGTCGCCCCCGGCGAGCGGCTCCCGCTCCGTCTCCGGGTTCTCGACGCCCAGCCCGGACGGGACGGACGACCGCTCGTGAGGGGATCAGTCCGTCCCGAGGTAGAGTTCCGCTACTTCTTCGCTGTCGAGCAACTCCTCGCCGGTCCCTTGGAACCGGTTCTCGCCCATATCGAGGACGATGCCACGGTCCGACCGCTTCAGCGCCGCCCGGGCGTTCTGCTCGACCATCAGAATCGGCGTTCCGGCGTCGTTGATGTCGACGATCTTCTCGAACATCTCCTCGACGAGCTGGGGAGCCAGCCCCGCCGACGGCTCGTCGAGGACGAGTAGATCGGGATCGAGGATCATCGCGGTCCCCATCGCGACCATCTGCTGTTGCCCGCCACTGAGCGACCCTGCGCGCTGGTCGGCACGTTCCTCGAGGACGGGGAACTGCTCGTACACCTCTTCGAGTCGCTCGTCGAAGTCGAACCAGTCCTCGCCTTCAGCGGGCCACGCCCCCATTTTTAGGTTCTCCATGACCGAGAGGTTGGGGAAGATGTTGTCATTTTGGCGGACGTAACAGACGCCGTATTTGACGATATCTTCCGGCGGTTTGCCGGCTAGGTCGGTGCCCTCGAAGACGACCGACCCTTCCCGGGGCTGGACCACGCCGACGATGGTCTTCAGGAGGGTCGACTTCCCCGCACCGTTCGGGCCGATGATCGTGACCATCTCTCCGTCGGCCATCTCCATGTCGACGCCGTGGACGATGATTGCGTCGCCGTATCCGCTGACGACGTCGTCCAGTTCGAGCAGCATTAGACCTCACCTCCGAGATACGCTTCGAGCATTCGTTCGTCGGACTGCACTTCCTCGGGCGTCCCCTTCGAGAGTACCTTGCCGTCGTGCATACCGATGACGGTGTCAGAGATTCGCATGATCGCCTCAATGTCGTGCTCCACGACGAGGAACGTCATGTCGCGCTCGTCGCGCAGCTCCATGATGCGCTGCAGGAGCCGGTCGGTCAGGTCGGGGTTCACGCCCGCCATCGGTTCGTCGAGCAACAGGAGGTCCGGATCGGCCATCAGCGCCCGACCCAGCTCCAAGAGCTTTCGCTGCCCGCCCGAGAGGTTGCCGGCGTACTCGTCGCGCAGGTCCCAGAGCTCGAGGAACTTCAGTAGTTCCTCGGCACGGTCGCGCGCGTCCCCTTCGAAGTCACGGACGCTGCTGGTGTTTGCGGCCGCGGCGAGCACCTTCTCGCCGGGATGGTTCTGCGACGCGAGCAGCATGTTTTCCATCACCCGCATCCCGGTGAGTTCCTGTGCGATCTGGAAGGTCCGCACGAGGCCACGCTGGGTCCGCTCGTTGGGTGCAAGCTCCGTCACATCCTCACCGTCGAACACCACGGTTCCTTCGTCGGGTCGGTGGAAACCGGCGAGCAGTTTGAACATGGTGGATTTGCCGGCCCCGTTCGGACCGATGACGCCGACGATCTCCGTGCGATTGACCTCAAAGGAGACCTCGTCGACGGCGACGATGCCACCGAACGTCTTCCGGAGGCCGTTGGCTTCGAGCAGCGTCATCGCGTCGCCTCCCCGAACAGGCCGTCCGGACGCGTGAGCAAGCCGACGATCAGCGCCAGCAGTCCGACGCCGAACTTGTATTCGGACGGAATCACGGCTACGCTCACTTCCTGTGCGACGCCGATGGTGTAGCCACCGGCGACGGCACCCTTGGGGTCACCGATGCCGCCGAGGATGACCGCCGCGAAGATGGGAATCAGGGCGGTGAAGCCCATGTTGGGGCGGAGCTGGGCGTCGAGACCGAGCATGATCCCGCCCAAGGCGGCGATGGCGCCACCGATGAGCCAGACGTACAGCACGAGTTTCTCCGTATCGACGCCGCGGATGCGCGAGAGCATCCGGTCGTCGGAGGCCGCGCGCATCGCGATCCCGATCCGGGTCCGCCGGAGCAGGGCGTACACGCCGAGCAGCAGCAGTATGCTGACGACCATGATGGCTACCTGTTCGACGCTGAATCTGACGCCCAAGAACGACGGGTTGGCCTCCATCGGCAGGTCGTAGAAGTGGCCGCTCGGACCCCAGATGGCACGGATGAAGTTCCGAATGATGAAGGCCAGTCCGATGGAGACGATGAGCAGCGTAATCGGGCTCCGGCTGCGGAAGTGCTGGAACACGAGCTTGTCGAGGACGACCGCACCGACCGACATGGTGAGGATGCCGGCGACGATGGCGACTCCGAGCGGGAGTCCGACCTGTGCGTTGACGGCCCAGGCGACGTACGCCCCGGCGGCCATGTAGTCCCCGTACGCGATGTTGATGAAGTTGAGGATGCCGAAGATGAGCGTCAGTCCAAGCGCCGAGATGGCGATAATGCTTCCGACGACCAGTCCGTTCCAGATGAGTTGTGGGTCAAGTACCATCAGTGATCACTCCGAAGTACCGGCTTGCAGACGTTCGGCGTCGCCGAGCAGTCCCTCCGGCCGGTAGTAGAGGACGAGAATCAACACTGCCCCCACGACCATCAGACGGATGTACGCGAGCTGGTCGCCGAAGGGAACGTCTCCGGGGATGAACCGCGTAATCTGCCGGAGGAAGACGATGACGCTGGCGCCGACGACCGCACCAGCGTAGCTCCCGGCGCCGCCGATGATGACTGCCGCCCAGATCAGGAAGGTGATGCTGGGCAGGAACATGATCGACGAGATGGCGTAGACGTAGTGCGCCCACAGCCCACCGGCGAGGCCGGCGACAGCAGCGCCGATACCGAACGACTTCAGCTTGAAGACGGTGATGTTCTTCCCGAGCGCGAGCGGGACGTCGTCGTTTTCGCGGATGGCGTGGAGCACCCGGCCGAATGGACTGTGCGACAGTCGTGTGAACAGGAGATAACAGATGCCGACGATGGTCCACACGAGGACGAAATAAAAGAGGTCGTAGCTGACCGGCACCGCTCCACTGAGCGGCCGGGGAATGTTTTTCAGCGTCTGGGCCCCCGTCGTCAGCCACGCCTCGTTGTGTATCATCAGCCGGATGAGTTCCGCGGAACTCAGCGTCACCATCGCCAGGTAGTCGCCTTCGAGGCGGACGCTGGTGATGGCGATCAATACGCCCACGAGACCGGCGACGGCGGTTCCGGCGAGCAGTCCCACGACGATGGGGAAGTCGAACCCGACGACCCGCGTCGCCAAGTCGCCCGTCGCCGGCGGCGTCGTGAGTATCGCGGACGTGTACGCGCCGACCGCGAAGAAGGCCGCGTGCGCGAAGTTCAAGAGGCCGGTGTCGCCCCAATGCATGTTCATACCGATCGCCAGCAGTGAGTAGACGCCGGCGATGACGCCGACGACTAGCAGGAGGTCTACGAGTGCCATGGTTTGGTGTGGTGCATATATTGAATATTGGAATTATGGCGTCTGCGAACGTTGCAGAGCGTCGTCAGGCAGTCAGTTCATCCGCCGAGAACGTCGTCACCTCGGTCCACTCGCCGCCGGAGACTTCGAGGACGGAGAACGGTCCGACGGGGTCGCCGTCCTCGTCGAAGTCTTGCGGGTTCGACGCGCCTTGGTAGTTGATCTCGTTCCCGGCTTCGAGTTCCTCCTTGCCCTCGGAGAACGTGGTGACCTTGGTCCCTTCCGGGCGTGCCACCGGGTTGATGTTGTCCGTGATCGCTTGGCGGGTGGCCTCACCGGCACGCTGAGCCGCCAGCGCGATGAGGTTCATCGCGTCGTAGCCGGCGGCACCGAAGGTGCCGGGCGCCTCGCCGTGCATCTCTTGGTGGGCCTGCTGGAAGTGGTCGTAGGACGGACCGGGGGCGGGTGCTTGGCCGAAGATGGGCGCCTCCGCCATCGCGTCGGCACCGATCCGTTCGATGAAGCTCTTGGTGATGACGTCGTTCCCGATGAAGATGGGGATGTCCAAGCCGGCTTCGAGGTAGTTCCGCATGAACAGCGCGGACACCTCGGTCCCGGCGGTCATGGAGATGACGTCGGCGCCGGAGTCGGCGATCTCCTGAATCTCGCTGCGGTAGGAGTCGGCGTTGACGCCGAGTGCGACGTCGGCGACCTGCTCGCCGCCTTGGCCGGTGAAGTAGTCGGCCACGGCCGCCGAGAAGCTCTGGGACCCCTTGTCGTCCTTGTACGTGACCGCCATCGTCTCGAAGCCCTCCGAGAGGGCGTACTGTCCCTGGGCGCGCCCGGCGATAGCGTCGCTGGGCACCGTCCGCCAGAGGTACTCGTCGGGACCGCCGACGTCGTCCATCTGGGTCGTCCCCGCGGAGACGGAGAGCGTCGGGAGGCTCGAATCCTTGATCGGCTGGAACAGGTTCGGCATGACGGTGCTCGACGGGCCAAGCATGGCCACCACGCCGGCCTCGTCCAGCGTGTTGAACCCCGAGACTGCGGCCTGTGGCGTCGTCTCCGTGTCCTGCTCGTTGATTTCGATCTCTTTCCCGAGGAGGCCCGCTTCCTCGATGTCGGCGATGGCGACGTCGCGGCCGCGGGCGGCGTTCCCGCCGACCCAGCCGAGCCCCTGACTGAACGGTGCGAGGGTGCCGACGAGGATGGTGTCACTACCGCCACCGCCGCCGCCGCCGTCGCCGCCGTCGCCGCCGCCGCCGCCCCCACCGCCGCCGCCGCCCCCGCCGGAACAACCGGCGAGGCCGACGGCTCCTGCTACCCCTGCTGCCTTGACAAAATCACGTCGCCGAACGCTATCATCGGACATACCAGTCTCAACTGAGCCCGACTACCCCCATTAAATATTGTGATATTGGGACTCAGTCGCACTATTGATTCAACTGCATGACACTCCGTGACGTAGCGAAACACGAAGTGACGAATCTGTTCGGCTGCGTAGCCGACGGCTGTCCGGCGACCGTCGGGTCGGTCGAGCTCCACCCTCAGCCGCCGAACAGCGAGTTGTGGACGGGCGCGAAGTCGTCACCGTCCGTCTCTGCCGCGCCGTCTGCGGTGTCGTGGACGGCTCGTCCGGCCAGCCCGTCCGCGAGGAAGTCCCGCAGGGGCGGCCCCACCTTCTCCGGTTCGACGAGGAAGGCGTCGTGGCCGTGGTCGGATTCGACGACGTGGTGGGCGACGGGTACGTCGGACGCTCGACACGCCTCCGCCAGCGACTCCGACTGGGAGACCGTGAAGTGCCAGTCGCCGGTAAAGGACATGAGCAGCGCCTCGCCCTCGTAGGCGGCCAGCGCGTCCGCGTCGCTCTCGTACCCCTCGCTGAGGTCGTAGTCGTCCATCGCCCGGGTGAGATAGAGGTAGGAGTTGGGGTCGAACCGGTCGACGAACTTCTCGGCTTGGTAGTCGAGGTAGGACTCCACCTCGCGATAGGGGAAGTAGCCCGCGGCGCGGTCGGCGGGGAACGAGCGCACGGCGTCGCGGCCGGCCGCCCGGCGGCCGAACCGCTCTTCCATCGAGGTCTTGGAGAGGTACATCACGTGCCCGATCTGTCGGGCGAGTGCGAGGCCGTCGGAGGGGGGTTCGGAGCCGTAGTAGTCCCCGCCCTGCCAGTCGTCGTCGCTGGTGATGGCGCGGCGGGCGACGGCGTCGAGGGCGAGACACTGCGCGTCGAGGCGAGCCGCGGCGGCGACGGGGACGATCCGCGCCACGTCGTCCGGATACTGTACCGCCCAGTCGAGGACGTTCATCCCGCCGGCGCTCCCGCCGACGACGGCGTGGAGGCGCCCGACGCCGAGTTCGTCCAGCAGGCGACGCTGACAGCGCGTCCAGTCGCCGATGGTTACCGGTGGGAAGTCCGTCCCCCACGGCTCGCCCGTTTCGGGGTTCTCCGCCGGCGGGCCGGAGGTACCGTAACACGATCCGGGGACGTTCGCACAGACGACGTAGTACTTCGTGGTGTCGATGGCCTTGCCGGGGCCGACGATGTCGTTCCACCACGCGCGGGCCTGCCCGGACGTGCCCGCGACGCCCTCGCTGGCGACGTTCTGGCTCCCCGTGAGCGCGTGACAGATCAGGACGGCGTTGCTCCCCTCGCCCTCCGGTTCGAAGTCGCCGTACGTCTCGTAGGCCACCTGCAAGTCGTCGATGGACTCCCCGCACTCGAAGGTGAATTCGCCCAAGTGCCGGGTGCCGCTCTCGACCGAGGTCATGCCAGCCCCCGTTCGAGGTCAGCGACGATGTCGGCTTCGTCTTCGAGGCCAACGGAGAGGCGGACCATGTCGGGCGTGACACCTGCGGCGCGCTGTTCTTCCTCGCTCAACTGCGAGTGGGTGGTGGAGGCGGGGTGGATGACGAGCGTCTTCGCGTCGCCGATGTTGGCGAGGAAGCTCGCCAGCTCGACGGTCTCACACAGGTTCTTCGCCGCCTCGTAGCCGTCCGCGAGCCCGAAGGTGACCATCCCGCCGTAGCCGTCGAGATACTCCGTCGCCTCGTCGTGGGTTGCGTGGCTCTCCAGCCCGGGGTAGTTCACCCACCCGACGGCCGGGTGATCGTCCAGATACTCCGCGATGGCTTCGGCGTTCTCACAGTGGCGGTCCATCCGCAGTGGCAGGGTCTCCAGTCCCTGCAGGGTGATCCAGGCGTCGAACGGCGACTGCGCGTTGCCGAGACTGCGGAGCGAGCGGTAGCGGACGGCGGCCGCGAGCGCACGCTCCCCGAACCGCTCGGTGAAGTCGAAGCCGTACGCCGGGTTCTCGCCGGCGAGTTCGGGGTAGTCGGCGTCGGGGTGGTCCCACGGGAACGTGCCGCCGTCGACGAGGACGCCACCGAGCGTCGTCCCAGAGCCGTGGATCCACTTGGTCGTGGACTCCCAGACGACGTCCGCACCGTGTTCGAGCGGGCGGCACAGGTACGGCGTGGCGAAGGTGTTGTCGACGACGAGGGGGACTGCGTGGTCGTGGGCGATGTCCGCGAGGCGTTCGAAATCCGGCGTCACCAGCGACGGGTTGGCGAGCGTCTCGACGTGGACGAACGCGGTGTCGTCGTCGATGGCCTCGGCGTAGGCGTCGTAGTCGAGCGTGTCGACGGGCCGGAAGTCGACGCCCCGACGCGACGCCATCTTCGAGAAGTAGGTGCTCGTTCCGCCGTACATATCCGCCGAGGCGACGACGTTGTCGCCGGCTTCGGCGAGGATGCTCGTGCCCGCGTCGAGCGCCGCCATCCCGGCCGCGGTGGCGACGGCGTCCGTCCCCGCCGACAGCGACGCCAGTCTGCGTTCGAGGATCCGGATCGTCGGGTTGGAAAACCGGGAGTAGATGTTGTCCTCGACGTCGATGCGAAACCGCTCGGCGGCGTCCTCGGCGTCGTCGAAGACGTAGGACGTGGTCTGGTAGATGGGTGGTGCGCGGGCACCCGTCGCCGGATCGGGGTCCTGCCCGGCGTGGAGGCTTCGGGTGTGAAAGCCGTCGGTCATGTGTACGGTGCATATTCCCGAAGAAACTTATAACCAGTAGTTACGCGCCTACGGGACACGTGCGTCACCGTCGGCGCCCGTACCGGGCGGCGAGAACTGTTGTCACGACAATATTTATACTGTGAGTGAAATTGTCTAGCATGAGCGACGACGATCCATTCTCCGACGCCGACCCGGTCGATCCAGCGGACGACGACCGTCTCGACGCGACATCCGCCGACACGGGGCGTTCCGAAGCGGAGCGCCTCGAAGAAGAACGGCGGGAGCTCGCCCAGCGCAAGCGCGGACTCGACGACTTCGCCGACGAACTGGACGAACGTGAGGCCGAACTGAACGACCGCGAGCGCGAGCTTCGGGCCCGCAGCAAGCAACTCGACGAACGCGAGGCGGAACTCGACGGGCGGGCCCAGCGAATCGAGGACCGCGAGGCGGAACTCGACGACCGGGAGGTGGCCATCGAGGAGCGCGAACGCGAACTCGCGGATCGCGCCGCCGAACTCGACGAAAAAGAGCGGACGCTTCAGGAGTACGTCAGCGACAGCATCCGCGAGACGGTTCGCGAGGCCATCGAGGAGGCGACGGTCGGGGACGACACGTCCCATCGATTCGGCACCATCGGCAGTCTCGTCCTCGGCCTCGTCGGCGTCACGCTCCTCGTCGGCGGCGTACTCCACGGATTCGCCGACCAGATCGCGATGGTCCCTGCCGTCTTCGCCAACGACGCCGCGAATCTCGGCGTGACGGTCCTCCTGCTGTTCAGCGGGCTCGCCGCCAACCTCGCGGCGATAGCCGACTGATGTCGGTCCGGCCGGCATCAAAAGGACCATGCCGTCTCGCCACCCGCTAGCCCGTACTCAGGTGGTTCCATGACGACGAAACGCGAGTACACGGGCGACTATCCCGACAAGACCCTCTACATCCCCGGCCCGACCGAGGTGCGCGAGGACGTCATCGAGGCGATGTGCGAGCCGATGTTCGGCCACCGGATGGACCGGATGACCGACCTCTACACGACCATCGTCGAGGACACGAAGGACTTCCTCGGCACCGACAACGACGTGATCGTCCTCACCGCCTCCGGCACGGAGTTCTGGGAGGCGTCGACGCTCAACCTCGTCGACGAGAACATCCTCGTGCCGACCTGCGGCAGTTTCAGCGAGCGCCACGCCAACGTGGCCGAGCGCCTCGGCAAGACCGTGGACCGACTCGAATACGAGTGGGGCACGGCGGTCAAACCCGAAGACATTCGAGAGGCGCTGGAGACGAGCGACCGGCACTACGACGTGGTCGCCTGCGTCATGAACGAGAGTTCGACGGGCGTGCGCAACCCCATCGAGGAGATCGGCGACGTGGTCGCCGAGTATCCGGACACTTACTTCGTCGTCGACGCGGTGTCGGCGCTCGGCGGCGACTACGTCGACATCGACGCCCACGACATCGACGTGATCTTCGCGTCGACCCAGAAGGCCTTCGCCATGCCACCCGGTCTCGCCGTCTGTGTCGTCAGCGAGGACGCCTACCAGCGCGAACTCGACAAAGACTCCGCGTCGTGGTACGGCGGCTTCCAGCGCAGTCTCGACTACTACGACCGGAAGGGCCAGACCCACTCCACGCCCGCCATCCCCATCATGCTCGCCTACCGCCAGCAGATGAAACACATGCTGGAGGAGGGGCACGCGGCCCGCGACGAGCGCCACCGCGAGATGGCCGAGTACACCCGCGAGTGGGCGCGCGAGCACTTCGACCTGTTCCCCGAGGCGGGCTACGAGTCACAGACGGTGAGCTGCATCGAGAACACGCGGGGCATCGACGTGGCGGCCACCATCGACGCCGTCTCGGAGCAGTACGACATGGTCTTCTCGAACGGCTACGGGTCGATTGGCGAGGAGACGTTCCGCATCGGCCACATGGGCGAACACACCGTCGAGAGCATCAAGGCGCTGACCGACGCCATCGAGGACGTGGCGGGCCTGTAAGGGTTCAGAGGTCCGCTTCTTGGAACCACAGCAGTCCCAGAAGCGGCGGCACGAGAATCCACACGACCAGCATGAGCGTCGCGGACACCTGCATGTTCACGTCCCCCTGCGTGTAGAGCGCGCCCTGCATGAACGCGTTCGAGACGGTCTTGAACGACCCGGTGGGGTTGATGAGCGTGAGCATTCGCAGCACCTGCTGGCCCGACAGCGGGAGCCACGACGGCCCGCCGCCCATCCCGAGGTAGAACTGGAGGGGGAATCGCACGGCACCCCACAGCGGGACGAAGAGGAAGTAGATGCCGACGGCGCCGGCAATCGCCCGACGTGACGACGATGCCGCGGTCGAGAAGCCGACCGCAATGCTGACGAAACAGACGGCCAGCACCGCCGTCAAGAGGGTGTAGCCGAGATACGAGAGCACGTCGAAGTTCACCGCCGGCACGACGAGGAAGATCAGTGCCGGCAGGAGGAAGCCGACGGCGATGGGGGCGGCGATGGCACCCGACCGGCCGATCACCTTCCCGAACACCACGTCCGCCCGGGAGTGCGGGAGCGAGAGCAGGAGCTTCAGCGACCCCGACTCCCGCTCCCCGACGACGGCGTTGTACGCGACGATCAGCGCGATCAGGGGGACGAGCGTCGTCACCAGCGCATCACGGACGAACAGCGAGTTGAGAATCTGGTTCGAACTGATCGTCTCGCCCGGCGCGGGGCGGACCAGATACGCCGCCGCGGAGACGAGAAGGACGAAGAGCGCCGAGAGGACCGCCACCCACCGCGAGCGGATGGCGTCTTCGAAGTCCTTGCGGGCGACTGCCGTCCACGTCATGCCGACACCTCCCCTTCCGTGTAGGCGAGAAACAGGTCCTCCAGCGACGTTTCCTCCGTCTGGAAGTCCTTGACGGTGACGCCCGCCTCTTCGAGCGCCCCGATGACCGAGGTCTTGGTGTCGGGGTCACAGGTAACCGTCACCGTCCCCCCGTCAGTCGCCGCGTTCGACACGCCGTCGAGCGCCCGGACCGCCTCCAGATCCTCCTCGCTCGCGGCGTCGACGGTGATGATCAGCGTCTCGCCGCCCTCGACGGCGTCGCGCAAGCCCTCGATGCTGTCCTCGGCGACGAGTTCGCCCTCGCGCATGATGCCCACGCGGTCACACACCGCCTCGACCTGCCCGAGGACGTGACTGGAGAAGAAGACGGTCGTCCCGCGCTCGGCCTCCTCGCGGACGATGTCGCGCATCTCGCGGGCGCCGCCCGGGTCGAGGCCGGAGGAGGGCTCGTCCAGAATCAACAGGTCGGGCTCGCCCACCAGCGCCATGCCGAGGACGAGTCGCTGGCGCATCCCCTTGGAGTAGCCGCCGGCCTTCCGGTCGGCGGCGTCGGCGATGCCCACTCGCTCCAGCACCGCGTCGGGGTCACCGTCGACTTCCTTCGAGCGCATGGCGAACTCGACGTGTTTGCGTCCCGTAAGGCGGTGGTACACGTCGTAGCCTTCGGGCAACACGCCGGTTCGACGGCGCACCGCGACGCTCTCCCTGCCGGCGTCGAGGCCGAGCACCCGTACGTCGCCCTCGGTCGGGCGGACGAAATCGAGCAACATGTTGATCGTCGTCGATTTCCCCGCACCGTTCGGCCCGAGGAAGCCGAACACCTCGCCCTCGGGGACCGTGAGGTCGAGGTTCGAGACGGCCGTGACATCACCGAAGCGCTTGGTCACGCCGTCGAGTTCGATTGCGGACATGGGAACCCGTTGGTCCAGTCTCGGTTAAAGGGTTTAGGTGTCAGATCGTCTCGTCGGGGTCGTGTCGCTCCGCCATCCGCGTCGCCTCCGTCGCGTATCGCTCGCGTAGGTCCGCGTCCGTGACCGGTTCGAGGGCGTCCGGATCTGCGTCGACGGCCGCGGTGACGCCACCCGACCGCTCGACGGCGATGGGTGCCCGCTCGATCCGCCGTACCGACTCGCCGCCGGTGGTCGCGTACGCGAGCGAGATGAGTCCCTTGTCGTCGTAGGTGCGCTCGACCAGCCAGAGTCGTTCCGTCTCGGCCATGTCCGGTCATCGCCGCCGCGGGTGTTATAGCCTCGCTCTCACTACTGCCCGTCAACCCGGAGTTCGGCCACGCTCCGTTCGAGCTCTCCGACCGCGTCGCTCGCCTCGTCGGCCGCCGCGACGATCTGATCCGCCGCCGTCGCCGTCTCCTCCGCCCGATCCCGAAGGTTCTCTATCGTCGCCGTCAGTTCCTCGGCCGTCGCCGCCTGATCGTCCGCGGTACGTGACACCTCCGCGACGCCGTTCGCGACCTGTTCGATGGTCGAAGCGATGTCGTCGAACGTTTCCAGCACCGCCTCGATCCGGCCGCTCGCCTCGTCGATTCGCTCGACCGAGTGGGTCGCCGCGCCGACGGTCTCCTCGGTCTGGGTCTGTAGTGCGTGAATGTCGTCGGTGATCGCCTCGGTGTGGTCGTGGGTCTGTTCGGCCAGCGACTTCACCTCGTCCGCGACGACGGCGAAGCCGTCGCCGTCCTCGCCGGCCCGCGCCGCCTCGATGTTGGCGTTCAGCGCCAGCAGGTTCGTCCGGTCCGCCACCTCCGAAATCACCTCGACGACCTCCTCGATGTCGTCCATCCGCTCCCCGAGCGCGGTCACGTCGTCGACGAGTTCCTCGCCCACGTCGACGACGCTCTCGGTCGCCTCCCGGGCGTCCTCGCTCGCGTCGAGGCCCTCCGACGCCGCAGTCCGGGCCTCGCCCGCCGCCGTCTCGACTTCGTCCGTCGTCGCCGCGACTTCCTCGATGCTCGCGCTAAACGACTGCATCTCGTCGGCCCCCTCCGCGAGCAGGTCGTTCTGCTCGTCGACGTTCTCGGCGATGGCGTCTGCCGCCGACGCGGTGCGGTCGATAGCGCCGGCCAGCGACTGGGTCTCGTCGTCCACCTGTTCGGTGAGGTGTTCGAACTCCTCCGCGGTCCGGTTCAACTCCGTCACGACCAGCGCGAGGCGGTCGTCGACTTCGCGTTCGTCGGCGTCGAACGCCGCCCGGGCGCCGAGACGCCCCTCCGCGAGTTCGTGGAGCGTCCCCCTGACCTCGTCGACGAGGTCCGCGACGGCTTCCTGCCGTCGCACTTCGGCCGTCCGATCCCGAATCGCCTGAATGACGCCGACGAACTCGCCGTCTTCGTACAGCGGCATCGACGTGTGACGGAGGTGCCGGGTCTCGTCCCGCCGGTCGGTTATCGTCTCCTCCATCGCGTACAGCGAGAGCGTCTCGTCTTCGAGTTCGACGCCGTCGCGTTCGTCGGCTGAGTCCGGGGCGTCGAGCACCGTCTGTGCCAGCATCTCCGTCTCGCGGCCATCCGGGTAGAAGACCGTACTCGGCCGTGACGAGCCGATGGCGGCGTCGTCGCCGTTGCCCGTGAACTGCTCGATGCTGTGGTTCCACGCCATCACCGCCCCCTCCGGTCCGAGGACGAACACGGGCATCCCGACCCCGTCGATGAGCACGTCGTCGTCGATGTTCAACTCCACCGCGTCGGTGTCGGCCGATTCTTCGAACGTGACGGCGTCCGTTCCCCCATCCGATTCGAGCGCGCTCGGCGATTCGCCGGCTACGCGCTCCAGTTCGTGCGGCTCGGGACCAGGATTCATACGCCAGCGGTCGGTAGCACCCCTCTTAACCGTTGCTAGCGATTCTCACGCTTGAAAACGCCGGCACGACGCGTCAGGCTCATTGGCGCGCGACGGCTACGGCGTCGGTGATGGACGCGACTGCGGTCCGAGACCGGGCGGCCGACCTGCCCCGCGACCCGGGCGTCTACCTCTTCTACGAGGGCGACAGCGTCCGCTACGTCGGCAAGGCCGTCGACCTCCGGGCGCGCGTGCGCTCCTACGCCGATCCGCGAAGCGACCGCATCCGGCGGATGGTCGACCGGGCCGACCGAGTCGACGTGGCCGTCACCGACACCGAGACGCAGGCGCTCCTGCTAGAGGCGAACCTCATCAAGCGTCACCAGCCGCGGTACAACGTCCGGCTCAAGGACGACAAGTCCTACCCGCTCGTCCAGCTCACCGACCACGACGCCCCGCGGATCGAGGTGACGCGGGATCCCGACGAGGGGGCGACGGTCTTCGGCCCCTTCACCGACAAGGGTCGCGTCGAGACGGTCGTGAAGGCGCTTCGGGAGACGTACGGTCTCCGCGGTTGCTCCGATCACAAATATCGGGGCCGCGACCGCCCCTGCCTCGACTACGAGATGGGCCTGTGTAGTGCCCCCTGCACCGGCGAAATCGACGCCGAGTCGTACGCCGAGGACGTGCGCGCCGCCGTCCGGTTCTTCGAGGGCGAGACGGGTGTGCTGTCCGACCCGCTCCGCCGCGAGATGGAGGCTGCGGCACAGGCACAGTCGTTCGAACGCGCTGCCAACCTCCGTGACCGACTGGCGACGGTCGAGTCGTTCCACGGGACCGGCGGCGACGCCGTCACCGCCCCCTCCGACGAGCGGACGGTCGACGTGCTCGGCGCCGCCGTCGAGGGCGACCGGGCGACCGTCGCCCGCCTCCACAGCGAGCGCGGCCAACTGATCGACCGCTCGCGTCACCGTCTCGACGCGCCCGAGGGCGAGGACCGGGCCGGCGCCCTCCTCGCCGCCTTCGTTCCGCAGTACTACGCCGACCGCGAACTTCCCGACGCCATCCTGTGTTCGGAACGCCCCGACGACGACGAGGTGCTCGCGTGGCTGGAACGCGAGGGGGTCGCCGTGCGCGTTCCCGGCGCTGGCCGCGAGGCGAAACTCGTCGACCTCGCGCTGAAGAACGCCCGCCAACGGACGGGCGACGACGACGCGACCGCCCGCCTCGCCGACGAACTCGGCCTCGACGCCTCCCCCGAGCGCATCGAGGGGTTCGACGTGAGCCACGCCGGCGGCAAAGCGGTCGTCGGCAGCAACGTCTGCTTCGTCGACGGGAGCGCCGAGAAGGCCGCGTATCGCCGGAAGAAACTCACCGAGCGCAACGACGACTACGCGAACATGCGCGAACTCGTGCGCTGGCGGGCCGCCCGCGCCGTCGACGGGACGGACGACCGCCCCGACCCGGACCTCCTCCTGATCGACGGTGGCGACGGCCAACTCGCCGCCGCGCGCGACGCCCTCGCGGAGACGGGATGGGACGTGCCCGCCGTCGCACTGGCGAAAGCGGAGGAGCGGGTGATAACGCCCGACGGCGTCCACGACTGGCCCGACGACGCGCCCCACCTCCATCTCCTCCAGCGGGTGCGCGACGAGGCTCACCGCTTCGCGGTCCAGTACCACGGCACCGTCCGCGACGAGGTGTCGACGGCGCTCGACGACGTGCCGGGCGTCGGCCCCGAGACGCGCCGGCGACTCCTCCGACGGTTCGGGAGCGTCGAGAACGTGCGCGGGGCGTCGGTCGCGGATCTGCAGGACGTGGACGGTGTCGGCGAGAAGACGGCCGACGCGCTGGCGCGACGGTTGTGAAGGCAAGCAGGTGGCGCCGGGCGCGGCTGTCGCGGCGTCGTGTCGTGGCAACGGCCACGCTCGCGGGACGCGGCGCCACGCACCCGCGAGCGCCCCGCGACCGAACTCAGATCACGGGGCCGTTGGCCGCGGTATCGGGGATAAACCTCGGGGCCGCTCAGGCGATTTCGTCGTACTGGTCGCCGAGTTTCTCGGCGGCGTCGTCCATCAGGTCCGCCTCGTAGTCGTCGAGGTCCCACTCGACGACTTCTTCGACGCCGTTCGACCCAAGTTTCACGGGGACGCCGAAGGCGGTGTCCTCGTAGCCGAACTCGCCGTCGAGGACGATACTGCCGGGGAGGACTTCTCCCGTGTCGCGGACGACGGCTTCGACCATGTGGGCGACGCCCGTCGCCGGGCCCCACTCGGTCGCACCCTTGCGCTCGATGACGTCCATCGCGGACTCCTGCAGGTTGCCGAGAATCTCCTCGCGTTCGTCCGCGGTGAACTCGGGGTCACGGCCGTCGACCCGGACCTTCGAGAAGACGGGAACCTGCGCGTCGCCGTGTTCGCCGAGGATGGTCGCCTCGACGTTCTGTACGGGCGCGTCGAACCGCTGCGAGAGGACGTAGCGGAAGCGCGCGGAGTCGAGTCGGCCGCCGAATCCGATGACTGCGTGCCGGTCGCGCTCGCCCGTCTCGTAGAGGTGGCGGTTGAGGAGGTCGACCGGATTGGAGGTGGTGATCGAGACGAAGTCGTCGTTGTACTCCGCGAGCGACGAGCCGATGTCCTCCATGATGGGGGCGTTGTCGCCCGCGAGGTCGATTCGGGTCTGCCCCGGCTTTCGGGGGATGCCCGCCGTGATGACCACCACGTCGGAGCCCTCGGTCGCCTCGTAGCCGCCCTGCCGGACGACCGTGTTCGAGTCGTAGGCGATGCCGTGGTTCGCGTCGGCCGCCTGCCCGACCGTCTCGGCCTCCATGTCCGGAATGTCGACGAAGACGAGTTCGTCCGCGATGTCCCGAAGCGCGATGTTGTAGCCTGCCGCGGCACCTACCGTCCCCGCCGCGCCGATGACGCTCACTTTCGTCATATCACGTACCGATGGCGCCGGACACCGATTAAACGCTTCGGAAGCCCCGAATTCGGCCCGCAGTCGGCGTACGACCGTTCGACTCGTGTCGAAAATCCCGTCCCGAGCCCGTGGGGTTTTTCGACCTCGGTCGCCTTCTTCGATCCATGAGCGGGTTCGACGAGGAGGCCGAACGCGAGCGACTCCGCGAGAAGTACGAACAGGACCAAGAGAAGCGGGCGGCCACCCAGCGCATGAGCGAACTGCTCCTCAAGGGGGCGACGATGACCAACAGCCACTGCGACACCTGTGGCGACCCCCTCTTCCGCTACGACGGCCAGACGTTCTGTCCGACGTGTCAGGCGGCGGAGCAGGAGGCGGCCGCGGCGGACGGGGCTGAGGCCCAAGCGACGGCGGACACGGAGACCCCGGCCGAGCCCGACGCCGCCGACACCACTCCGACGCCCGAGGGGGCGGACGCGACAGCCGAGCCCGACGTCGACGCAGCGACTCGCGACCGCCGCACCCCGCCGAGCGCCGGCGGTGACGCCGCGGCGGCCTCCGGCGACGACCGGGTCGCGAATCGGCAGCCCCGTCGGGAAGCGCCGACGCCACGCCCCGAGGCCGACACGGGCGCTGACGACCTCGCGGACGCTCACGCGTCGCTCTCGCGGACGCTCGTTCGCTACGCTCGCGCAGCCGAGGACACCGACGATCCGCGGCGGGCAAAGGAACTCCTCGCCGTTGCGCGCGAAGCGGCGGAGACGCTGGCCGCGCTGGATCGACGCTAGCGGTACTCGCTCCCAACCACGTCTCGAATCCGGTCGGCGGTCACCTCGCCGACGCCGTCGACCTCCAGCAGGTCTTCCTCCCGGGCCGTCATCACGGCTTCGACGCTCCCGAAGTGTTCGAGGAGCGACCGCGCCGTCACCGGACCGATGTCCGCGATGGCGCCGACGACGTACTCCTGCTGTTCGGCCAAGGTTTTGGCGCTCTTCTCGCCGTGGACGCTGACGGACCGGTCCCGCGTCGTCTGCTCCCGGCCCGCGAGGACGGCCAGCAGGTCCGCGGTGTCGCCCTCGTCCTCGGTCCGCAGGACGCTCGCGCCGAAATCGACCGAGAGCGACGCCAGCGCCCCCCGGATGGCGTCCGGGTGGACGTTGCGCTCCTCGTAGAGGCCGCCGCCCTCGACGATTACGACCGGGCGGGCGTAGTGGCGCGCCAGATCCCCGACCTGCTCGAACAGCGAGCGGTCGCCGCCGGTGAGGGTGTCGAGGAAGTCGGACACCGTCTTGCGCTCGACGGCGACGCGGTCGGAGACGACGTAGTCGCCCACGGCCAGCGTCTCCAGTCGCGTCGCCATCCCCTCGCGCGTCGAGAGATCGCGGGCGATGGCCGAGTCGAGTTCGCGCTGGTCGACGACGATTTCGACCGTCTCGTCCTCGTCGTCCGTCCCCGCGGTGGCGACGACGGCGTCGTCTTCGTCCGCCTCGGTGTCCTCGGATGCCCTATCTCCCGTTTCTGCGCCCTCGTTCTCCGGCGTTCCAAACTCGGCGAGGCCGGGCTGGGCCGTCGCGCCACCGTCGGCCTCTGCCTCGTCGGTGTCGGCATCGACGCCGGTCGCCGTCTCCGCTGCGTCCGCCTCCGCTCCGTCGAACGAATCCAGTGCTGTCTGGGAGTCGTCGAGTTCTGCCTCCACCTCCTCCGCGACGCCTTTTAGCTCCTTCAGCTCGTCTTCCATCTCCTGTTCACGCCGGCGCGAGATCCAGAAGAACGCCTCGTCGCGGGTGTCCTCGGCCATGAGGACGACGACCCGGCCCTCGTCCTGTCGACCCGTCCGCCCCTTCCGCTGGATCGACCGAATCGCCGTTGGCACGGGTTCGTAAAACAGCACGAGGTCGACTTCGGGCACGTCCAGTCCCTCCTCCGCGACGGAGGTGGAGACCAGCACCTCGAACTCGCCCGCCCGGAAGGCGTCGAGCGTCTCGCCCTGTTCCTTCTGGGTCATGCCGTCCGAGCCCTCCTTGTCGCCCTGCCCGACGAACCGCCGCACGTCGAAGCTCTCGCTCAGGAAGTCGGTCAGCGCCTCGGCGGTGTCGCGGGACTCGGTGAAGACGATGACGCGCTCGCCGCCGCCGATGCCGAGCGTCTGGGCGAGCAACACCCGCGTCTGGCGGAACTTGGGGTGGAGGTCGTCGAAGTCCTCGGCCTTCCGCATCGCCTCCCGCACCTTGGGCTCGGAGACGAGTCGCTGACTCGCCTTCGACGCGCCGGAGGCGCGAGCGGCGTTGCGTTGGCGCTCGAAGTAGCGGCGCAGGGATTCGACGGACTGCGTCTCCGCGAGTTCGACCGCCCGCCGAAGCTTCATCACTTCGGCGTGGATGGACATCCCTTCGTACCCCTCGGACTGGTCGGCGTCGATGAGGTCCTGTAACTGCCCGCGCATCTTGTTCAGGTCGCGCTGGGAGAGGTCGGGACTCGTCGTATTCGTGACTCCGAGTTGCTTCAGTTGCTCCAGTCGGTCCGTGATCACCTCGTTGAGCGCGTCCCGAATCTCTAGGACGGGGTCGGGCAGGGTCACCCGCTCCCACTCGACTTCCGTGTCGTGGGTGTACTCGGCCACGTCGGCGTCCTCCTCGGTCATCACCGCCACCTCCGAGAGGCCGAGGTTCTCGCAGACGGTGAGGATGGCCTCCTCGTCGCCGCCGGGGGAGGCGCTCATCCCCGTCACGAGCGGGTGGTCGGCGTCGGCGTGGTACCGCTCCGCGATGTAGACGTAGGCGTAGTCGCCGGTCGCCCGGTGACACTCGTCGAAGGTGAGGTGAGTCACGTCCGACAGCGAGATGCGCCCGCCGATCAGGTCGTTCTCCACCACCTGCGGCGTCGCGATGACGATGCGGCTCTCCTCCCACAGTGCCGCCCGGTCGTCCGGGCGCACCTCGCCGGTGAAGACGGTAATCTCGTCGTCGGGAATCGTCAGCGCCTCGCGGTAGAAGTCGGCGTGCTGTTGCACGAGCGGTTTGGTCGGAGCGAGAAAGAGCGCCGTCCCGCCCACCTCGTGGAGGCGGTCGGCAGTCACGAGCAGACTCACCGTCGTCTTGCCGAGTCCGGTCGGGAGACAGACGAGCGTGTGGGCGTCGCGGGCGTCGGATGCGAGTTCGAGCTGGTAGCGACGCCGCTCGATGAATCCGGGTTCGAGCAGCGGATGCTCGACGTACGCGTCCTCGTCGGTGGCCGCCATCGGCCGTGCTTGGGCGGCGGCGTGGTTAAGGGTTGGCGAAGCGCGGTGAAAGTGAAGTGTTAGCGGTTCCGCGTGATTTCCACCAGTTTCCCGTCGGTGAACTTCGCTTCGAGGCTCGTGTACTCGCCGTCGACCGTGGCGTGAAACTCGATAATCCCGTGGTATCGCGTGTCGGTCCACCCGTGGTGGACTTTCCGCCAACCGTGCCCCTTCTCGAACGGTGTCTCGAACCCGCCGATGTCTTCGTCGTAGCCCGGCCGTTCCTCCTCCGGGACACGTTCGTGTTCGGTTACTTCCTCCAGTAACCGCCCGTCGGACGTGACTTTGAAATTCGCCATCGACGGCTGGTGCTGGAGAGATTTCGTCTGCCACGTGATCCGGAACGAATCGCCGTCGACGTTCGGAAAGTCGACGTCGAGCCCGTCTTCGAACGTCAATCGGTCGAACAGTCCCATCGTTTCGTAGTTCTTCGTCTCGTGTCGGCTCTCTCCGGTTGATTCAGACGATCCGCTCCCCGTCGTCGTCGTACAGACGAATCGCGTCCACGGGGCAGGCACGCGCGGCGAACTCCGCGTCCAGTTCCGCGTCCTCGGGCACCTCGCGGACGAACAGATCGGGTTCGGTCTCCTCGCTCCCCTGCAGGTCCGCTTTCCCGTCGTCCCGGTTCTCCTCGAACGCGTCCCACTCGTCGACACACTGGAACATCCCGATGCAGGTGTCGCGGTCGAACTCGATATGCATGGACGGGCGTAGACGGGGTGGCGAGAAAGGTGTGGCGTTCGGCAGAAGCTCGCTCAGTTGGTCGTCGACTTCGACTCGCCGCCGTTCGTCGGCGGTTCGACGCCCTCGACGACTTCGGCCACTTCCGTCTCCTTCTCGGTGTCGATGTGCCAGCGGTCGACGGTGTCCTCGTAGTCGGCGAGTCGGTTGCTCACCGCCGCCTTCAGGTCGTCGTCGTTGACGTTCACCTCGAAGATGAACTGGTCCTCGTCGCCGCCGCGGGCCGTCTTCTGGACGTTCGCGCTCACGAGTTCGTTGTCGAAGTAGTAGGGCGCGAGCTGAGTCATCACCTTGCGGTAGACGGTGTCCTCGACGGCCCGGAGCGCCTTCCGGCCGGCGGAGTCGGCGGCACGGGCGACGTAGTTGATCGAATCCTGCCAGTGCTCGACGGCGCTCTCCGTGTCGCCTTTCTCGACGCGTTCGTAGGATTCGGAGAGTTTCTCTCCCGCGGTCCGGAGGTCCTCGTCGGGCTCTTTGCCCGCCTTCTCCCCCTCGCCCTCCGCGACGCTCGCCTGCTCGGCGGTCTTCTCGCTCACGTCCTCGCCGAGGCGTTCGTGCGACTTGGGACGCCACTCGTCCCACTCCTCGAACGCTTCGCCTTCGGCGCCGGCGTCGCGGAGTGCGCGCGTGATTCGCTCGCCGTGTTCGACGATTTCCGTCCACGTCCCCCGGCGTTTGAAGCCGGACACGCTCTCTTCCATCGCTTGTCAGCCTCCCACGGTGTCGGCGTACAAAACGGTTCCGCGCTACCGGCCGTACGTGAGCCGGGTCGCGTACTCGTCGATGCGACGCTTGACGCGGCCGAGCCACGCGGCGGGCGAGACGGCCTTGAGTTGCCGCTCGTCGACTTCGATGCGTGCGCCGGCGAACGGGTCGCGCTCCCGCTCGTCGTCGTCCGATTCGGCGGTCACGCCGACGACCGAACTCATCGCACAGCGGCCACACGCCTCGGTGTCTTTGCCACCCATCGTACCCACGTGTACGGCCACTGACCGATTAAAGCTTGTCGTGCCCGGTGACGACGCGTTTTTTGTTCCGCCGACACAGTGAACGGGTATGGGTTACCACGTCGTCGACACCGACGAAGTCGAGCCGGACCCCGACCGCCCCTGCACCCGTCGGTCGCTGTCCGACCTCGGCGGCCTCACGAAGATGGCGATCAACCGCTACACCGCCGAGCCGGGCGAGGAACTCCCGCTCGCCTACCACTACCACGACGAGCAGGAGGAGGCCTTCTACGTCCTCGCCGGCACGCTCCACGTGAAGACGCCGGAGGGGACCTTGGAGGCCGGCCCCGACACGCTCGTCACCGTCGAACCCGACAGCCCGCAGTTCGCGTACAACCCCGAGGACGCGGACGAGGCGGTCGACGTAATCGCCATCGGCGCGCCGCCGGTCGAGGGCGACGTTCACGCCTACGAACCGTGACGGACGAGGCCACGCCGGAGGGCGAGCGCAGTGTCGAGACGGGCACCGAGAGCGACGACTCGGTCTCGGATGTCGCCGGCGACGACGTCCCTGAGGACGTGCCCGCGTGGGACGACGAGTACGTCGACCGGGTCAGCGACCGTCTCATGTTCAACTACGACCTCGACCGCGACTTCCACGTCGACGGCGAGGCGTTCGACCTCTACGGCCGTCTCGAAATCCACACGCAGAAGAAGTTCTTCCACCCCGCCATCACGTACGGCCACCACGAGTCCTACGAACACCTGTTCCTCCGTCGGGCCGAGAGCGTCCGCGTGACCGAACTGGAACGCCTCGTCGCCCTCGCGCACGACCTCGCCGACCGCTGGATCGAGGCCGACGAGGAACACTACGCCACCGAGTTCACCGTCGTCGTCGTCGTCCCCGAGATTCCCGACGAGGTGCGTGACTTCGTCTCGTCGTTCCGCGACCGCACGATGCTCAAGTACGGCTACAACGGCTACTACGAGATCCACCTCGCGGTCGTCGCGCCCGACCGGGAGGCTGTCGTGACGAGCGAGCGTGCGGACGTGGCCGACGCGCTCACCGTGTGGGAGCCCATCGACGCCGCACCACCCGGCCCGCTCGAACGACTCAAACGCCGGTTGCTCGGCTGACGCGACGATCAGCGAGCGCCACGCGGTCGTCCGCTACGCACGCACGACCGACACGTCACTGAAGGGTCGCGCCCGACGAGGACTTCGTATGCCTCGGCTCGCGCTCACCCTCGGTACGCTCCTGCTCGTCCTCGTCGCGGGCTGTGCGGGCGGTGGCGGCGGTGGAGCGACGCCGACCCCCGACCCCCCGCTTCGCGTCACGGCCACTCCGGCGTCCCTCGACCCCGCGACGCTCGACGCGGCCGGCTACACCGAACGCCGCACCGACGCCCCGGCCCTGAACACGACGATCACGGCCCGCATCGAGGGTGACGTGACCTTACAGACCACCCGTGACGTACGGGCGACGACCGCCCGCCGGGTGTACGCCCGGTCGACGCCCGACGGGCCCGCAGTCGTCGGCCTCTACGCCGTCCCGGGCGTCCAACCGTTCGAGAACGCCGACCTGCGGAAGAACCCGGCCGCGGGGCTCTCGACCGCCGACGTGCTCGCGCGCGCCCAGACGGTGTACGACGTGCGTGATCTCTCACAGACGGGCGAGCGGTCCGTGACGCTTCTGGGCACGGACGCGACGCTCACGCGGTACGAGGGGACGGCGACCGCCAACGACACCGACCGTTCCATTACCGCTACCACCGTCACCGTCGCCCACGGTAGCGACTACGTCACGGTCGCCGTCGTGACGCCACGGGGACGGGACGTACCGCTCGACCGACTGTTCGGGGCGGTGCGTCACGAAAAAACGGGGTAGCCGCGTCGCGATCAGTCGTCCGTCTCGGCGGGTTCGCCGCCGTCCGCGACGGCCGCGCCCGTGCCGCGGGCCTCGCGGATGTTGCTGATGCCCATGTAGGCCAGCGAGAGGGCCAGCCAGATCAACACGAGGGCGATGACGATCTGGATGCCCGTGGAGGCCATCTCGACCGTCGTTCCGCCGCTCGCCCAGTTGCCCTGAATGAACTTCTGATAGAGATTCTGATAGAACGCGAGATACAGCAGGGCCGTCGTGGTGATGACCAGCATGAACGCCATCGGCGCGCCGGTGGAGATGAGCTGTTTCTGGTCGTCCCAGTTGGCGAGCCAGATGGTCGAGACGAGGAGCGCGAGCGCCGCGAGCGTCTGGTTCGCCCCGCCGAAGAGCGGCCAGAGGTCGGCCCACCGACCGGAGGCGACGAGGACGTACGCCGGCGCCACCTGCAGGAAGGCGTTGACGTAGCGGTTGGCCGCGACTTCCTGCACCTGCGTCTCCGGCGTCCCGACGAGCTCCTCGACCATGTAGCGACCCAGACGGACCGCCGTGTCGGTGCTGGTGAGCAGGAAGCTCACGAGCACGAGGCCCATGAACGGTGCGGCGATGGCTTCGGAGATGCCGAAGCCGACGTTGAGGATGAGGCCGCCGCCCGACGCGAAGTTGGGCAGGGCGAGGCCGATACCGCCGCCCGTCGGCACCTCGGCGTACACCGCGACGGTGACGATAGCGACGGTGGCGAGCAGGCCCTCGCCGAGCATGCCGCCGTAGCCGATAGTCCGGGCGTCGCTCTCCTTGTCCAGTTGCTTGGCCGTCGTCCCCGAGGAGACCAGCGAGTGGAAGCCACTGATCGTCCCGCAGGCGATGGTGACGAAGAGGAGTGGGAAGAGTGGCAAGGTCGTGTCCACGAGTGCGCCGCCCCAGAAGCCGGCGTAGGCGGGCACGTCGATGACGAGCTGGGATGCGCCCCCGGTGAACGTGCCGACGATGACCGCCAGCAACGTGCCACCGACACCCGCGTACAGCAGGCTCGACGTGAGGAAGTCACGCGGTTGGAGCAACACCCAGACGGGCAGGACGCTGGCGATGAAGCCGTAGACGAGGATCACCGGAATCCACGTCGCAATGTTGACGCTACCCAGCACGGGTGGGAGCGGGCTCCCCGCTAGGAGAACGATGGTCCCCGCGGGGTACTCGCCCGGCACCAGCGCGAGGGGGTACTGGACGCCGACCCAGACGCCGGCGAAGACGGCCGCGATGAACGCGAGCGTCCCCGGCAGGAAGGGCAGGTCCAGTTGGTAGAGGTACACCCCGAACACGAGTGCGAGGGCGATGTAGACGAGCGACGCCGTCGCGGACTGGGGATACGCGTTGAACACCAGCGCGATCACCAGCGCGAACACCGCCACGACGAGGATGATCGTCAGGAACGCGAACCAGAGGATCATATCCTTGCCGCGTTCGCCGACGTACTCCCCGATGATGTACCCAATCGACTTCCCCTCGTGGCGCATGCTCGCCGTCAGCGCCATGAAGTCGTGGACGGAGCCGAACAGTGGGTTCCCGATAGCGACCCACAGGAACGCCGGTACCCATCCCCAGACGACCGTCGCCGTAATCGGGCCGACGATTGGCGCCCCGCCCGCGATACTCGAATAGTGATGCCCCAACAACACCGGCTTCTTGGACGGGACGTACTCCTGCCCGTCCTGATACTTGTGTGCTGGCGTCTCCCGCTCATCGTCCAGATCGACGAACTGCGCGAGGTATCGCGAGTACCCGAGGTACGCGACCGTGAACGACACGAGCGTGAGAACCACCACTGTAATAGCCTGTACCATGTGTGTGACCCATTGTGGAATCACGAAAAATTATTACTTAAACGTTGGGCATCTGTCCACCCGACGCGCACGGCCCTCCGGACGCGAACGTCTCGAAACGCCGCTCGCTGTGGCCTCACACGTCCACGTCGAGTTCGGCGGCCACGTCGTCGAGGAGCGAGCCCTTCACCTCTCTGACACGGGTTTCGATCTCCGCGACCACTGGCTGATCGAACGTCTCGTGGAGTTCCGCGAGGCGGTCGCGTTCGGTCGCCACGCGCTCCCGGAGGAAGCGGGCCCCGCGGCCGTTCTCGTCGTCGTCCGGTTTCGGCGTCAGTTTGTTCACCGCCAGCCCCTCGACCGAGAGGCCGTGATCCGCGAGCCCGTCGATGGCCCGTCGGGTCTCGCGGAGCGACAGCTCGTCCGGGTTGACCACGAGGAAGAAGGCCGCCTCCTCCTGTAACGTCTCCTTCGCGAACTCGAACATCTCCTTGCGTTCCTGCAGGCGGGCGATGATCGGGTCGCCCTCCATCATCCGCCGGGGTTCCTGCTTGCCGATGGCCGCCCGTTCGAACAGTTTGACGCTCTGCTGGCGCTTGTGGAGGAGGCGTTCGACCCACCCCTGCAGGAACTCGGGGAGGCTCAGGAGCCGGAGGGTCCCGCCCGTGGGTGAGGTGTCGAAGACGATCCGGTCGTAGGGGTCGGCGTCGCGCATCACGTCGATGAAGCGGTCGAACAGCGCCGCCTCGTACGCGCCCGGGGTCTGGTGGGCCATCTCGATCTGTCGGTCGATCTCGTTGACCATCGCCGGACTCACCTGATCGCCCATGGCGCGTTTGGTCTCCATCAGGTGCCGTTCGAGTTCGTCGTCTGGGTCGATCTCCATGACGCTGAGATTCTCGACCCCGTCCACCGCTCGGGGCTCGTCGTCGAACTCCTGATCGAACACGTCGGCGGTGCTGTGGGCGGGATCGGTGGAGACGACCAGCGTCTCCAGCCCCGACCGCGCGCACTTCAGGCCGTAGGCGCTCGACATCGTCGTCTTGCCCACGCCGCCTTTGCCGCCGAAGAAGACGAATCGGTCCATCAGAAGTGGTACTGCTGGCCTTTGCGCTCCAGCAGTGAGCCGCGGTCCCACATCCGGCGCTCCCACGCTTCGAACTCGTCTTCGAGGTAGGGCAGGAGTTCGGCCGTGTAGTACGACACGGGACTCGGGATGCCGAAGGCGTCGGGGAAACACGCGAGCATGAAGGTGTCCTCCTGATCCTCGGCCTCCTTCTCGATTTTCTCGTAGGCCGGGTGGGTCACCATGCCGTGATACAGGCCACGGAGCCACTCCGTGGCGACCCGCCGGAAGCGCTCGATCCGTTCCGCGAGGTCCATACCCCCGTCTCCCGGCGGCGTGGAGAAAAGGGTGTCGTCGGTCGGTCGCCCCGGTCGCACGGCCGCGGGGGTTAAGGGGCCGACGCGCCCACCTGCGCCCATGTCCCGCGACCGCGACGCCATCCCCGTCACCATCCTGAGCGGGAGTCTCGGCGCCGGCAAGACGACGCTCCTCAATCACCTCCTCGCCAACGCTGGCGACCGCGACATCGCCGTCCTCGTCAACGACATGGGCGACATCAACGTCGACGCCGATCTGGTGAGTCAGAACACGGACCTCGCCGTCGACGACGGTGTGGCCGAACTCTCGAACGGCTGTATCTGCTGTGAACTGCAGGACGACCTCGAAACCGCCGTGGTTCGACTGGCGCGCGACCGCGACTTCGACCACCTCGTCGTCGAGGCGTCGGGCATCTCCGAACCCCGGCCCGTCGCCCGCCTGTTCACCACGGGGTCGCAGGCCGCGGCGCGCTACGCGGTGGCGTCCGTGGTGACCGTCGTCGACGCCCGGCAGTTCCACGACGCCTTCGGGGAGGCCGGCACCGCGACGCGCCGCGGCGACAGCGAGGCGCGACGCGCCTCGGACAGTCGGCCTGCGGCCGACGACACGGACGGCGACCGTCCCCTCTCCGACCTCCTCGTCGAGCAGGTGGAGTTCGCGAATCTCGTCCTCCTGAACAAGACGGACCTCGTCACGCCCGACGAACTCGACGAGGTGGCGGAGATGGTGCGGGCGCTCCGCCCCGACGCCGCGGTGGTCCGGACGGAACACAGCCGGGTCGACCCCGACACGGTCCTGCGGGAACGGTACGACCCCGCGACGGCCGACGAGGCGGGGTGGAAACGGGCGCTGGAGGACGGTGCGGAGGCGGGAGACGACCACGCGCACGAGGACCACGACCACGCGCACGAGGACCACGACCACGCGCACGAGGACCACGACCACGCGCACGAGGACCACGACCACGCCCACCCCGAAGCCGTCTACGGCGTCACCTCGTTCACCTACCGCCGTCGCCGCCCGTTCCACCCCGGCCGCCTCCGCGCCGTCCTCGCCGACCTGCCACCATCGGTCGTTCGCTCGAAGGGAACCTGCTGGATCGCCACCGGCGACGATCTCTCCTACACGATGGGACAGGCCGGCCCCTCCGTGCGGATGGAGGCAGCCGGCCCGTGGATCGCCAGTCTCCCCGAGTTCGAACAGGACGCCTACCGGCGCAACCGCTCCAATCTGGACTGGGACGAGGAGTGGGGCGACCGCCGGACGGAACTCGTCTTCATCGGGCGGGAGATGGACGAGGAGGGACTGATCGCGGCGCTCGACGACTGCCTGCTCACCGACGACGAGATGGACGCGCCGTGGGCGGACTTCGAGAATCAGTTCCCGACCGAGGCGGGTGAGGACGTCGTCGTGACCGAACCGGCGGTAGGGGATTAGCAGGCACACCCGGTCGATCCGGGCGAGCGCTCGAACGACATCGGCTCGCCACAGGACGGACACGCTGGGGCGTCGTCGCCTTCGACCTTCGTATCGAGGATGCGTTCGCTACAGTCGTGACACCAGTACGCTCCCTTCGATTCGCTCGCCCCGTCGCCGCGATTCGTCGAGGATGTGGAGGCGGCGAGCGCGTCGGTGATCGTGTTGAACAGTCCCATAACCGACAGTCAGTGCGCCGACAGGTAAAGACTCGGTCGGCTGTCCGCGGACGGCGCACGGCCGCTCGCGACCGCTCACCCCTCGTCGTCGTCCGGCGCGGATTCGAGTTCCGCTACTCGGCGTTCGAGGGCGGTGATGCGGTCGGTGCGCGTGGCCCACCGTGCCCCCGCGGCCGCGCCCACGACGATGCCGAGCACGATGCCCACCGGACCGAAGAGGCCACCCACCATCCCGCAGACGCCGGCGAGGGCGATGGTCACGAGGTCGCGCCAGTCCATGGTGAACGGTGAGGGGCCACCTACTTCAGGTCGCCGCCTCCGCCAGCGCGTCCAGCAGACGGGTCAGTTCTCCCCGGCGCTTCCACGTCGCCAGCCGGTCGGTCAGCGCCGGCACCGGGAGCCCGAGACTCACCGCCGACCGCGCGGTCACGCGCGCCCCCTCGTTCTCCGCCTCGACGGTCAGATCGGTCGTCATGGCGTCGAACGGGCCGGCCGATCCCGCCTGCGTGTAGTGGAGACCGTCCGGGCGCTCCTCGAACCGGAGGGTGAGTTCCAACCCTCGTGCCCCGGCGGTGACGAGCGTCCCGCCGTCCGTCTCGGTCACCTCCCGAACGGTGAAGCTCCCTTCGCTCTCGACGACCGTGGCGGGCGTCAGGACGCGCTCGACCGTCGCTGGCGTCGCTTGGACGAACCGTGAGACCTCGACCTCGCGCATCGTCACGACATTCGGATCACCGCACCAAAAGCGGGAGGGACAGGGCAACCAGCACCGCCGCCCCGACGATGGCGGCGTAGAACAGGCCTCGGAGGCGTTGCTCGGGCGGCACCTCGCCCCGAATTTCCGGTCGGGCCGTGTGGACGAGGCGGTGATAGGCCACGCCGACCGCGACGGCGCAGGCGGCCGTCGGCAGGCCGAACACCGCCGGCCCCTCCAGTCCGATGGCGAGGACGTAGATCGGCCCGAAGGAGAACGAGACGAGGACGGCCATCGCCGTCACGACGAGGAAGGGGACGGCGTCGACGGCGGTCCCGTCGCGGTTCCGGAGGGGCATAGTCGTAGTGTATGGCTCGATGACAAAAACTCGCGCGGCGAGGACGGAAGCTTCAGGGCCGTCCACCCGCTTCCTCCGCTCATGCCGACGGTCCGTGCCGAGGTGGTGGGCGAGGGGACGCGAACGCTCCGTCTCGACGCCGACGCCACCTACGGCGACCTGCTCGCCGCCCTCGATTTCAGCCCCCACGAGGCGACCGTCCTCGTCGACGACACGCCCGTCCCCGAGGACCGCCCGGTCGACGCCGAGCGGGTTCGCGTCCTCCGACTGGTCAAGGGTGGCGCGAGTGAGGCGGCCGTTACCGTCCGCCGCGCGCGCCCGGACGACCACCTCGACGTGATGCGAATCGTCGACGGCGCGATGCTCTCGGCCGACGCCGACGCGGTTCGGAACCGCATCGACGACGGCGCGGTGTTGGTGTCGACCGTCGGGGGCCGAGTGGTCGGCACGCTCGTCCGCGACGGCGACCACGTGACCGCGGTGGCGACCCGGCGACGCTACCGCGACCGGGGCGTCGGCACGGCGCTGGTGTCGGCCGCGCTCGACGACTGTGGCCGTCTCGTCGCGGCGTTCGATCCCGAGGTGCGTCCGTTCTACGAGTCGCTGGGATTCGATATCGAGCCGGTGGACGGGGACGGGAGGCGGCTTCGCGGGACCCTATCCTAACCGCCGCGAAACGGCCGCGCCCACCGCGTCCGCCCAGTAGAGGAGGGCGACGGTGAGGAGGAAGACGGCCGTCGAGAGGTCCCACGAGAGGCCGGTCAGCGTCGACCCGAACAGCGTGGTCGCGCCGATCAGGGGGAGGAGGATGGAGAACGTACAGCCGACACAGGAGACGAGGCCGAGGACGCCCGAGAGCACCGCCCGCGTCGCGTCGAGCAGACGGGCGTAGACGAGGTAGGTCATCGCCACGTAGCCGACGAGTTTGAACGGGATGATCGAGAAGCGGACCCGCGGCGTGCCGACGACGACGGTCGGTCCCCATCCGGGGATGTTCCAGTGGACGGAGGAGACGGCGCCGCCGGGCAGGGGGCCGGAGAGACCGAGGAGGAGGATGCCGCCCGCCCACGAGAGGAGGAGGAGGTAGCCCCCGGCCAGCGCGGTGGCGACGGCGCGCTGACGCCCCTCGACGACAGGGAGGTCGGTCCGGACCATCGCCCACAGGCCGACGTTGATCCAGACGAACGGGTAGACGACGTAGCGTGGCTCGGTGATTATCACGCCCGTCGTGGCGACGTACGCGGTGACGAGGGCGAGTTCGGCGGCGACGACGAGGCTCCACCACCGGATGGCCGCCGTCTCCGTGAGGAGGAAGCGTCGCACCCGCGCCAGCGGGCCGTACGCTTCGCTCACGTCCGCACCTCCCGCGCACCGACAGCCGCAGTCATACCGCTCACTCCGGGGCGAAGGAATATGGAAACTTCGACTTCGGCGACGCGGACGGACGTCCCGGGGGCCGCCGTGACGGGCCGGCGACGCGTCCCGTCAATCGCTCCCGTAGACGGCGAAATCGAGACGGCCGACGAGGCGGCCGGCGAGCGTCTCGAAGCGGGCAGTGCTCCCGCCCGCGACGATGACGGCGCCGACGGTGTTGAACACGAGGTCGTTGACGATGTCTCCGGTTCCGTACTGGGCGAGGATCGCTTCACCGCCGACGAACGCCGCGAGGCCGCCGCTGGCGAACTCCAGAATCTCCCAGCCGACGCCGACTGCGAGGACGAACAGGACGACGAACGCGGCCCGAAACCGGCGGTCGAAGTCGACGTTGCGGGAGTGGCGTTCGACGGCCCGAGCGACGGCGTAGCCGCCGCCGGCCACCAGCGACGCCGACAGCGCGTGCGCGACGCTGTCGTACCACCCGAACGCCGTGTAGAGGCCGGCGGCGCCGACGCCGTGGACCGTCGCCGCCAGCGTCAACCAGCCGACGAGACTGGCGTCCATCGTGTAGCCGTACTCCCGGCGCAGGAGCGCGGGCACCAGCGTGAGGCCGAGGGGGACGGCGCTGTTGAGGAGGAGGGTGACGTTCCCCGCGACGACGGCACCGGCGGCGATGGCGGTCAGTACGAGTTGCAACCCCCGGACGGCGAGGGTGTGTCGGCCGTCGCCGTCGTCGTCGGGCCGGTCGGCGTCCGGGCCGGACGTGTGGGTCGCGGGAGTGCGGCGGGACAGGTGGGCGATCCGGTCCGAACGATCCACGTACAGGTCGAAGCCGACGCCGGCGACGACGCCCGCGCCCGTCGCGGCGACGAGGTCCCACATCAGCTCCGCCCGTCCGGTCACGAAGTTCGTGCCGAGCAACGCGTCCGCGGCGAAGATGACGACGGCCCACGCGCCGGCGACTGCCATCGTCGCGACGACGACGAAGACGGCGGCGAACCGGGGGGTCATCGACAGCGACGTGAACGCGTCGAGGACGACGACGACGAGGAGTGTCAGCGCCGCCGCGGCGAAGAAGGCCGTCAGGCCCGGGAACAGCCCGGCCGCGCGGATCACGAACGGAAGCGCAGCCAGCGCGAGGAGTTCGCCCGGGACGGTGACCGCGGTGTCGCCCGCGAGCACCGGGACGAGCGTCGCGACGCCGGCGACGAGGACTGCGAACACCGCCCAGTCCGGCTCACCCCGGCCGAAGAGGACGATGGCCGCCACACAGAGGGCCGCGGTGACGGCCCACGCGACCCCCGCGTCGACACGCCGGCGGACGAGGAGCGACCGGAGGGAAGTCATCGATCCGACATATGGGGGGTCGCCGGGAAAGGCTTCGGGCAGCGACGGGTCAGAGCACGTCGACGACCAGCTCGCGCCCGGCGTCGAGGAGTTCGTCGACGCGCTCCCGGCTCCCGGCTTCGGCGTACACCCGCATCTTCGGTTCGGTGCCGCTGGGCCGGACGAGGACCCACGAGCCGTCCGCGAGGAGGAGTTTGAAGCCGTCGAGCGTGACGACGTTCTCCACCGCTTCGCCGGCGACGGCGTCGGGGATGGCGTCGCCGAGGGTGTCGACGACCGCCGCCTTCCGGTCGTCCGGGCAGTCGACGCTCACCTTGTCGGCGACGATGTCGCCGTGGGCGTCGAGCAAGCGGTCGACGCGGTGATCGAGCGGTTCGGCCGCCGCCGCGTGGGCCGCCACCAGCGCCATCAACACCCCGTCTTTCTCGGGAACGTGCCCGCGGATGGAGAAGCCGCCGGACTCCTCCCCGCCCATCAGCGCGTCGTGTTCCACCATCGCCTCCGCGACCCACTTGAACCCGACTGCCGTCTCGATCACCTCCTCGTCGTGCGCGGCGGCGATCCGGTCGATCAGGAACGTCGTGGAGACGGTTCGCACCGCCGGCCCCGAATCGTCTTCGAGGAGGTCGTCGTAGATGGCGGCGAAAAAGAGGTTCTCGTCGAGGACGCCCCGATCCGGAGTGACGACGGCGAGGCGGTCGGCGTCGCCGTCGTTCGCGACCCCGAGGTCGGCGTCGTGGGCCTCGACGGCGTCGACGAGGCCGCCGAGATGCTCGGCGCTGGGTTCGGGCGAACTCCCGCCGAACGAGGTGTCTCGCTCACACCGGCGCCTGATCACCGTCGCGCCCGCGGATTCGAGGAGGGCGTCGGTGACGCCCCGGCCGCTCCCGTGCATGGCGTCGTAGACGACGGTCAGCCCCTCGCAGTTCGGCTCGACCAGCTCCCGGGCCTGCGCGGCGTGGGAGTCGACCAGATTCACGCGCTCGACCGATCCGCGCGGGCCGTCGGCTCGCGGCTCCGCGAGACGCGTCTCGATGGCGTCGGTCACCTCGGGGAGGGCGGGGGCACCGTCCGCGGGGATGAACTTCACGCCGTTGTACTCCGGCGGGTTGTGCGAGGCGGTGACCATGAGTGCGCCGGCGAGGCCACGGTCGACGACTCCCCACGCGACCACGGGCGTGGGACAGTCCCGCTCCGGCAGGAGGACGTCGAAGCCGTTGGCCGCGAGCACGTCCGCGAGCGACTCCGCGAAGCCCTCGGAGGTCGCCCGCGCGTCGTAGCCGACGGCGACCGGGGCGTCGTGGCCGGTGTCGGCGAGGTAGTCCGCGACGGCCTGTCCGACCATCCGCACCCGCTCGTCGGTGAACGTGTCGAGGCGGGCGCGCCACCCGTCGGTGCCGAAGGAGATGGCGTCCATACGCCCCCATCCCCTGCAGGTGAGAAAAAGGTGGGCGTCGGCCGCTGGTCGCGCCCACTCCACCCGCGACCGCCCGGTGGGACGGGGTGGTGAACGAACGTCCACTTCCACACGCCGGGCGAAAGTGTGTTACATGTTGCCACGGTAGCTTCGCGCTGGGGGGAGACGAATGTCACTCGTCGATACCCTGAAATCGGTATTCAGCGCCGACGAACGCATCGTCTACCGGTGTGACGCGTGTGGGGAGACGTTCGACGTGGGGCCGAGCGTCGACGAGCCGGTGTGTGCTGCGTGCGACTCGACCGAGGTGCGACAGATCAATCGCGTGTAGCACCGTCGACCAACCGTTCTTTCTGCCGCCGTGACAGCGACTTGATCGCGTGTTCGCGGCTCATCGCCGCCGACCGCGTGTCGTACTCCTCGACGTGAACGAGTTCGACCGGCGTCCGCCCGCGCGTGTACTTCGCCCCCTCGCCGGCGTCGTGTTCGGACACCCGGCGCTCCACGTCGGTCGTGTAGCCCGTGTAGTAGGAGCCGTCGGCGCACTCGAGGACGTAGACGTAGTGCATCCGTCGGATCGACACGTCGTCCGCACCTATAATCGTCGACCGACCGTCACGGCGTGCGTGGAAGGTGGCTTCGCGTGGTGGTCGAACGTCGCTGCAGTGGTTACGCGTTTGGGGTCCGACGCCTCGACGCCTCCGCGATGCCGGCGTTGGCCGAGCAGCTTGGACAGGCGAGGATGCGCCCACTCGCGTCGGCGAACACCCGCGCGAAGCGCTCCGAGACGTGGGACCCGCAGTGATCGCAGCGTGCCATGATTGTACCGGCTACCACCGGTGCCGGCACCCTGTGTTGGGCACACACCCCTAAATGGGCATCGCGCGCGTGCGTGTGAGGTCCACGAACGTCCAGAAATCCGCCACGAACTACCCGTCGCGAGCGCCGCTGATCGCTCGGGCGATCAACCCCGCCTGCGCGCCCGCCGTGAAGCCGTCGTCGACGTTGACGACCGAGAGGACGGTACACGACTGGAGCATGCTCCCGAGCGCCGACTCGCCCTCGCCCCCGTACCCGTACCCCGTCGACACGGGGAGCCCGATCACTGGCGTGTCGATCAAGCCGGCGACGACCGTCGGGAGCGCCCCCTCGCGTCCGGCGGCGACGACCGCCACGTCCGCCGCCCGGAGGGTGTCGAGGTGGTCGACGATCCGGCCGAGATGGGCGACGCCCACGTCGTCGATGCGTTCCACCGTCGCGCCGACGGCGCGCGTGAGGACGGCTGCCTCACCAGCCGCCGCCGCGTCCGAGGTGCCCGCCGTGACGACGGCCACCGTCGCGTCGAGGGCGGGCGGGTCGAAGTCGGGCGCGTGGACGACGAGCGTCTGCGCGCGTTCGTCGTGGTCGACCGTCGCGTCCGCCGGCAGGCCGTCGGTGACGGCGGCGACGTGGGCGTCGTCGGCGCGGGTGACCAGCACCCGGCCCGTCGTCTCCAGCGCCGCCATCGCCATCGACGCCACCTCCGCGGCCGTCTTGCCGTCCGCGAGCACCGCCTCGGGAATCCCCCGGCGGCGCTCGCGCGCGGCGTCGAACCGCCCGGCGTCGGTCGTCGCGTAGCCGACGAGACGGGCCTCCGCCTCGGCGGGCGAGAGGTCGCCCCGCGCTACCGCGTCGAGAATGTCGCGCATACCCGCCATCCGGTCGTCAGACACTCGTAGGTGTCGGTTTTTGGCCCCAGTATTTATATAGTTGGGGCGAAACGCGCGAGAACGGCTCCTGTGGCGGTACGTGCGGCCGATTTGGGAAATCTTATTAATAAGGGTCAGTATGTGTAGGTCGTATGGCAGACCTCATCGTCAAAGCCGCCGTCAAGGAAGCGCTCCAGGACAAGAACGTCGCTTCGGACTTCTACGATGCCCTCGACGAGGAAGTC